>ERZ773210.696-NODE-696-length-38132-cov-5.377577_pt1 | contig 38132 bp, 31 predicted proteins | sample MGYA00580528_ERZ773210 | MGnify/ENA primary metagenome ERZ773210 (study PRJEB29015, sample SAMEA2737769) | human gut metagenome | biome: human gut; feature: human-associated habitat; material: faeces | place: China | collected 2012 ...
ATGTCGTAGCCGCGGGCGTCGCCCCACTTCGTCTCGCAGTAGTAGTTGTGGTAGGCCTTGCGGTCGCGGTCGACGCGGCGCATCTCCTGCGCCGCCTGATCGGCCGTGAGGGATTTTTCCTCCATGAGCCGCTGGCGCTTCACGTCAGGCTTTCCGGCGATGAACAGGTGCACGGCGTTCGGGTTGGCGCGCAGCACATAATCCGAGCACCGGCCGAGCACGACGAACGACTCGCCGCTGTCGGCAAGCTCCTGAATGTGCTCGAACGTCTCGCGTGCGAGGGCATCCTCCGGCGCGTTGAAGTTCTCGCCGATGCGGCGCGACCACAGCAGGTGCACCGGCTTCTCGTCATAGCGCGCGGCATCCTCGGCGTTGAAGACACTGGCCAGCAGCAGCTCCTTATCATAAAACGCGATGCCGAGCTGTCTGGCGATCTGTTCGGCGATGTACTTGCCGCCGCTGCCGTGTTCACGGCCGACGGTCACGATGATTTGCTTCATGATGCGTTACCGCCTTTCTCAAAGTAGGGTCACAGGTATCTCAGAAACAGGCATCCCAGCGAGACCGCAATGATCAGTACGGTGGCCGGAACGCAGTATTTGCAGTATTTGCCCCAGCTGATGGGGTGGCCGCTCTTGGCCGACACGGACGTGGCCACGACGTTGGCCGACGCGCCGATGGGCGTGGCGTTGCCGCCGAGGTCGGTGCCGAGCGAGAGTGCCCAGGCGATCACGCGCAGATCCATGCCCTGCGTCGCCGCGATGGACTGAATGACCGGAACCATGGTGGCCGCGAACGGGATGTTGTCGATCAGCGCACTGCACACGGCCGAGAGCAGCAGGATGATGACGATGACGGCCTTGATGCTGCCGTTGCTGATGTTCGAGATGAACTGCGCGATGAGCTTGAGCACGCCGGTCTGCTCCAGTCCCGCGACGGAGATGAACAGGCCGATGAAAAACAGCAGCGTCTTGTAGTCCACGCCGCGCAGCACTTCCTTCACGCCGGTGCTGCCGTTGGTGCACACGGTCACGAGCAGCGTCAGCGCTGCGACGATCACGCCGATGCACGCGACGGTCAGCTCGGTCTGCGCGTGTGTCACAAGCAGCGCGACCGCGATGAGAAACACGATCACATCCGCGATGAACGCCTTACGGTCGGCGATGGCGGTCGCCGGGGCGGGACAGACGGCGTCTGCCGGACGGGCAGCCTCACTCGCCTTGAGCGGCTTGCGGAAGCACAGCCAGAAAAACAGCAGCACGAACACAAAGCAGACCCCGACGATCACGCCGGTGTTCTGGATGAAGTCCGTAAACGTATAGCCGAGCGCCGTGCCGATGATGATGTTGGGGGGATCGCCGCACATGGTGGCAGCGCCGCCGAGGTTCGCGCAAAAGACCTCCGATAGGATCATCGGGACGGGGTCAAAGCACAGGATCTGCGCCAGCTCCAGCGTGACGGTCGCCAGAAACAGCACGACCGTGATGCTGTCGATGAACATGGCCAGAAACGCGGCCATGGCCATGAAGCACACCAGCAGCGGCACGACATGATAGTGCGTGGCTTTGGCCAGCGACAGGCACAGCCAGCGGAAGAAGCCGGATTTGCCGAGCCCTTCGACCATGATCATCATGCCGGTGATGAAGAAAATGGTCGACCAGTTGACGCCGGAGCTTGCACTCTCCGAGGCGCCGTACCAGAAGTCGGTGCGGAAGAACGCGCCGAGATTCAGCGCATTTTTGATCGCGTCCCAGCTATGCATGCAGATGCCGAACACGACCACGAGCACAAGTGCCGCACTGCCGAGCGTGACATACTGGCGCTCGAATTTGTCCATGATGATGAGCGCAAACATGCCGACGAAGATGACGGCGGCGAGGATTTGAGCAGTCATAGGAAAAGACCTTCTTTCTTGCTTCCTGAATGTTGCGGGGAGCGCGGACGCAGGGCAGCGAAGAAAGAAACGATTGCTTTGCGGCGGTGTTTCCCCTGATCAGGATAGGAATTTTAGCGCGCGCGGCAGCAAAAGTCAAGAGATATTCTGAATATCTGAACGCATTCTTATCAGACTTTTCAATGCTCAATATTACAGGCATTTATAGGCGATGATCGTCGCGCCGCCCTTACCCTCGTAGCGCTTGATCTGGTACTTGTTCGGGAAGGCTGCCAGCAGCTCCGGCAGCTTGCTGTAGCCGTAGGCGCGGACGTTGAAGTCGGGCTTGACGCGCTTGATGTACAGGCCCGAGGAGCTGACGTTGACAAAGCCGTCGGCGTCCTGATACTTCTCGGAGGCGATGTGCAGCAGGTTGTGGATCTCGCGGATGTCGGGCTTTTTCGGCGCCGGTTCGGGTTCGGGGGCCGGTGCCGGCTCCGGCTCGGCGGCCGGAGCGGGCTCGGCGGCGGGCTTTTTCGTGCTGCGGGTGGTCTTTTTCGCCTTGCGCGCTGCGGGCTTTTTGGCGGCGGGCTCGGCCGTGTGCTCAACGGCGGGCTTGTCGTCCGCCTTGGCGAGGTAGTCGATGAGGATGAAGTCGTCGCACGCGTTCTTAAATGACTCCGGCGTTGTCGTCACGCCCGCGCCGATGATGTACAGCCCCGACTCGCGCAGCCGGATGGCCAGCGGCGTGAAGTCGCTGTCGCTCGACACGAGCACGAGCGCGTCATACATATTCGTGTGCAGCAGATCCATCGCGCCGATGACCATGGCGATGTCGGTCGTGTTCTTTCCGGCGACGTAGTCAAACTGCTGCTCGGCGCGGATGGCGAGGCGCTTGAGCTCCGACTCCCAGTTTTTCAGCGAGTCCTTGCGCCAGTTGCCGTAGGCTTTTTTCACAACGATGCGGCCGTAGGTCGACACCTCGTGCAGCACGGCTTCAAGCTTGGTCAGCTGTGTGTTGTCGGCGTCGATCAAGACGGCGATTTTCTGAAAGTTTTCCATATATGTTGCTCCTGAGCTGCCGCATGGGCAGAGATTTTTTCTCTATTATAGCGTTTTTGCGCGCAAAATGCAACGAAAGCGGGGCGCAGCTCCCGCTTTTGTTGTCTGGTTTATGTGCCCGCGTCGGCGTCTGCCGGACACTGCCGTCCGTTGGGGTCAATATGCGTGTCGCCGGGCAGGAGCATCTGCGAGACCGGCAGGATCGTGTAGCCGTCGGCGATGAGCGCTTCGATGATCCCGGCCAGCGCCTCCGGCGTGTGCTCGGCCGCGTTGTGAAACAGCACGATGCTGCCCGGCTGCACGCGCGTGAGCACGCGCGTGGTGATCTCGTCGCCGCTCAGCCCCTTCCAGTCGAGCGAATCCACGTCCCACTGGATGGCGTGCATCCCGAGGGCGTTGATCGCGGAGATCACGGTGTCGTTGTACTCTCCGTAGGGGCAGCGAAACAGCGTCGGGCGCGTGCCGGTGACGGCGGAGATCTTGTCGGCGCAGGTGTTGACCTCCGATTCGATCTGCTCGGCGCTGAGCTGCGCCATGTGCGGGTGCGTGCTCGAGTGGTTCATGACCTCGTTGCCCGCGTCCGCGAGCGCCTTGACCGACTCCGGATATTTATCCACCCATTCGCCGACGACGAAGAACGTCGCGTGCACGTTGTATTTGCCGAGAATGTCGATGAGCGTCTGCGTGTCCTCGTTGCCCCACGCCGCGTCGAACGTCAGACTCACGACGCGGTCGTCGCGCTGCACACTGTAGATGGGCAGCACGCGCTTGGCGGCGCTCACGCCCACGATCGCGGGACTGTTCACCGCCCAGAACATGAGCGCGATGGCCAGCACCATTGCGCACACACCCAGCGGCTTGCGGTGTTTTCTGACGGCTTGGCGTACCTTGTGCATTGCACCACCTCCGGCTTTCTGCCCTCATCCTATGCGCGGGGGAGTGCGGATATGCGCCGGCTTCGGTTTACATAATTCATATGTGCAGACTGTGCTTGACGCGCGGCGGATTTTCCGCTATCATGAGCCGAACGATGAGGTGATGACGATGCAATTTCTCTGCGCGCCGATGGAGGGCGTGACCGGCGACCTGTTCCGGCAGGCGCAGCGGCAGACCTTTCCCGCGGCGGACAGCTACTATACGCCCTTTCTTTCGCCGACGGCGAACCGCACCTTTTCCCCGCGCGAGCTGCGCGAGATCGACCCGGCACACAATGCGGGCATCCACGTCGTGCCGCAGCTCATGGGGCACTGCGCCGAGGATTTTCTCTGGATGGCGGGGCAGCTTGCCGATATGGGCTACGACGAGGTGAACTTCAACCTCGGCTGCCCGTCGAACACGGTCACGGCGAAGAAAAAAGGAGCGGGCCTGCTCACGGAGCCGGAGCTGCTGCGGCAGTTTTTTGACGATGTGTTTGCCGCCTGTCCGCTGCCGGTCTCGGTCAAGACCCGCCTCGGCAAAACGACGGCGGAGGGCTTTCCCGCGCTGCTGGAGCTCTACAACGACTACCCGATCCGCGAGCTGATCGTGCATCCGCGTGTGCAGGCGGATCAGTATCACGGGCAGCCGGATCTGGAGGCGTTCGCCTATGCGCTCGCGCACAGCCGCGCGCCGGTGTGCTACAACGGCGATCTGTTCGACGCGCCGGCCGTGCACGCGTTTCAGGCGCGGTTTCCGGCGGTGGAGCGCGTCATGCTCGGGCGCGGGCTGGCTGCCAATCCCGGCCTGATCGGTCAGCTGCGCACGGGCGAAGCGCCGACGGCGGCGCAGCTGCAGCTGTTTCACGACCGGCTCTACGCCGCCACACGCGCGCGCATTCCCGACCGGCGTGCGCTGCTGTTTCGCATGAAGGAGGCCTGGCGCTATCTCGGCTGTAGCTTTGCCGGCTCTGAGCGCCCGCTGCGCCGCATCCGCAAGGCGCAGGATATGGCGGAGTATGACAGCGCGGTGCGCCAGCTCTTCGCATCCTGCCCGGTGCGGGAGGATGCGGGCTACCGCGTCTGAAAATGTGTTTGTCCCCGGCAGCGTAGCTGCCGGGGACAAACTGTTTCTTTGGCTTTGTTTTATGAATACCGGCCGCTGCCGGAGCATTCGCCGGACTGCGGCTGCCAACCGTTGGGTGCGCGGTCGCCCATGCTGCGCGGCAGGCTGCGGTAGAACGCGGCGCGTGACACGGCCATGTACGGCGCGAGCCACAGCGCCCCGATCCCGGCGGTCAGCACCGTCAGCAGTGCCCAGCCGAAAAAGCTCAGATCCAGACAGAACAGATCGCCCTTGCGCCCGTCCATGAGCGCCTTGGAGCGCTCGATGGCCTCGGTCGGCGCGATGGTCGGGTTTTCGGCCATGATGTACGTCGCCATCGAGTAGCGGTATGCGGCGATGATGCCGGGGATGACGAACAGCAGCGACCACGCGAACACCTTGAGCGCGATGAGCAGGTTGAGCACGAAGGCGCTGCCGAAGATGTCGAAGGCGGAAAAGAGGTCATCAAACTGCGCCTGCTCGCCGTCAACGAGCTTCAGGCAGAAGCGGTCATGCCCGATCGAGATGCTGCCGCGGAGAACAAACTGTCCTATGGCGAGCACGCTGGCGACCGGTACGAGGACGTGCGTGAAGCGGCGCACGGCCTCGGGGTAGTACCGGCTGATGTCTGAGTTCTGGAACGACACGGTCAACGACGACGTGCCGCCGCCGAGCACGGTCGCCAGCAGCGTCACGCCGACGGCCAGCCACCAGAAGTTTTTCAGCGCGCGGCGCGCCATGCTGCGGTAATCGGATGCGCAATACATAGAAAACCTCCTTTGTGTCACCAGGGGGTGCGTTCCTGGCCGTGCACGAGGTAGGCGCGCTCGGCAAGCTCGGCAAGCGGGCTGTCGCTGCGGGAGTCAGAATAAAACTCCGCGATCTGCACCTCGGGATACGCCTCGTGCAGGCGGCGCACCTTTTCCGCGCCGTGGCAGTTTTCGCCGTCGGTCTTGCCGGTGTGCTTGTCCACGCGCGAGGCCAGCAGCCGCACGCCGAGCTTCTGCGCCGGGATGCGCACGAGAAACTCCGGCGAGGCGGAGATGATGATGTCATCCGGGCGCTGCTGCGCGAGATACCACGCGTTCACGCGCGGGAAGTTTTTTGCCCAGAACGCCTCGAGCTCCGCGTCCACATCCGGCACGCGGCGCAAAAAGCCGTACATCCGTTCCTTGAAGGCAGTCTTGCTGATCTTGCCGAGCCAGTATCCCGGCAGCAGCGCGAGCGCGCGCAAAAGCGGCCAGATCACGCCGGGGTGGCGGTGCAGACACCAGCGCACGAACGCCACCGTGCTGTCCACGGGAAAGATGGTCTTGTCCCAGTCGTATACGTTGACTTTTTCCATAGAGCTCCTCTCAGTAGAGCGTGCCGGCCAGCTGCATATACGCGGCGGCGACGGCCTCGCGGATGAAGTAATTGATGCGCATGGTCTTGAGCGTTGTCTCGGCGGCGATGCCGGCGGGGTCAGCGCCCAGCGAGCGCGCCATGCACTTGGCGCGGTAGAGGTGGTATTCGCTCGTCACGATGCCGACGCCGTCGGCGGGGTCGCCGCCGTGTGCGCGGAGGATGGCAAACGAATTCTCCAGATTTTCGCGCGTGGTGCGCGAGCGGTCCTCCTGCACGATGCGCGCGCTGTCGATGCCGTGCGCCGTGAGGTAGTCGGCCATGGCCTTGGCCTCCGTGATGTCCTCGCCCGGCCCCTGACCGCCGGAGACGATGACCGTGGCGGCGGGGTTCGCGTTCAGATAGGCGAGCGCCGCGTCGAGCCGGTTGCACATCGACAGCGACGGCGTGCTGCCGTTGACGCCTGCGCCGAGCACGATGATCGTGCCGGGGTGTGCGTCGGTGTCCGTGTGTGCGTCGCGCACGACGGGGATCTCAAAGATCGTGAATACGATCAGCCCCGCGCACACGAGCACGCCCAGCACGGTGCGCCCCACGCGGTGCAGCCGCGCCGAGAGAAACACCAGCACGGCGATGCCCCAGAGCAGATAGCCGAGATAGTCGTGCCCCGGCATGGCAAAGCGCAGCACACAGCCGGCAAGGATGAGCAGGAGCGCGATCAGTGTGGAACTTGTTCGTTTCAGTCGCATAATGCCTCCCATGCCGCATAGAGCGCCTCGAGCTGCGTGTTGAGCGTCTGCTTCTGCGCGTCGAGCTCCATGAGCTTCTGATAGTCGGTGGCGTTGGCCTCGCTCTCGGCATCGAGCGCCGCGAGCTGCGCCTCCAGCTTTTCAATGTCGCGCTCCGTGCGCTCGCGCTGACGCGCGGTGTTCGGGGCACGCTTCGGTTTGGGCTTCTTTTCGCGCTCGACGGCCTTGACCGTCTGCTGCAGCGCGGTCTGGCGCGCGCGGTATTCACGGAATTGCTCATAGGTCCCGCGGTAGTCCGTGATCGTGCCGTCTTCGAGCAGCCAGATGCGACTGGCAAACTTCTCGATGAAGTACCGGTCGTGCGACACGAACAGCAGCGCCTGTGTGTAGTCGCTCAGCGCGTCCTCGATCCACTCGCGGCTGGCGATGTCGAGGTGGTTGGTCGGCTCATCGAGGATGAGGAAGTTGATCTCCCGGCGCATGAGCATACACAGCCGCAGCCGCGAGAGCTCGCCGCCCGAGAGCGCCGACACGGGCTTGAGCACGTCCTCACCGCAAAAGCCGTAGGCGGCAAGCTGATCGCGCGCCTCCTGCGGCGTGCACTTGCACTCGTAGAGCATCGTGTCGAGCATGGAGCGCTCCGGCACGGCAAAGCGCACGATCTGCGGCAGGTATGCCGTGCGCACGGCGGGCCCGCGCTGCACCCAGCCGGTGTCCGGCGTCTCCTCGTTCATGACGAGGCGCAAAAACGTCGTCTTGCCGGCGCCGTTGTCGCCGATGAGGGCAATGCGCTCGCCGCCGGTCACGGTCAGGTCGAGATCGTGAAAGAGCGTGCGTGCGCCGTAGCGCTTGCCGAGCCCCGCCATGGTCAGCACGTCGTCACCGCGAAATTCCTGCGCGGTGAAGTGTACATTGAGCTTGCGCGCCTCGGTCGGCCGGGCGGTCGTCTCAAGCTTTTCCATGCGCTTTTCGATGGAAAACGCGCGCTTGTGCAGCTTGTCGTTGCCCATGAACGCCCAGAGGTGCAGCTTTGCCGCTGCCTCCGTGAGCTGCTGGAGCTTGGCCTGATCCTTCTCGTATTTTTTGAGCTGCTCGTCAAAGCGGCGCTGCCGCTCGACGACGTAAAAGCTATAGTTGCCGTTGTAGAATTCGGCCTCGCCGGACGTGAAGTCGATCGAGCGTTGCACGACGCGGTCGAGAAAATACCGGTCGTGGCTGATGACGAGCACCGTGCCGCGGAAATGCAGCAGGTACGTCTCGAGCCACTCGGTCGCGCGCAGATCGAGGTGGTTGGTCGGCTCGTCGAGCAGGAGGATGTCCGTGTCCTCAAGGATGAGCCGCGCGAGGTTCACGCGCGTTTTTTCCCCGCCGGAGAGCGAGTCAAACGGCTGCGCACGCATCTCGGCCGGGATGTCCAGACCGTTGGCGACGCGGTTGCGCTCGTGCTCCATGTCGTACCCGCCGAGGCGGCGGAAGTTTTCCGACAGACGGTCGTATTCGGCCAGCAGCGCGGGGGAATTGTCGGATGCCATGCGCGCGGTCAGCTCGTTCATGCGCGCCTCCATGTCATAGAGCCGCCGGTGCGCCTCACGCAGCACGTCCTCCGTCGTCCAGCCGTCGGGGTAGACCGGGATCTGCGAGATCAGTCCTAGCCGCCGCCCGGAGGCGATGGACACGGTGCCGGCGTCGGGCTGCAGTTCGCCCGAGAGGATGCGGAAAAACGTCGTCTTGCCGCAGCCGTTGCGCCCGAGGATGCCCACACGCTCCCCGGCGTTGACGTCAAATGTGATACCTTTTAATATGTCGTTGCCCTGCTCAAAGCCCTTGACGAGCCCGCGGACGGATAGATCGATCATGTGTGACTCCTAAGTTACTTGTTCACGGCTGCCTGCAGCACGGTGTTGGCCACGGCGCCCGCGTTCGTCAGACCGCCGCCGGCGTTCTCCACCAGCACGACGAAGGCGTACGGGTGCGCATCGTCGAGCAGGAAGCCCGTGAACCATGCGTGCGACGTGCCGTCGCCGACTTCGGCGGTGCCGGTCTTGGCGCAGAGATTCAGCCCCGGGAAACGGTTTGTGCCGTAATGCGCCGAGACGTTGTAGTTCATCATGTCGCGCAGCTTGTTGGCGGTCGCGGCACTGAGCAGGGTCGTGCTCGAGCCGCTGGGCGTGTCGAGCAGCAGCGACGGCTCGACGACGCTGCCGCCGTTGGCGATGGCCGAGACGTAGCGCAGCATGGAGTACGGGCAGATGAGGTCCTCGTACTGACCGATGCCCGACCAGGCGAGGTTCGCGCTGCCGGACGCGCCCTTGGTGAAGCTGCCGGCCATCGTCGGGATGCCGCTCAGCGACTGGGAATCGAGGAAGCCGAGCTTCTTGGCGTAGCTCTCGATGGTGTCCGCGCCGAGCTCGAGCGAGATCTGCGCGAACGCGCAGTTGCAGGAGTTTGCCAGCGCGTCCTCAAACGTCTGGCTGCCGTGCACGCCCGTGCACTTGACGGTCACGCCGCCGACGTCAACGCTGCCCGCGCAGGTGAAGCGGCGGGTGCTGATGTCCTTGATGTTCTCGAGCGCGGCGGCGGAGGTGATGAGCTTGTAGATCGAGCCCGGCGTGAACGAGCCGTTGATGCAGCGGTTGATGTATGCGCCGTCCGGCACGTCGCCGTCAACGGCCGGGTCGATGCTCGGCCCGGAGACCATGCACAGCACCTCGCCCGTCTTGTAATTGCTCACGAGCACGGCGCCCTTGCGCCCGGCGAGCGCCTCGTAGGCCGTGACGCACAGGCTCGAATCAAGCGTGAGCGCGACGGTGTGTCCGTCGGTCGCATAGGTGCCGGTGATGGGGTTGTAGCCCGAGAGCTGCTTGGAAAACGCCTTGAGTGCGCCGGTGCCGATGTTGCCGGCGTAGTCGCCGACGGTCTGATAGCAGGCCTTGCGCACGGCGGCGTCCTCGGCGTAGCTGCGTGAACCGCCGTTGGCGGTCGCAAGCACAACGCCGCTGCGGTCGGTGAGTGTGCCGGTGTTGAGCACGCCGCTGGTGTAGACGCTGCTGTTGGCGGCAAAGGTCGCCCACTCAGCGCCGTGTTCGATATAGCGCACGATGTACACGCCGATGCCGCCGAGCACCAGCACGGCGACGAGCAGCGCGCTCATGGCGCGGCGTTTGACTTTGTTCATGCCTGCGCCTCCTTTTTGCTGCGCGACGGCAGCCGCACCACGAAGCTTGCGCCGCGCCGGGTGTCGGCCGCCTTGATGTAGGCCAGCAGCATCCAGCACGAGAGCATACTCGACCCGCCCTTGGACACGAACGGGAACGTCACGCCCGTGAACGGCAGAATGTCCAGCACGCCGAACACGTTGAGCGACATCTGCACGAGCATGAGCGTCACGGTGGCGCAGCCGGCGATGACGTAATACGACGAGCGGCCCTGTGCCGCATTTTTGACGGTGAAGATGGCCAGCGCGATAATGGCCAGCATCGCGCACAGCGCCACGATCAGGCCGAGCTCCTCACACAGGACGCCGAAGACCATGTCGGTGTTCGCGGCGAAGATGTTTTTCAGCCAGCCGCAGCCCGCGCCCTGTCCGAACAGACCGCCGGAGGCGGCCGCGCTCAGTGCGCGCGTCTGCTGATAGCCCGCGCCGGAGACGTCCTCCCACACGTGCCCCCAGGTGGCAAAGCGCTGCGCCACGTGCGGCTTGATGCTCAGCACGAGCGTGCCTGCCATGGCGGCGGACGTCACGGCCAGCAGGACGGTGGCAATGCTGCCCGAGCGCATGAAGGCGATGACGAGGAACGTCGCAAAGAAGATGAGCGCTGCGCCGAAGTCGCCCATCAGGGCGAGGCCGCCGACACAGATGGCGGAAAAGGCGATGAAGAGCAGAATGCTCTTGCTGCGGAACATCCGGTTGAGCGACGTCGCGCCGACATAGATGAACGCGACCTTGATCAGTTCCGACGGCTGCAGGGAGAAGCCCGCGATCGTCAGCCAGTTTTTCGCGCCGAACACCTCGCTTGCGGCAAAGAGGTTCAGCGCCAGCAGCGCCAGCGAGATGATGGCCGCCGGCCAGCGCAGCGCCTTGACATGGCTCAGGTCACGCAGCCACCAGCCGAGCAGGAAAAACAGCACGATGCCCACGAGGATGAGAATGATCTCCTTGGTGAGGTCATTGGGCGTGCTCGTCGCGCAGACCTCCAGCCCGAGCGAGCAGAGGAAAAACGCGATCGTCTCTACCTCAAAGCCCGAGCGGTCCATCGTGCGCATGAGCACGTAGCAGAACCACTGCGTGAGCACGAGTGCAGCGTAGGCCATCAGGATGCCCAGCAGGTGCGCGCTGTCGGCCGAGGACACGAACTCCAGCGCCAGCAGCAGCTCAAACACCGTCAGGAAAAACAGCGTGCCGCCGGCGGAGACGTTGCGTCCCGCGATCGTGCGGCGCTGCTCCTGCACGGCGCGGCGATCCTCGCTCATGTCGGCGAATTTGAGCATATGCGTCGAGCAGCGGAGGATATCGCCGCTGAAGATCTGCGTCGGCTCCGTGATCTGCTCGCCGTTGAGGTACACGCCGCCGCTGCGGCTCAGGTCACTGACCGTCCACTCGCCGGCGTCGTTGCGCATGAGCACGGCGTGGACGTTGGCGACGTCGGCAAAGGGCAGCGTGATATCCGCGCTGCGGGCGCGGCCGATCAGACACTCCCAGTGCAGCAGGGGATAGACCTTGCCGTCGGGTGTCACGAGATGTCCCCACGTCTCGGGCTCTGCGCGCCCGTAGAACATGGATGCGACACAGCGGATGAGCACGATGAGCGCGATGACCGGCAGAATGAAATGCGCGGCCTGCGCGGCGTAGACAGTTACGGCAGACACGGCGTCCGCCTCCTTTCCGAAGCTCCCGCGCGGGGAGCAATACATATTTATCTATAGAAACCGATAAAAAATCAAACTATTATACCACGTCAAAAACCCATTGACAACTCCTGCCGGGCATCCTACAATGAGCACATGATGAAACAGACGAAATTTTGGATCCTTTTGTTCGCCGCGCTCGCAATTTTGGGCTGCGGCGCCTTTTTGCTGCTGCGCAGTCATGGGCAGACGGGGCAGACTGCCGTCATCCGCGTCGACGGGGATGTCTATGAGCGTGTCAACCTGCGTGCCGTGACCATACCATATGATATAGAGGTGCAGACCGAATGGGGCAGCAACACCGTGCACGTCGAGCCGGACGGTGTGTCCGTCACGCACGCCGACTGCCCGGATCACCTGTGCGTCAAGCAGGGGAAGATCACGTCCTCCGCCATCCCGATCGCCTGCGTGCCGCACCATCTGACGGTGCAGATCGAGGGGATGCCATGAAGGGGACGAAGCGGTTGGCCGTTCTGGCCATGTTCACCGCCATCGCGCTGACGATCTTCGTCGCCGAGGCGCAGATCCCGCCCGTTGTGCCAATCCCCGGCGTGAAGCTCGGCCTTGCCAACATTGTCACGCTCATCGCCATGGCGCTGCTCGGCCGGCGGCAGGCGGGGGAGATCCTGCTTGTGCGCATCGTGCTCGGCAGCGTCTTTACCGGCGGCGTGTCGGCAATGCTCTTCAGCATCGCGGGAGGCGCGCTTGCCTACCTCGTCATGTGCCTGACCATTCGCCATCTGCCGGAGCGGCTGCTCTGGGTCGTGAGCGTGCTGGCTGCCTTCGGACACAATGCCGGGCAGCTGCTGGTCGCCGTCTGGGTCACGGGGACACCGTCCATTCTGGTGTATGCGCCCGCGCTCGTCGCGGCGAGCGTGGTCACCGGCGCGTTCACCGGCGTGGCTGCCGTGTATCTTGTGCGCGCGCTGCGCAAAACGGGGCATTTCCCGCAGACGTGAGACGGAACTGTCGCTGTTTTGTAACATTTTGAGGCGGCAGGTTCTTAAAATATTCTGAAAATTGAAAGCCGCAGTTTTCAAAAAACTGCGGCTTTGTTGTGCAGAATCTACAAAAAAACGCGCAAAAACTATGGTAATCTACATCAAAAAGCGGAGCGAAAAGATTTCATAAATGTTAAATCTGTTTTAAGTATTGACTTCCGGACGCGGGCGCGCTATAATGCATCCGCAATTGGAAGATGGGAAGATTTAGGTTGGCATTTGCCGGTTACAAAGCCTCATTCTTCCCGGATCCATATGCCAAGAATACATAAAAACCCAGATGAACATACATCGTCAGACCCTTTTGATGCTTATGAATACGATCAACAAATTTGAACAACCGAATACGGAGCAGGCGGATCGCCGCTGCGCGTTTTCGCGCTCGTTCACGCGGATGTTCGATCGCCTGTGCGCCTTTTTGGACGAGCGCATCGGCGGCGCGTCGGAGCTGATCGATGCCTGTCAGAGTGTGGCGGATCGCTTCTGGCACAGCAAGCTGTACTTCCCGGTCTGCTTTCTGATGCTCGCCGTGTTCATGGCGGTGGGGCAGCCGGTCATCGGCGGCGTGCTGGTCATGTCCACGCTCATTTTCCTGCTGCTGTTTTGTGACGATCTGCTGAGCATCCTCTTCCCGGTCGTGCTGCTGGCCATGGTGGGCACGGAGTTTTATGATGAGCTCTACAGTCTGCTGCGCTTCTGGTGGATCGGGCTGCTGGCTGTGGCGGCGCTGCTCGTGCACATCGGGGCCTATGCCCGCGCACCGCACAACGGCGGCTGCATGCACGGTCTGGTGGCCGTGTCGGTCGCAACGCTGCTCGGCGGCCTCGGCTTTATCTCCCGCGAGGAGTATTTTTCGCCCACCGCGTTGTACTATTCGCTTGGTCTCGGCGTCGTGATGTTGCTGATTTACCTGCTGCTGCGCAGCGAGGCCGATCGCCCGCGCGACTACGATATCGCCGAGCGCATGCTCCAGATCCTCTATGCCGGCGGCCTGTTCACGGGCTTTGTGGTCACGCTGTTTTACGTGCGCAATTTCCACGAGTTCGTGCAGAGCTTTGCCACGCTCTATTTTGAGTATCGCAACTTCAGCGCCACGATGCTGCTGATCTCGATCCCCGCCGCGGCGTACTTTGCCGCGCATGACCGGCGGCACTTCGCGTCGGTCGTGTTCATGTATCTCATGATGCTCATGACCGGCTCGCGCAGCGGCCTGATCTTCGGCACGGTGATGCTGCTGCTGTGCCTCGCCTTTGTGTACTACTGCAATCCGGAGCGCCGCGCGGTCTACCGCCGCGCCGGGCTCATCAGCCTGATCCCGGCAATCGCGCTGCTCATCGCGATCGTGCCGCGGCTGTTTGCCTCGCGCATGGTCGACGGCGCGCTCATCTCCCCGGATGACAGCCGCTATACGTTCTTTATTCAGGGTCTGCTGGATTTCGTGAAGAATCCGCTCTTCGGCTGCGGCCTCGGCTCGATGCACAATGCGCCGATCTTCCTCGGCGTGGAGGGCAGCATCGTCTGGTATCACAACCTCATCGCGCAGATCCTCGGCAGTATGGGTCTGGTCGGTGCGGTCGGCTACAGCTGGCTGTTTTATGACCGCGTGCGTCTGCTCTGGCGCAAGCGCAGCCGTACGACGATGGCCTTCGCGCTGTCCTACTTTGCCATGCTGCTCATCTCTATGACGAACCCGGGCATGTTCTGCCCGATGCCGAATGCGCTGCTCATGGTGGCCATGTTTGTGGTCGTCGAGCGGCAGCCCGATACCGCTGCGGTGCCGGTCAAGGTCGGCTCCGCGAGAGCCACGGAAAGGAGATCCTACTGATGAAACGTTTCCAGCTTCTCACCACTGCGATTTTTCTGTTCTGCACGCTGCTGATCGCCGGGTGCACCGGCCGCGGCGTCGAGGCCCAGACGACGCCTGCCCCGGAGGCGACGCCGACTGCAACGACGAATATTCAGGCCGGCATCCAGACCGGTGACAACGAGGTCAATAAGATCCTCGCCGGCACGTGGGCGTTTGAGCGCACGGACGCCGAGAAGAAGGCGGGCGACGACTCCGTCAAGCAGCTTCTGCCCGAAGCGGACACCGGCGCGAAGACGGCCACCGAGATCAAAGAGCCCGGCACGATCCGCGAGTTGATGTTCCGCGTCAACGGCACGGGCAGCTACACGGATGCTGACGGCGCGGCACAGGCGTTTGAGTTTGCGCTCAACGGCGATAACCTGACGCTCGCGCTTGAAAACGGAACGGTGCAGATGTTCCGCTGCACGCTCGAAAACGGTCTCATGTACCTCACGCCGATGAGCAACAACGGCGCGTATCAGGCCTTCACCGACGTGTTCCGCCAGACGCAGAGCACTGCGGATGCGTCCGCAAACTGAATCCGTTTACAGCCTTCGGCCGGACGCAGCTGCGTTCGGCCGAATTTCTTTTTTCGCGATTTCAGAAAAATTTCAGGATTTTCCCCGCGACCTGTGCTATAATCAGGCGCATCCCCAACGGGAAAGGAGACCCCATATGTCCCGAAAGAAAAGAAAGCGCGGCCGCGGCCGCGTTCTGATCCTCGTGGTGCTGCTGGCGCTGATCGTGTTCGGCGTGTTTGCGCGCGGCATCTTCACGAGCGGCAAGACTACCACCGAGCATGCGCAGCGCGAGCTGCACACCTACGCCGAGCAGCACGAGACCTCGCTCGCCGATTACCCGGATGCGCTCGTGCAGCTGTACGCCCGCAACCCGGACGCGCGCGATTTCGTGCGCGACTACCCGAAGAAGAAGGATCTCACCCCGACGATCGACCTCAGCAATCTCTCCGGGTCAAAGACCGTGCCGCTGCTGCTGCAGTGGGACGAGCGCTGGGGCTACCGCGAATACAACGAGAGCATCATCGGCCTTGCCGGCTGCGGACCGACGTGCCTGTCGATGGCGACGATCTATCTTACCGGCGACACGACGAAGGATCCGCTCTGGATGTGCCGGTTTGCCGAGCAGAATCAGTTCAACGTCCCCGGCAGCGGCAGCAAGTGGGCGCTCATCTCCGAGGGCGGGCGGATGCTCGGCCTTGACGTGACGCAGATCCCGCTGGACAAGGACCGCATCTACCGCAATCTGGACGTCGGCAACCCGATCATCGTGGTCGTCGGCCCGGGCGATTTTACGACTGACGGGCATTTTCTCGTCCTGACTGGGCACAGCGGCGACAAGATCACGCTCAACGACCCGAACAGTCCCACGAACTCGGCCAAGAGCTGGGACTACGACACGCTCGCCGGGCAGATCCAGGCGCTCTGGGTGCTGCGCCGCGCGGGCTGATAAAAAAACAGCGCCATCCAATCGGACGGCGCTGTTTTTGCGCGTTTCCGGGGTTGCGGTGCGCGGGCAGATGGGCGTATAATAGCGGCATCTGAGATTTTAGCGAAAAGAGGTTACAGGATGGAATACCGTCTGGAGCATGACACGATGGGCGAGGTGCGTGTACCTGCCGACCGTTACTGGGGCGCGCAGACGCAGCGCAGCTTTGAAAATTTCCGCATCGGCACCGAGAAGATGCCGCCGGAGGTCATCCGTGCGTTTGCGGTCGTAAAGCTTGCCGCCGCGCGTGCGAATGCACAGCTTGGTGTGCTCGATGCGCGCCGTGCCGGCGCGATCGAGACCGCCTGCCACGAGATCCTCGACGGCTCGCTCGACGGGAACTTCCCGCTCGCCGTCTGGCAGACCGGCAGCGGCACACAGACGAATATGAACGTCAACGAGGTCATTGCCCACCGCGCCAATGCGCTGCTGGGGGAGACGCTCGTGCATCCGAACGATCACGTCAATTGCTCGCAGAGCTCGAACGACACCTTCCCGACGGCGATGCACGTGGCCGCGCGCGTCGCGCTCGAGGAGCAGGTGCTGCCGGCGGTCGACCGCCTGCTGGCGACGCTCGAGCGCCTGAGCGCGGAGTACCGCGACGTGGTGAAGATCGGCCGCACGCATCTGCAGGACGCCGTACCGCTCACGCTCGGTCAGGAGATCAGCGGCTGGAGCGCCATGCTCGACCATGACCGCGTCATGCTCACGCAGGCGTGCGGCGCGCTGCGCGAGCTCGCCCTCGGCGGCACGGCCGTCGGCACGGGGCTCAACGCACCGGCGGCGTTCGGCGATCTGGCGGCGGCGGAGATCTCCGCCCTGCTCGGTTATGAATTCGAGTCTGCGCCGAACAAGTTCCACGCGCTCACGAGCAAGGACCAGATGGTGTTTGCCCACGGTGCGCTCAAGGCGCTGGCAGCCGACCTGATGAAGATCGCAAACGACGTGCGCTGGCTCGCGTCGGGACCGCGCTGCGGCATCGGGGAGCTCATCATCCCGGCCAACGAGCCCGGCTCGTCGATCATGCCCGGCAAGGTCAACCCCACGCAGTGCGAGGCCGTCACGATGGTGGCCGTGCAGGTCATGGGCAACGACACGGCCATCGGCTTCGCCGCCTCGCAGGGCAACTTCCAGCTCAACGTGTTCCTGCCCGTGACGATCTACAACTTCCTGCAGTCGGCGCGGCTGCTTGCAGATGTGATGGATTCGTTTGAGGCCAACTGCGTGCGCGGCATCCGCCCGAATTATGATGCCATTCAGGCGCATCTGGACGCCTCGCTCATGCTCGTCACGGCGCTCAACCCGCACATCGGTTATGAAAACGCGGCAAGGATCGCAAAGCATGCCCACGCCACCGGGCAGACGCTCAAGGCCGCGGCGGTGGAGCTCGGCCTGCTCACGGCCGAGGAATTTGACGCATGGGTACGCCCCGAGAATATGGTGCACCCGAAACAGGAGGACTGACCATGGATTACGCAAAAGAATCGCTCCGGCTGCACGAGCAGTGGGGCGGCAAGATCGAAGTCAACGCCCGCGTGCCGGTCTCGACGAAGGACGACCTGTCGCTCGCGTATACGCCCGGTGTGGCGCAGCCATGTCTGGAGATCCGGCGCGACCCGGATAAAAGCTACACGCTCACGCGCCGGCACAATCTCTGCGCCGTCATCACGGACGGCTCTGCCGTGCTCGGTCTGGGCGACATCGGACCCGAGGCGGGCATGCCCGTCATGGAGGGCAAGTGCGTGCTGTTCAAGGCGTTTGCGGATGTGGACGCCTTCCCGCTGTGCATCCGCACAAAGGATGTGGATGAATTCGTGCGCACGGTGTACCTGCTCTCCGGCAGCTTCGGCGGCATCAATCTGGAGGATATTTCTGCGCCGCGCTGCTTTGAGATCGAGCGCAAGCTCAAGGAGCTGTGCGACATCCCGGTCTTTCACGACGACCAGCACGGCACGGCAATCATCACGCTCGCGGGGCTGACGAATGCGCTGCGCGTGGTCGGAAAGCGGCTGGAGGACGTGAAGATCGTCGTCTCCGGCGCGGGCGCTGCCGCCATCTCCATCAGCAGACTCCTGCTGCGCGCCGGTGCGCGCGATGTGACGCTCTGCGACCGAAAGGGCGCGATCTATGCCGGCCGCACCGAAAATATGAACTGGATCAAGACCGAGATGGCCGAGGTCACGAACCTCCGCCGTCAGGCGGGGACGCTGGCGGATGTCGTCCGGGATGCGGACGTGTTCATCGGCGTGTCGCAGCCCGGTTTGCTGACGGGCGACATGGTGCGCACCATGCACCGCGACGCCATCGTCTTTGCCTGCGCAAACCCCACGCCGGAGATCTTCCCCGAAGAGGCCAAGGCCGCGGGTGCGGCCGTCGTCAGCACCGGGCGCAGCGACTATCCGAACCAGATCAACAACGTGCTGGCTTTCCCGGGCATCTTCCGCGGCGCGTTCGACGTGCGCGCATCCGACATCAACGAGCCCATGAAGCTCGCCGCCGCGCACGCGCTCGCAGCGCTCATCACGCCCGAGGAGCTGAGCGCCGATTACATCATCCCCAAGGCATTTGATCCGCGCGTCGGTCCGGCTGTGGCCGCGGCGGTGGCGCAGGCCGCCCGCGAGAGCGGCGTGGCGCGCATCTGAATCTGAATTTTTCCCCTGCAAAGGAGACACCCTATGGATTCCTACGAAAAATCCCTGCAGACGCTTGAGCTGCCGTCCGTACTGGCGCTGCTGGCGGCGCAGGCCGTGAGTGAGACGGCGCGCGCCAACGCCATGGCGCTGCGGCCGAGCGGCGACCGCGCCGTGGTGGAGACCCGCCTCGGCGAGACGAGTGCCGCCGCCGGCATGATGGTCGTCAAGGGCAGCCCGTCGTTTTCCGGCGTGAAGGATGTGCGCGCGGCATTGCAGCGCGCGGACATGGGCGGCGCGCTCAACACGCGCGAGCTGCTGGACATCGCCGGCGTGCTGCAGGCGGCGCGCGCCGTGCGCGGCTACGGCACGGGCGACCGGCAGGACAAGACGTGCATCGACTACCTCTTCAGCGCGCTGCAGGCAAACCGCTATCTGGAGGAGAAGATCTTCACCTCCATCACCGGCGAGGACGAGATCGCCGACAGCGCCTCGAGCGAGCTTGCGTCCATCCGCCGCCTGATCCGCGCGGCGAGTGCGCGCGTGCACGATGCGCTGCAGAAGATCATCTCCTCGCCGAGCTATGCCAAGGCGCTGCAGGAACCGATCATCACCACGCGCTCCGAGCGCTACGTTGTGCCGGTCAAGGCCGAGCACAAGGGCGCCGTGCCCGGGCTTGTGCACGATGTGTCGGCCTCCGGTGCGACGCTGTTCATTGAGCCGATGGCCGCCGTGAAGGCGAACAACGAGCTGCGCGAGCTGCGTGCGCGCGAAAAGACCGAGATCGAGCGCATCCTTGCCGAGCTCTCGGCGGAGTGCGCGGCGCACCGCGAGGACATCTCGAGCGACTTTGACGTGCTCGTGCGCCTCGACCTCATCTTTGCCAAGGCAAAGCTTGCCTACCAGCTCGATGCCGTCGCGCCCGCGCTCACGGACAAGCAGCTCTCGCTGCACCGCGCGCGCCATCCGCTGCTGCCGAAGGACACCGCCGTGCCGATCGACGTGGCGCTCGGCGGCGAATTTGACACACTCGTCATCACCGGCCCGAACACCGGCGGCAAGACCGTCACGCTCAAGACCATCGGTCTGCTCTCGGCAATGACGCAGTGCGGCCTGCACATCCCGTGTGCCGACGGCAGCACCATGCCCGTGTTCGACGAGATCATGGCCGACATCGGCGACGAGCAGAGCATCGAGCAGTCGCTGTCCACATTCTCGGCGCACATGACCAACACCGTGCGTATGCTGCAGGCGTGCGACGAGCGCTCGCTGCTGCTCTTTGACGAGCTCGGCGCGGGCACAGACCCGACCGAGGGCGCGGCGCTGGCCATCGCCATCATCGAGCACGCGCGCAGATGCGGCGCGCTCATCGCCGCCACGACGCACTATACCGAGCTCAAGGTCTACGCCACGACGCAGCCCGGCGTCATGAACGCATCGTGCGAGTTTGACGTGGACTCCCTGCGCCCGACGTACCACCTGCTGATCGGAATCCCCGGAAAATCCAACGCATTCGCCATCTCCGAGCGGCTGGGTCTGCCGGAGGAGATCATCAGTGACGCCCGCAGCCGCGTGAGCACCGAGAGCGCGAGCATGGAGGCCACCATCGAAAAGCTCGAGCAGGTGCGCCAGCTCATGGAGCGCGACCGCGCCGAGGCAGCCCGTCAGCTGCGCGCCGCGGAGGAAGACCGCCGCAAGGCCGAGCGCATGAAGGCGGAGCTGTCCGTGCGGCTGGAAAAGGCGGACGAGAAGGCGCGCCGCGATGCCGAGCGCATCATCGGTGATGCACGCCGGACGGCGGACGAGGTGATGCGTGAGCTGGACGCGCTGCGCAAGATGGAGAAAACGGACACCGACCACCACCGCGCCAACGACGCCCGCGCCGCGCTGCGCCGCAAGCTCAATGCAGCCGAGGACGCAGCCGCCGCAGCGGCGCATCCGCAGATACAGGAAAAAAAGGTCTCTGCGCGCCCGGTGCGCGTTGGCGACACCGTGCAGCTGCGCAAAATGGGCGACATCAAGGCGACCGTCACGGCCGTCTCCGCCGACCGGACGCTGAGCCTGCGCGCGGGCATCATGAACGTGACCGCCAAGGAGCAGGACGTGTACCTGCTTGAAAACGAGAAGCCGGAGGCCGAAAAGTTTGCCGCCGCGCACGCAGCGAGCCTGCGCAGCGTGGCTGCCGAGTCCGAGATCGACCTGCGCGGCATGGACAGCATGGAGGCCGTCGCCGCGACCGAGCGCTTCCTCGATAACGCCGTCATGGCCAAGCTCGAGAAGGTCACGATCATCCACGGCAAGGGCACCGGCGCGCTGCGTGCCGCCGTGCAGCAGTCGCTGCGCAGGAACAAGGCCGTCAAGTCCTATCGCCTCGGTCGCTACGGTGAGGGTGAGAGCGGCGTGACCGTTGTCGAACTGAAATAAAAGCGGAAAAATACGGCGAAAAAACGCTGTGCAAAGCAACGAAAAACCGAAAACCGGTTGACGATGCAGGGCGTTTTTGATAAGATAAAACAAGCATAATTGTGCATAAGGAGTGGAGATAAATGATCACGAAAGAAGCAGTCATCAACAACCAGGTGGGACTCCATGCACGGCCCGCGACTTTCTTCATCCAGAAGGCAAATGAGTTCAAGAGCAGCATCTGGATCGAAAAAGACGAGAGACGCGTGAACGCCAAGAGCCTTCTCGGTGTTTTGTCGCTCGGCATCGTCAAGGGCACGACGGTCACCCTCGTGGCGGACGGCGCAGACGAGCAGGAGGCGATCGACACCCTGACGGCGCTGATCAATTCCGATTTCTCCGAGTGAACCCGACAACATGAAACCGAAACAGGGGCGTGTCTACAGCACGCCCCTGTTTTCCTGACCGCAGATTTTTCGGCACAGCAGGAGAACGCTATGGAAAAACTCCGACCCGAACAGCTGCGCGAAAAGGCCAATATGCTCCCGCTGCTGCCGGGCGTGTACATCATGCTCGACGAGCACGGCGAGGTCATCTACATCGGTAAGGCAAAAGCGCTCAAAAACCGCGTCACGAGCTATTTTCGCGGTGAGCATCTGCCGAAGGTGGCGGCCATGGTCGCGCACGTTGCGGATTTCAATGTCATTGTCGTGCAGTCCGAGTTTGAGGCGCTCGTGCTCGAAAACTCGCTCATCAAGCTGCACAAGCCAAAATACAACATCCTGCTCAAGGACGACAAGGGCTATCCCTTTGTGCGTCTGGATGTGACGCAGCCGTACCCGACGTTTTCGCTCGTCAACCGCACGGAGAAGGACGGCGCGAAATACTTCGGCCCCTACGGTGGACGGAGCATGACGGCGGAGATCATCGATACCGTCTGCAAAACGCTGCGCCTGCCGACGTGCACGCGCCGTTTCCCGCGCGATATCGGGCGTGCCCGCCCGTGCCTGAATTACCACATGGGCACCTGCGCAGGCTATTGCCTGAAGGACGTCACGCGCGCGCAGTACCTGCAGGCCATCCGCGAGGCGGAGATGATCCTCGACGGGCGCACGGCGGAGCTGACCGCTGAGCTGACTGAGCAGATGCAGGCCGCGGCCGAGGCGCTGCGGTTTGAATATGCGGCGTCGCTGCGCGACCGGCTGCGCGCCATCGAGGGGCTGAAAAACCACCAGCGCGTTATCGCCACGGCTTACTCCGACACGGACGCCGTCGGCTTTGCGCGCGGGGCGAAGTGCTGCTTTACCGTGCTGCACTTTACCGACGGCAACCTCACGGACAAGGACAAATCCTTCCTTGAAGAGCCGATGGAGCCCGACGGCGAGGCGCTCGCCGCGCTCGTGCAGCAGTATTACGAGAGCCGCGGCGCGTATCCGCGGCAGGTGCTGCTGCCGTGCCCGCTCGAGGGGCAGGATGCGCTCGAGCGGCTGCTCACCGAGGCGGCGGGGCACAAGGTCACGCTCGCCGTGCCGCAGCGCGGCGACAAGTGCCGCCTGACGGAGATGGCGGCCAAAAACGCGCGCGAGGAGATCCTCATCGCAACGACCAAGGCGCAGCGCAGCCTCAAAACGCTCGAATGGCTGCAGCGCGCGCTCGAGCTTGACGCACCGTCCGAGCGCATTGAGGCGTTTGACATCTCCAACCTCGGCGACAGCGGCATCGTCGCCGGTATGACCGTGTTTCAGCACGGCCGGCCGCGAAAATCCGACTACCGGAAGTTCCGCATCCGCACGACGGACGGGCAGAACGACTACGGCGCCATGCACGAAGCGCTCACGCGCCGCTTTCAGCACTATCTCGACGGTGATCCGGGCTTTTGCCCGCTGCCGGATCTGCTGCTTATCGACGGCGGCGCGGAGCACGCGGCCGTTGCGCAGGCGGTGCTCGACGGCTTCGGTCTGTCCGTGCCGGTGTTCGGCATGGTCAAGGACGACCGCCACCGCACGCGCGCGCTCATCACGCCCGGCGGGCACGAGATCGGCATCGCCGCAAATCCGGCGGTCTTTTCCTTCATCGGCACGATCCAGGAGGAGACGCACCGTTTTTCCATCGACTATCAGCGCCGGCTGCGGCGCGAGAGCCTTGCGTCCGAGCTCGATCAGATCCCCGGCGTGGGCGAGAAGCGGCGCAACGCGCTGCTGCGCGAATTCCGCAGCGTCAAGGCCATCCGCGCGGCCTCGTATGAGGCACTGTGCGCGGCCGTTCCGGCGGGCGTCGCCCGCGCGGTCTACGATCACTATCACCCGAAAGGAGAATCGCCATGCGTGTGATCACAGGTACGGCGCGCGGCCGTAAGCTGCGTGAGCCGGAGGGGATGGCTTCCCGTCCCACGACCGATAATGTCAAGGAGTCCATGTTCAACCTCATCCAGTTCGACATCGAGGGACGGCGCGTGCTCGACCTCTTTGCCGGCACCGGTCAGCTCGGCATCGAGGCGCTCAGCCGCGGCGCACGCAGCGCCGTGTTCGTCGATGAGAGCCGCGCGGCTGTGCAGCTCGTGCGCACCAACCTCGCGCACTGCCGCCTGCAGGGCGACGTCGTGCAGGGGGAGGCGCTCGGCTACCTGCGTACGTGCGGAAAATTCGACCTGATCTTTCTCGATCCGCCGTATGATACGGGATTACTTGACAAAGCACTTGCAAATGTTGTACAGTTTGATATATTAGCTGAGGGCGGCATCATCGTGTGTGAAAGCCGCCGTGAAAAGGAGCTCCCGCAGCTCCCTCAGCCGTATTATCTGCTTACGGAGCGCAGCTACGGCAAGATCAAGCTCACGCTCTACGGAAAGGGAACCCACGCATGAAAACAGCGATTTACCCCGGCAGCTTTGACCCCATCACCCTCGGTCACCTGAACATCATCCGCCGCGCATCCACGATTTTCGACCGCGTCGTCGTGTGCATCATGCCCAACGCCGGGAAACTGCACCCCATGTTTACGCGCGAGGAGCGGGTGGCGCTGGCGCACCGCGTCATCGGCCGCTTCCCGAATGTGGCGGTGGACACGTTTGACGGCCTGCTCGCCGAGTACGCCAAGACTTTCCCGGAGGGCGCGGTGATCGTCAAGGGCCTGCGCGCCAATACGGATTTTGAAAACGAATTCCAGATGGCGCTCATCAATAAGAAGATCAATCCGGAGCTCGACACCATGTTCCTGACGGCCAGCCAGAAGTACACATTTCTCAGCTCGTCCGTCGTCAAGGAGCTTGCCGGTTACGGTGCGGATCTGACACCGTTTGTACCGTGTGAGATCATCGAGGACGTGCGTGCACGCGCCATGCGCAGCGAATGATCGGATCCGGGAAGTTTTGACCGGCTCTGCCGGAAACACGCTTTGGGAGGAAACAAAATGGACAACGAAGTCATGGAACTGATTGACCAGCTTTATACCATGGTGTCGGAGGCATGGGGCGTGCCGCTCGGCAACGAAAAGTGCATCGTCGAGCGCGACCAGGTTCTCGAGATCCTCGATGAGATCAAGACCGCCATGCCGGTCGAGCTTTCCGAGGCGAAGCGTCTGGTCTCCGCCCGCGACGAATTCATCAACAACGCCAAACGCGAGGCCGAGGGCATCCGCAATCAGGCGGAGGAGCGCGCCCGCGCGCTCGTGAACGATCAGGAGATCGTGCGCATTGCCAAGGCACGCAGCAACGAGATGCTCGCCTCCACGCAGGCCAAGGCCGATGCACTGCGTCAGGCCTCGAGCCAGTTTTGCGTGGATGCGCTGCGCCGCACGGAGGAGGCGATCTCCGCCGCGCTCGGCAGCGTGCAGCAGGCACACGCCGCGTTTCAGGGCGTCGCCGGCAGCGTGGCCGCGCCCGCAGCGCCCGCCGCAGCACCCGCTGCGCGTCAGCCCGAGATCCATTTCGAGGACGATGCGCCGCTGGATGAGGAAGTCAACTGACTGCCGCTTAACCGCACACCTGAACCGCCGCCGGAGCATCCGGCGGCGGTTTTGCGTTTTGCCGAAAATTTTTCCCACACAACGCGCTCCCGGTGTTCCCGGCGGGTGCTTTTTCCCGGTTTGGCGGCATATCTTGTGCCGCCATTTCCTTTTTTCGGCGCGAAACGCAAAGCCTTGTGACCGGGAAAACAACGGTCGAATCGCCAGAAATGTCGGAAATTGCAAGAAATGGGCGGGAATTTCTCCTTGCAATTTTTCCGTCTTGCCACTATAATAAGGATACCGTGTGGGGCGAAGTGGTTTAAAAGGGCGCAAAACCCCACGCAAGAGGTGCGTAGGTGCACGATTCCGGAGAAGGGGGGATGCAGCATGACCGGTATCTATCAGCACACGCTGGACGCCAAAGGCCGTCTGTTCATCCCGGCCAAGCTCCGCGAAGAGCTCGGCGAAACGTTTTATGTGACGATCTCGCCCGAGAAGTGCCTGTCTGCTTACAGCCAGGAAAACTGGGACGACGTCGCCCGCAGGGTGGCGGCCATGACCAACGTGCAGCAGCGCAAGATGCGTCCGCTGTTCGCGTATGCCGCACGCTGCGAGCTGGACGGGCAGGGGCGTATCCTCCTGCCGCAGCACCTGCGTGAATTTGCGGGTCTCACCAAGAGCGTCACCGTGGTCGGCAGCAACAACCACGCGGAATTCTGGGACAGCGCGCGCTGGGATGAGATCTGCCCGCTTGAGGCGCTGCCGGAGAACATCGCCGCCGTGATGGAGGAGTTGGATTTCTGATGGAAGCCCTGCATGTCTCCGTGCTGCTGCACGAGTGTATTGAAAATCTGAACATCCGGCCGGACGGCATCTATGTCGACGGTACGCTCGGCATGGGCGGTCACTCCGAGCAGATCGCCGCGCGCCTCACGACCGGAAAGCTCATCGGCATCGACCGCGATGAGACGGCCATCGAGCGCGCCGGTGCGCGTCTGGCGCCGTTTGGCGACCGTGTGCAGCTCGTGCACGGCAACTTCCGCGACACGGCCGCCATTCTTGACCGCCTCGGCATCGACGCCGTGGACGGCATGCTCTTTGACCTCGGTGTCTCCTCGCCGCAGCTCGACGAGTCGGAGCGCGGCTTTTCCTATATGCACGACGCGCCGCTCGATATGCGCATGGATGCGACCGAGGGGCTGAGCGCATGGAACGTTGTCAACGAGTGGCCGGAGGGTGAACTCAAGCGCATTTTGTATGAATACGGCGAGGAGCGCTACGCGCCTCGCATCGCCGGGGCGATCGTTCGCGCCCGGGCGCAGCAGCCGATCGCGACCACGATGGAGCTGGTCGACGTGATCCGCTCGGCCATGCCGGGCGCGGCGCTGCGCGAAAAGCAGCATCCCGCCAAGCGCAGCTTTCAGGCGATCCGCATCGCCGTGAACGATGAGCTGGCGGCGGTGCGCGAGATGATGGACACCGCACCCGATAAGCTCCGCACCGGCGGGCGGCTGTGCGTCATCAGCTTCCATTCCCTCGAGGACCGGATCGTCAAGGCCGGCATCGCCCGGCGGGAGCATGGCTGCACCTGCCCGCGCGAGGCGCCGGTGTGCACCTGCGGCTTTGTGCAGACGCTGCGCAGCGTCTCCCGCAAGCCGATCCTGCCCGGTGAGGAGGAACTCGCATCCAACCCCCGCGCCCGCAGCGCGAAACTTCGTGTCGCGGAGCGTGTCTGAGAAAGGAATCCGTCATGGCATCTCCCGCTTCGAGAAAACGGAATACAGCGCGCATGGACGGCAATGCGGCGTATGACCTGCGCAGCAATGCGGCCGAGGAGTACCTGTACAGTGCCGCTCCGGTAGATCTGCCGCATGCACCCCGGCCGACGGAGACCGTCGTCCCGGAGTCTGCGCCGAGACCCAAGCAGGCGATCGCCCCGATGGCGGTACTCGGCTTTGCCATTGCCGCCGTGCTGATCGTCTTTTCGCTCGTCGCGCGCGTGCAGCTCTCGCAGGCGTCGGCGCAGGTGTCGGCGCTGGAGGATCAGTATGCCGAGCTGCAGGAGCAGCAGACGCGCCTGCGCATCGACTATGAGAGCGCGTTCAACCTCACGGAGATCGAGGACTACGCCATCCATGAGCTCGGTATGCAAAAGCCGCGCAGCGATCAGCTCTACTACATCAGCAGCAGCGACGCCGCGGATACGGCGGTGGTTCTGGACCAGACCGCGGCAGAGCCGCTGAGCCTTGCTGACCGTTTCGGCGATTTCCTCACCTCCATTGTGGAATATTTTCGATGAGCCAGCCTGTATGATAGTACCATCCCCGCAGAAACAAGGAGACAGACATGGCGAATGAAACTTCCGGGCGCCGGGATAACCGCGTGCCCTTTCGAGCAAGTACCAAAACACCGAATATCATGATGCTCCGCCGCACACGCCTGCTTTTGATTGTGTGCGGCATCCTTGCATTTGCTGTCCTTGGCATCAAGCTGTTCAGCGTCATGATCATACACCATGACGAGTATGAAAAAATGGCGATCGACCAGCAGGTACGCGAGACGGAGATCACGGCCTCGCGCGGCGCGATCTATGACACGAACGGCAAGATCCTGGCCATGAACGCCTCGGTCGACACGATCTTTATCAGCCCGGCCGAGATCGCCGCGAACAAGGAAGACCCGCAGATGATCGCGCGAGAACTTTCCGAGATTCTCGACGTCGATTATGATAAGATCCTGAACATGACGAAAAACACTGACCGCTGGTATGAGGTCGTCAAGCGCAAGGTCGAGCCGGACGTATCGGAAAAGGTGCGCGCGTTCAAAAAAGAGAAAAAGCTCGTCGGCGTCAAGATCGAGCCGGACACCAAGCGCTACTATCCCTACGGCAGTCTGGCCGCGCACGTCATCGGCTTCGTCGGGCAGGACAACGAGGGACGCTACGGTCTTGAGCAGCGCTATGACAGCTACCTCACCGGCAGCACCGGCCGCATCATCCGCGCAACGGACAACCGCGGCACGGATATGCTCTTTGTCAACTACGAGGATTATTACGACGAGACGAAGGGCGACGACATGAACCTGACCATCGACGCGACCATCCAGTATTACCTCGAAAAGCACCTGCAGCAGGCGGTTGAAGACTACGACGTGCAAAACGGCGCGGCCGCCATTGCCATGGACCCGAGCACCGGCGCGATCCTCGGCATGGTCTCGCTCGGGAATTTCGACCTGAACAACTACCAGAAGGTCAGCGACAAGGATCAGGAGGCCATTGACGCCGAGACCGATCCCGACAAGCGCTCGGAGTTGCTGACTGCCGCGCAGCAGAAGCAGTGGCGCAACAAGGCGCTCTCGGACACCTACGAGCCCGGCTCGACGTTCAAGATCATCACGCTGGCCATGGCGCTCGAGGAGGGCGTGGTCAGCGAGAGCTCGTCGTTTTACTGCGGCGGCAGCATCCCCGTGCTCGGCCGTACCGATCCGGTCAAGTGCTGGAAGACGGCCGGTCACGGCAGCCAGACGCTCACGCAGGCCATGCAGCACTCGTGCAACGTCGCACTCGTGCAGATCGGTCAGCTTGTCGGCGCGCGCACGTTCTACAAATACGCAGAAGCGTTCGGCTTCCTGAATCTGACCAACAACGTCGACAGCAGCCTCACCGCAAAGACCGGCATCGACCTGTCCGGTGAGAGCGGCAGCATCTGGTGGAGCCAGAACACGTTCTATGACCCCGAAAACTTCTCGCAGCTCGCGGCGGCTTCGTTCGGCCAGACGTTTACGATCACGCCGCTGCAGCTCATCACGGCGGTCAGTGCCTGCGTCAACGGCGGCTATCTCATGAAGCCGTATGTGGTCAAGAGCATCGTCAACGGCGACGGGGAAGCGGTCGTGTCCAATTCGCCGACCGTGGTGCGCCAGGTCGTGAGCGAGCAGACGAGCGCCACCGTGCGCCAGATCCTGGAGCAGGTCGTCGGCGATCCCGTCGACGGCACCGGCAAGAACGCCTACGTCGCCGGCTACCGCATCGGCGGCAAGACCGGCACATCGGAAAAGGTCGCGCAGGATGCGGCCGGCGGCGCGAAGGAATACATTGTCTCATTCATCGGCTTTGCTCCGGCGGACGATCCGCAGATCGTCATCCTCGTGCTGCTCGATACGCCGAGCAGCAGCACCGGCATCTACATCAGCGGCGGCCAGATGGCTGCGCCCACCGTCGGCAAAATGATGGCGGACATCCTGCCGTACCTCGGCGTGGAACCGTCGTATTCCGAGACGGAAAAGACGTACATGGATAAGACCGTGCCGAACGTGACCGGCCTGTCCGTCGAGCAGGCGAAGGCCGCGCTCGAGGAGGTCGGACTGCAGGCGCGCGTCTACGGCGAGGGCAACACGGTCACGGCGCAGCTTCCGGGCAGCGGCGCGGTCGTCGCCAGCGGCAGCACCATCCTGCTCTATGCGGGCAAGGAGCCCTCGGCCGACAAGGAGACCATGCCCGACCTGACCAATCTCAGCTATCAGACGGCCCGCGACCGCATGGCCGCGCTGGGCCTGTATATCAAGACCAACAGCTCCATCACGGACACCGCACAGATCGTCTCCGGCCAGACCGTGGCAGCCGGCACGCAGCTGGATCACGGCACGGTCGTGGAGGTCACGCTCGTGACGAGTGATTCGAGCATGCTGGGCAGATACTGACGAACAAACGGAGGTACCCTTATGAAACTCAAGCGACTGCTGTCCGTTCTGGATGTGTGCGAATGCACCGCCGATCCGGAGCTGGACGTTCGGGATATCAGCTTTGACTCGCGCACCACGCAGCCCGGCGACCTGTTTGCCGCCGTCTGCGGGTATGAGTCCGACGGCCACCGCTTCATCGGCGCAGCCGTCGCGCGCGGCGCGGCCGTCGTGCTCTGCCAGAAGAAGCCGGAGGTCGATATACCGTATATCCTCGTGGCCGACAGCCGCCTTGCGCTGTCACGCATCTGCTGCGAATTTTTTGATAACCCGTCGCGCGAGCTGACCATGATCGGCGTGACCGGCACCAACGGCAAGACCACCGTCACCACGCTCATCAAGCACATGCTCGAGCAGTGCCTGCACACGAAGGTCGGCCTGATCGGCACGAACGCGAACATCATCGGCGACGAGGTGCTGCACACCGAGCACACCACGCCGGACACATATGAGCTGCAAAAGCTCCTGCGCCGGATGGTCGATGCCGGCTGCACGCATGCGGTCATGGAGGTGTCGTCGCACTCGCTCGTGCTGCACCGCGTGGAGGGTATCCGCTTCCGCGTGGGCATCTTCACCAACCTGTCGCAGGATCATCTGGATTTCCATAAGACCATGGAGGCCTATGCAGAGGCCAAGGCGCTGCTGTTCGCGCAGAGCGACATCGGCATCGTCAACGCCGACGATAATTGGGCGCACGTCATGCTCGAGCGCGCCGAGTGCCCGATGCAGACCTACTCCGCCAAGCGCAACGACGCAGATCTTGTGGCCAAGGATATCCGCCTGAGCGCGTCCGGCGTGCGCTTTGTCGCCATGAGCGGTGATGCGATCGCGCGCATGCGCCTCGGCATCCCCGGCATGTTCTCTGTTTACAACGCGCTGAGCGTCGTCGCCTGTGCGCGCGCGCTCGGCATCTCGCTCGATGACTGCGCGGCTGCGCTCGATACGGCAAAGCCCGTCAAGGGGCGCGCCGAGCCGCTCGAGACCGACGGGGACTATACCATCCTTATCGACTACGCCGTCACGCCCGACGCCATCGACAACATCCTCACGACGGTGCGCGAGTTTGCGCCTGCGCGGCTGGTGTTTCTCTTCGGCTGCGGCGGAGACCGCGACCGCGGCAAGCGCCCGAAAATGGGACGCATCGCAGGTCAGAAGGCGGATTTCGTCATCGTCACGAGCGACAACCCGCGCACGGAAGACCCGGAGGCGATCATTGCCGACATTCTCCCCGGTCTCAAGGAGACGCACACGCCCTATGTCGTGCGCCCCGACCGGCGCGAGGCCATCGCCTATGCGATCGAAAATCACTGCCCCGGCGACGTTATCATCCTCTGTGGCAAGGGCCATGAGGATTACCAGATCATCGGCAAGACGAAGGTGCACATGGATGAGCGCGAGATCGTCGCCGAAATACTCGACAAGAGGAAGAGAGAGAAAGAGAAATGACACTGAAGCTGATACTGGCGTTCGTCATCGCGTTTGCGGTGTCGGCCGTCGTCGGATTTTTCCTGGTCCCGTATCTCAAACGGATCAAGGCGGGGCAGAGCATTAAGGAAAACGGCCCCACATGGCACATGTCCAAGCAGGGCACGCCGACCATGGGCGGACTGATGTTCATCGCCGCGATCGCGGTCGTGTGCCTGTCGGTCGGCTTTGATTGCATGGCCGAGGGCGAATACGGCCACCTGTTTTGTCTGGCGTTCGCGCTCGTGTTCGGCGCGATCGGCTTTCTGGACGACTATGAAAAGCTCAAGAAAAAGCAGAACCTCGGTCTGACTGCCGGCAAAAAGATCCTGCTGCAGCTGGCGGCGGCCGTGGCGTTCATTTTCCTCATGCGCCGCTTCGGATATGTCGCGCTCGACAGTCTCTACATCCCGTTCTGGAACAAGACCGTGGCCATCTCCGAGCCGCTGTATGTGATCTTTGCCGCCTTCGTCATCGTCGGCACGGTCAACTCCGTGAACCTCACCGACGGCGTGGACGGTCTCGCCGCGAGCACGACAATGCCGGTGTGCATCTTCTTTGCCGTGCTGTCCATCCTCTGGGGCGAGCGATTTTTGTCCCTCGGCGTGTTCGCCTCCGGCATCGCCGGCGGCCTGCTGGGCTTTTTGATCTATAACTTCAATCCGGCCAAGGTGTTCATGGGCGACACGGGCTCGCTCTTTCTCGGCGGCGCGGTCGCGGCGCTGGCCTTCGCCTACGATATGCCGCTCATCCTCGTGACGGTCGGCATCATGTACATCGTCGAGGCGCTCTCGGACATCATTCAGGTCGGCTATTTCAAACTTACGCACGGCAAGCGCGTGTTTAAGATGTCCCCGTTCCACCACCATCTGGAGATGGGCGGCTGGACGGGCCACAAGTGGAAGGAAAAGCAGATCGTGGCGCTGTTTGCCGGCGTGACGGTGCTGTTTGCAGTTTTGTCGTTTATCGGCGTGTTCCACCGCTTCGGTGCGTGAGCGCGCCGCGGCGCAGGGAGGTGCGTTCATGAATATATCCGGTTTGAGACTTCCTGCGCGCCGGACAGGGGCGGCTGCCGGGGCAAAGCGCGGCAGCTTTGACCTGCCGTTTTTCGTGCTCACGCTGCTGCTGCTGGCGATCGGCGTCATCATGGTGCTCTCGTCGAGCTTTGCCCGCGCCTATGCGCAGGGCAAGTCGCCGACGTATTATTTCGTCCGACAGGCGGGCTTCGCCGTGGCCGGCGTCGTGGGTATGATCCTGTTTTCCCACGTGCGCATGGCGACGTACCGCCGCTGGTCGCTGCTGCTTTTGGGCGTGAGTATTTTCCTGCTCGCCATCGTCTGGATCCCGCACATCGGCGTGGTCGGCGGCGGCGCGCGCCGGTGGTTGAGTCTCGGCTTTACGACGTTTCAGCCGTCGGAGATCGCAAAGATCGCGGTCGTGCTGTTTTTCTCGAGCATGATCTGCACATACAAAGACCAGATGCAGACGATCCGCTACGGCGTCGTGCCGTTCATGGTCATCACCGGCGGCATCGTCATCCTGCTCATGCTCGAGCCGCATCTGTCGGCGTCGATCATCATCATGGCGCTGGCGATCGTGATGATGTTTGTCGGCGGCATCAAGCTCTCGTACCTGCTCATCGGCATGGGCGGCGCGGGCGCGCTGCTGCTGATCGCGGGCAAGTTCGTGCCCTATGTGCACAAGCGCATCGTGTCGTGGCGCGATCCGTTCGCCGACACGAGCGCTGCCGGCTATCAGATCGTGCAGTCGCTGTATTCCATCGGTTCGGGCGGCTTTCTCGGGCTCGGTCTCGGCCAGAGCCGGCAGAAGTATCTCTACCTGCCGGAGGAGCACAACGACTACATCTTTTCCATCGTCTGCGAGGAGCTTGGCTATGTCGGCGCGGTCGCGATCCTGATCCTGTTCGCGCTGCTCATCTGCCGCGGCTACTGGATCGCCGCGCACTCGCCCGACCGTTACAGCTTCCTCGTCGGCGTCGGCATCACGACGCTGCTGTCGATCCAGGTGTTTTTGAACATCGCGGTCGTCACGAATCTCATCCCATGCACCGGCATCTCGCTGCCGTTTTTCAGCTACGGCGGCACGGCGCTGCTGATGCAGCTCGGTGAAATGGGCATTATTCTGAGCATATCGCGCGACATTCCGACGAAGAAAGCGCGGTAGCATCCGAACTTCGCAAGCTGTCTCGGCGGCGCGTGCCGCCTGAGTTTCGATATTCCGGGAGGGACTGACTATGAATTTTCTCTTTACCTGCGGCGGTACCGCAGGCCACATCAACCCCGCGCTCGCGGTTGCGGGCGTTTTGCGCGACCGGATGCCCGACTGCGGCATCCTCTTTGTCGGCGCAAACGGCAAGATGGAGACGGACCTCGTTCCGCGCGCGGGCTATGACATCGTGACCGTGGAGGTCACGAACATCCACCGCAGCCTCAAGCCGTCGGAGATCGTGTATAACTTCCGCTCGCTGCACAATGCGCGGCAGGCGACGAAGGACGCGCGCAAGATCATTGAGGACTTCAAGCCCGATGTCGCCATCGGCACGGGCGGCTATGTGTGCTACCCCGTGCTCAAGGCGGCGGCGCAGCTCGGCATCCCGACCATCGTGCATGAGTCCAACGCCGTGCCGGGGCTGACGACGAAGATGCTCGCCGGCGCGGTCGACCGTATTCTGGTCGGCTTCGAGGAGAGCAAGCAGCACTACAGCGAGCAGGACAAGGTCGTCGTCACCGGCACGCCGGTGCGCGGCGCGTTCACGGCCTGCTCCAAGGCGGAGGCCAAGCGCCAGCTCGGGCTCGATCCCGAAAAGCCGCTGGTCGTGTCGGTGTGGGGGTCGCTCGGCGCGTCATACATGAATGAGATCATGACGGCCTTCATCACCCGCGCCGCCGTGACGGGCGCACCGTTTTCGCTCATCCACTCGGCGGGGCGCAACGGCTATGAGAAGATGCACACGGCGCTGCTGGAAAAGTGCCCGGCTGATCTCGCGGCACACGGCATGGATGTGCGGCCGTACATCTACGATATGCCGCTGGTGATGGACGCGGCCGATCTTGTGCTGTGCCGCGCGGGCGCGTCCACGCTTGCCGAGCTTACGTGCATCGGCAAGCCCGCCGTGCTCATCCCGTCGCCGAACGTCACGAACAACCATCAGGAGCGCAACGCGCGCGTGCTCGAGCGCGCCGGCGGCGCAAAGGTGCTGCTCGAAGGGTCGTTCACGGCGGACGACCTGTATAACCTCGTCAGCGACCTGCTCGCAGACTCCGCACAGCTTGCGCAGATGGCGGACAATATGCGCGCCGCCGGCGTGAGCGATGCCGCTGAGCGCATTGCCGATCTGGTGCTTGAGCTGGCGGACCGGCATACAAAATGACAACTTCGCGTTTCTCTGCATAGGATGGCATGAATTTGCTGTGCGGAGGAAAGATCATGAGCATATGGCACATTTACGGCGGAAACAGGCTGACCGGGAGTACGCGGGTGCAGGGCGCCAAGAATGCGGTGCTGCCGATCATGGCGGCGTCGGTGCTCTCCGGAGGTGAGACGGTTCTGCACAACGTGCCCGATCTGCGGGATGTGACGACCACGCTGCGTATCCTGCAGCATCTCGGCTGCACGGCGGTGCGCGACGGGGACACGGTGCGCATCGATTCGCGCGGGATGCACTGCGATTTCATCCCGCACGCACTCATGCGGGAGCTGCGCTCGTCGGTCATCTTTCTCGGCGCGATCCTCGCGCGCTTCGGCACGGCGCGCCTGTCCATGCCGGGCGGGTGCGAGCTTGGGCCGCGGCCGGTGAACCTGCACTTGGACGCGCTGCGCGCGCTCGGCGCGGAGGTCACGGAGCGCGGCGGCGACATCATCTGCCGGGCGCACGCACTTCAGGGACGGCGCATCCTGCTGCCGTTTCCGAGCGTCGGCGCGACGGAAAACGCCATGCTCGCTGCCTGCGCAGCGGCGGGGGAGACGGTCATCTGCAATGCCGCGCGCGAGCCGGAGATCGCCGATCTGCAGTGCTACCTGCGCAAGCTCGGCGCAGATATTTCCGGCGCGGGCACGTCCACGGTCACGGTCGGCGGCTTCCGGCCGCGGCCGTTTGTCGAGCACACGATCATGCCCGACCGCATCGTCGCAGCGACGATCCTGTGCGCTTCCGCCGCCTGCGGCGGCGAGGTGGAGCTGCAGGATGTAGATCCGGCACACTTTTCGACCGTTCTGGACTCGCTTTCTGAGGCAGGATGTGCTATAATCACAACGGCGTCCGCCGTGCGCCTGACATCGGATGGACAGCTCACGGCGCCGCGCCCGGTCGTCACGCAGCCGTATCCGGGCTTTCCCACGGATGCGCAGCCGCCGCTCATGGCGGCCTGCCTGCGGGCAAAGGGCACCACGGTGTTCACCGAAAACATCTTTACCAACCGCTACCGTCATGCCGAGGAATTCCGGCGTCTGGGCGCAGCCGTCAGCATCGAGGGCCGTGTGGCGTATGTCACCGGCGTCGAGCGGCTCACCGGCGCGCCGCTCACGGCAAGCGACCTGCGCGGCGGCGCGGCCATGCTTGTGGCCGGGCTTTGCGCCGAGGGCGCGACCGAGCTTTTCGACGACGGGTATATTGACCGCGGGTACGACCGCTTTGACGCGTGCCTGTCGGCGCTGGGCGCTGATGTGCGCTGTGCCGCGCCGCGGTGAAAGGAATCTCTGCCTATGAAACAATCGAAGCAGCCCCGGCAGCGCCGTGCGCGCCGTGTGCGCCGTCCGTCCGCAGGGCGGGGGAGATCGCTGCTGCAGCCGCTGATCTTCCTGCTGATCTGCGTGGCGCTCGTGCTGGGGATGAGCGTGTTTTTCCGCGTCTCGAAGGTCGAGGTCGTCGGAAACTCCATCTACACGGCCGAGGAGGTCGTTGACGCCTCGGGCATCGGCAAGGGCGACAACCTCTTTTTCATCAACCGTTTCTCGGCGGCCAGCCGCATCTTCAGCAAGCTTCCCTATGTGGACAAAGCAAAGGTCACGCGCGCCCTGCCGAACCGTGTCACCATTACGATCCAGGAGAGCAGCGCCATGGCCTACGTCAAGGCGGACGACGGCTACTGGGTCGTCGACCAGAACTGCAAGCTGCTCAAGTCCGTCACGGACAGCGAACTGACCGGCCTCGCCCGTATCGACGGCATCACGCCGGTGGAGCCGAAGGTCGGCGAGGTGCTCAACGCCGGCGACGCCGACGCGCCGAAAGTCACGTACCTTGCGGCGATCCTCGGGCAGCTGCTCACGCGCGACATGGCGTCCAAGGTCACGGTGATCGATCTTTCGGACGCGGCGAGCCCGAGCTTTCTCTATGACGGGCGGTTCACGGTGCGCCTCGGTGCAAACGAGAATGTCGAGTATAAATTCGGCATGCTCCAGAGCGCCATATCGCAGCTCACGGCCGGCGATACCGGCACCATCGATCTGTCGATCGACAAGCGCGCGCATTTCAGCCCCGGCTGAATGTTCACAAAAAAAGATTGACCTGATAAGGAAAACGATATAAAATGGGAAAGAATAAGAACAGACAAAAGCGAAATCCGCCAAGAAACGGCCCTCAGAGCGCACACGCGCCGAGCGCTGATACAAATAGAAACAACAGGGAGGAACCGAATATGTCCTTTGCTACCGAGTCCGGTCCGGAAAATGTCGTCACCATCAAGGTCGTTGGTGTTGGCGGGGCCGGCAACAATGTCGTAAACCGCATGGTTAAGTCCGGCACTCAGGGAATTGAGTACGTGGCTGTCAATACAGATAAGCAGGCTCTGGCCGTCTCCAGTGCAGACCAGAAGATCCAGATCGGCGAGAAGCTGACCCACGGTCAGGGCGCCGGCAGCGATCCCGACGTCGGCAAGCGCAGCGCCGAGGAGAGCCGCAACAACATTGCCAAGAGCCTGGAAAATGCCGACATGGTCTTCATCACCGCCGGCATGGGCGGCGGCACCGGCACGGGCGCAGCGCCCACGATCGCGGACATCGCCCGCGAGGCCGGCATTCTGACCGTCGGCGTCGTCACCAAGCCCTTCAAGTTCGAGGGTAAGCGCCGCATGGATCAGGCTATGGTCGGCATCAACGAGCTGCTGGGCAAGGTCGACTCCCTGCTCATCATCCCGAATGACCGCCTGAAATTCGCCACCGACCAGAAGGTCACGCTGGCCAACGCCTTCGAGATCGCGGACGACGTGCTGCGTCAGGCCGTCGTGAGCATCTCCGACCTCATCAAGAACACCGGCTTCATCAACCTCGACTTTGCGGACGTCACCTGCGTCATGAAGGACGCCGGCTTCGCCCACATGGGCGTCGGCCGCGCCGCCGGCAAGGGCAAGGCGGAGGACGCTGCCCGCATGGCCGTGGCCAGCCCGCTCATGGAGACGTCGATCAACGGCGCGCGCGGCGTGCTCATCAACATCACCGGCTCCGAGGATATGGGCCTGGAGGATGTCGAGACCGCTGCCAACCTCGTTCAGGAGGCTGCGCATCCGGACGCCAACATCATCTTCGGCGCGAGCTTCGACCCCTCGCTCGACGACGAGATCCGCGTGTCCGTCATCGCCACCGGCTTTGACGAGCCGGGCAAGGCGCAGGCGGAGGCTGCTCCGGCCGCCGCTG
>ERZ773210.700-NODE-700-length-38035-cov-4.446130_pt1 | contig 38035 bp, 53 predicted proteins | sample MGYA00580528_ERZ773210 | MGnify/ENA primary metagenome ERZ773210 (study PRJEB29015, sample SAMEA2737769) | human gut metagenome | biome: human gut; feature: human-associated habitat; material: faeces | place: China | collected 2012 ...
CCAGCTTTTCCAGCTTGAGAATTTTTCTGTCTTTGGCTTCCAGCTCATCCAGCAGCGCCAGAACATCGCGAGTTTCCACGAACATATTCGGGTCGAAGTTATCGACAGCTTTAGCCGCGGCTGCTTTCAATTTGTCGATGTTGGTCATTGGGCGGCTCCTTCTGCTTTCTTTTCGTCAACGCTCCAGGCTGTAGCCAGTGCTCCAGTCACCTGCATAAACGAGTGTTTTACTTTCACCGAGAAGGTTTCTCCTGTTGGCGATACCGTTTCAATGGTGGTCAGTTCGCCGCCGCTATCAAAATCAGGGTAGAACTGCGTTACCAGGTTACTTTCGACAATCACCGATCCGTCTGGCGTGTGCATTTTAAGTTTCATTGCTGCACTCCTTTGCGAAGCTCCTTCAAAACAGCGCGCACAATTGCGTTACCGCGAGACACATATTCGAGGTGCCAAACGTCGCCGTCAGGCTCTGGCGGCTGCCCAGACCAAATAACGGTCTGGAGCGTTGCATCATCAACGTTGTCGTAATCAGCCAACACAGTTGCAATTTGATAAGGTAATTGGCTACCTCTCAGAAACTCATCCACACCCTGCGCGCGCACTTCAGCCAGGAAAGCATCGGTTGCCGGGGTTTCTGGCTTGAAGTCGCTGGCACACCGCGGTTCGATGTCATCGCTTGTGTAAATAAAACAGTCATCTTTGATGAATTTATTTAGCCCCGCATTCTCCGCAGCCAGCGCCGCAGCATCATTGCGAACCTTACGCAGTTCCAGAACAGCAACCTGAACTGCATAAGCGAACATAGCGGAAGGGCGGTTACAATCGGTCTCAGCATCGCGCTGCATGTTGACTGCAACAGTCATCAGTTCATCCAGTTGTTCGATGGTCATCGGTTTATTGGCTTTCATGATTCTTTTCCTGCTGCAGTTTGTGTTGCTTAACGAAGTGGGCCACAGCCTTTGACTGGCTAGCGGCAATGGTTTTGTCACCAATGTCCAGCCAAACGGTTTTTCCGCGATACAGTGAGGCCCGACCAATGTCTTTACCATCGAGCATCACATACAGAGTTCGTCCGCGAATTTCTGTGGTCGGGACTGGCTGTGACAAGCGATACGTTTCACGCGCTTCAGCAATGGCTTTGTGCTCGTCGATAATTGCCAGTGCTTCCGCCAGCGCCGCACCTTCAAGAGTGAAAACACCTTCATCACTGATTGCAGCCTGAGCCATAAGCTCAACGAAACGGCGCGCGTTCTTGATGCTCAGTTCGGGGGCGATAGAACTGCGGGTAACTTTCGATTTCCCTTGGGCAGCAGCGACTGCTTTGTCATGCTGGAGAACTTCACCCGCCTGTTCGCCATACTCGCGGACACGGTCCACAGCAACGTCAACAGATACTGCACCGGATTTAACTTCCCTCTGCACGTCATGGTTTGCTGTGCTGAGGAGTAATAACTTCTCGACGGTGGCCACGGATTTATTAACCAGCTTTGCAATTTCGCTGGTGGTCTGGTTGAAGGCGTTATGCAGCTCCTGAATAACTGCAGCCTGCTCCATATCTGAGAGCGGCAGCTGGTTGTTACTGGTCATGATGCGCGCCAGACGCTGAACATCGCTACCGTTGAACGGCATGATGTGGATGCGGTCAACTGGCTTGCCAGCTTCAGCGCAGCGCGCATAGCAGCGACGCCGACGGTGGCCTTCAACAACCCACACTCCACCTTCATCACGGGCGATAACCTCCAGCGGGGGAACGGAGCCACCGTTCATCAGGTAGTTGAACAAATCATCATCAGCCTGGCGGGTGCGTTCATCGTCTTCACGCTTGTTGAAACCTTCACGAACGTGGATATCTGAAAGAGCGATAAACATCCCGGTATCGGTGCGCTTAATTACACCGGCCTTGGTCATTTGCTTGAATGAGTTAGCCATTAGAGAACAACCTCGTTATTCAGGGAAATGACGACACTAGGCAGTTCACGGAGTTCTCGCTGAGCTTCCAGCAGGTGCATGTTGGTAGGCGTTTTTGTGTAGCGCTCTTCGATACGGTCACACTCTTTGGCCCAGCTGGTGACATCCTCACGTAGCGTAGCGTTCTGCTCAGCCAGTTCCTTCCGCTGCGCCATCGCTTCACACAGCGCGACGCTGGTATAGTCAAGACGGTTAGCCAGTTCGTTAACCATCCAACCATAAGCGGCAGGAAGGAGAGGGGCGGCCTTGCGAGCTGCGTCAATAAGCTGCTCTCTGGTCATGCGTGGTTGTAACTCGGTGACGTTCTGTGTGTTCGTCATGGTTAGTTTCTCCGTGTTATAAGCGCTCTGCACAGCGCTGATTTTTGGTTGCACGAATCCCTCGCCTGATAGCGACAAAACATAAAGGGGGTTCGTTTTAGTAAGCACCCAACCAGGGCACTTAGTGAAACGGGCGGCTGCCACCGCCAGTTAGCTTCTCCACAATTGGGAGCGCGTTCTCCTGAGTTGATCTAACGACTGAGGCCTCTCAAGGAACCGGCTGAACGCGCTTTCAGTTGTGAAAAGGGGCGGTCGACATTAAGGACATTCAAAACTGCCGACCGCCAAGACTACACACAGCATCTGGTACAGCTACGACGGTTTACACAACTGGAAGCGCACTCCGTTCGTTTACTTACCTGTCATCCACAACCGATAGTTGATGGAATGCGCTTTCATGTTATGTGCCGGGATTCCACCGGCTCCCATCTGTTTTTTAAGCCACTCAGATATCGTCTGGGCTGTCACCTGATCGCCACGCTGGTGAAACGTCTCTGGCTGTCGTACACAACTGGCTTGCACATTCCGGCTGCCCGCTGGATCGGGATACTGCCTAAGGAATCCCCAGACCGCTGCGGCACATGTGCCATATGCCGATGACTAGAAGATAATCATTAATTGCGAGTAACGCAAGTATTAAAATGCATATTACGCAATTTTGTGGACAAAAAAAAACCTCACGTGAGGTCTTTTTTTCCTGTAAATCTTGCTAGCCGTGCCGTTTAAAGGATTGCGACTGGCTTATTAAAACCTTTCCATAAATGTAGAATCTATGCTCGTTATCTTTTGTGATACTCCATTCCCGATATTTTGGATTGTCAGAGATAACAAGAAGCTGGTCAGGAATCATCTGGAGCCGTTTTACGTATATTTTTCCATCAAAACCAAACACATATATACCATCGCCATCAAATTCATTTATGTTGACGTCAACAAAAATGAGGTCTCCTGGCTCGATGGTTGACGCCATACTGTCACCACGAACGTTAATAACTTTAACGCCAGAAGATGACCTGCCTCCAAACATAGTTAATGCCTGATCATTGCTGTATTCAATAGCATGTATGACATCAATAACATCACTGCTCTGTATGTGTCCTGCTCCGGCGCTTGCGCTCACATCAAGTACCTCGACTCTATAAACATCACCAATGCTACGTGATGATGAATCACTTTCACTGTTTAAATATACAGTAGCCTCATTTTCTGCCGAGGTAAATAGGTCAGGGACTTTTACGCTTAAAGCGTGAGCAAGTCGGTTAAGTGTTTGTTCTGAAAACTGCTTTTGCTTGCCTGTTTCCAGGCGGGAAATGTTGGCAGCATCAACCCCCACAGTTTCAGCAAGCTCTGCGATTTTCATGTTCTTCGCGAGGCGAAGTTGTCTGATGCGAGATCCTATATTCATGCGTCCATTACAAGTGTTTTTTGCGTGTCGTGCAAAGCAACTTGCGCAATTCGCCTGCATGGAATAACATGCGTAATACGCAAATAAAGGAGGCTTTATGCAATCACCGTTAAGAAAATTGCGTAAATCGCACGGTATGACCTTGTTGCATGTTGCAACAGGCGTACAGGTCGACCCGGCAACTTTAAGTCGCATTGAAAGATGTGAACAGGTTCCATCAGTTGAACTGGCAGAACGTTTAGCCAAGTTCTTCAAAGGCGAGATCAGCGAATTACATATTTTATACCCGAGCCGCTACCAGGTTGCTGATGACGCATCGGGTAAAGGCAATCGTAATGCGAAAGCAGCCGTCTGAAAACTACCAAAGGAAAAACAACATGGTAGAGCCAAGCCTGAAAGAAGTAGTGAAAGCGATGTGCAAAGCGTACCCCGGAGGCCGTGAGGCTATGGCAGGTGCTCTTGGCATGTCAGTCACGCAGTTCAATAACAATCTGTACGAGAAGAACGGCTGCCGGTTCTTCGAGGTGAACGAGCTGGAAGCGATGGAGGACATTTCAAACACGTCTTTCCTGGCTGATTACTTCGCGCAACGTCGCGGCGCTCTCCTGGTGGAAGTTCCGCAACTTGAAGACCTCGATCGCGTTGACCTATTCACCCGTGCAATGAGAACTGCAGCAGCACGCGGTCAGGTTGATCAGATCATTCAGAAGGCGCTGGAAGATGGAGTGATTGAAGCGCATGAAGCGGAAGAAATTAACGAGTATCACCGCCGTCATCTGGCAGCGCGTGAAGAAGAAATCCGCGCGATTGTCGCGCTGTTTAGCCGTAAGCAAAGCCAAAAAAAGTGACGCCCGCGAGTGTGCAGCTCCGGGCGTCTTGGCGTGTCGTATTCAGTGGAGAAACTAACGCATGAACAGTTTAAACCGATTGAGACCAGCGAAGCAATTCAGATGCCTTCCGCTGGTGGGAAAAGATTCCCCGTTCGGCTATGTGGAGAGATTAAACGACCAGGCTGATACGAACAACTACCAGCCTGAGAACGCGATGGTAGAGGCTTTTGCTCAGATGAACGAGAAGGGGCGCGAGGAATGGCTGAAGTTAACCGGCGATTCAAAGACCACTACGGCGTCCCGGTCCGTGTCATCAGATGGGAGCCACAGACCCGACGCGTTATATACCTTCGCGAAGGGTACGATCATGAGTGCTTCAGCCCTCTTGAGCAATTCCAGCGTAAATTTACAGAGTTAAAGGACGACCATGAGCCTGTTGATGCCATCCCGGCCGATAGTGATAAACCCTGACCTTGCATACAGCATTGGCCTGAACGAGGCCATTGCGTTGCAGCAGGTTAACTACTGGCTTAAAGAAACCACCTCCGGACTGGAGCGTGACGGCGTGCGCTGGATTTACAACACCAACGAGCAGTGGCTGGAGCAGTTCCCGTTCTGGTCTGAGTCTACGCTGAAGCGCACATTCACCCGCCTGAAGCAGCTCGGCGTGCTCAAAGTTGAGCAGCTGAACAAGTCTCAGCGCGACATGACGAACTACTACACGATCAACTACGAAAGCGAGCTTTTAGATGAGCTCAAAGTGACCAAATCGAAGAGTTCAAAATGCACTCTTCCATCAGGTCAAAATGAACCGATGGAAGAGGTCAAAGTGGAACGCTCCATCGGTTCAAAACGAACCGCTCTCATCAGGTCAAATTGCACTGATGTTCTTACAGAGAATACAACAGAGAATACTACAGATATTAAAAACCCTATTTGTCCGGTTGCGCCGCAACCAGACGGTGATGTGTTGATCACCGATCAGGCTAAACAGGTTTTAACCCATCTGAACCAGGTGACCAGTTCGCGTTATCAGGTTTCAACAACCTCGCTGCAAAATATTCGTGCCCGAATCGGGGAGGGCTACACCGTTGAAGAATTGTCGCTGGTGGTGGACTACTGCAACGCCAAGTGGAGCGAAGACCTGACGATGGCGACCTACCTTCGACCACAGACGCTTTTCCAGCCGTCCAAGTTCCCTGGCTACCTGAAGTCAGCGAACAGTTGGGCCAAAGCTGGGCGACCTCCTCGCGTAAACGGAGAGTGGGCCCGAGAGGATGGGGTTTTCCGCTCCAGTTTCCAGAACACTGACTACAGCAAAGTCCCGGCAGGCTTCAGAGGAGCGAACTCATGAGCCTTCTGAAAGATATTCAAATTTTCATCGCTGAAAACCCTGGGTTAACTAACAAACAGATCGCAGCATCAATGCCTCAATACCGACTTCATGCTGTTCAGCGCGGTGTATGCCATCTGGTCAAATTGAATCGCGCAACACGGCAGCATAACGGTAAGTGCTACCAGTATTTTGCCAAAGCGCCGGGAGGTGACGTTAGCGAGGGGCGTTCTGCACTGAAAATTAACCGGGCAGATACACCAGCTGTATCGGAACAGGAAGAAGCGCCGAATCCAGCTGTAACCAGGATGATGGATAAGGCTAAAGGCCTGTTTGAAAAAGGGCTCTACCAGCGTGCGGCCACAGTTTTGATGGATGCCTTCAATCGCTCAAAAGACGAAGAGCAGCGAATGAAGATACTCATTGAGCGCCAGCGTTGTCTGCGCATGTCCCCGAAAGTTAAAGCGCCAACTGATGCATGGTGTCTGGCAGGTCAGGGGAGGAATATCTAATGAAATACTCTCTGATTTACGCAGACCCAGCCTGGGAATACGGCAACACCGTCAGCAACGGCGCGGCTACTAATCACTACGGCACAATGAAGCTGGTCGACATGAAGCGTCTTCCGGTCTGGGACCTTGCTGCTGACGATGCTGTTTTGGCTATGTGGTTCACCGGCACGCATACCCGCGAAGCGATTGAACTGGCTGAAGCATGGGGCTTTAAGGTCCGCACTATGAAGGGATTCACCTGGGTGAAGCTCAACCAGCTCGCAGAGCAGCACATCAACAAAGCACTTCAGGCTGGTGGAGTAGAGGACTTTTACGACTTCCTCGACCTGCTTAACGAGCAGACCCGCATGAACGGCGGAAACTACACCCGAGCCAATACAGAAGACCTGCTTATAGCCACCAGGGGGAATGGACTTGAACGCCAGTGCGCGAGCATCAAGCAGGTTATCTACAGCCCACTGGGCAAGCACAGCCAGAAGCCAGCAGAGGCGCGCTTCCGCCTGGAGAAGCTTTACGGTGACGTTCCGCGCATCGAACTCTTCAGCCGCTGCGGTGCACCAGGATGGCACCACTGGGGTAATCAGAGTGAGTCCGCTGCAGTTGAGTTGATTCCTGGCGTTGCTGTTCCGGTGGCAGATAACCGGGAGCATGCAGCATGAAGAAGCTATCAACCGAGCAGGAGAACGCGGTTCGTGACGTTGCCCGTCAATGCTCCGATGCCATTAAGAAAGCCTTGAAGAAAAAGCCGAAGCCAAGCTGGAACGTCGTTGTACCTCCGATCCTGAAGGAGTACCACGAGAAGGTAAAACCGATGGGCGTAAGTCTGGTGATGTTCAACAGCGTAATCGGACGCCTGAACGGGCGCTATGGAGTGGAGTCATGATGAAACTGGTTCTCCCGTTCCCACCGAGCGTAAACACCTACTGGCGAGCCCCCAATAAGGGGCCGTTGGCAGGACGCCATCTCATCAGTGCTGCTGGCCGCAAATATCAGAGCGCTGCTTGCGCTGCGATTATTGAACAATTACGCCGCCTGCCTAAACCAACCACAGCGCCAGCGGCGGTTGAGATCATTCTCTATCCACCAGATGCCCGCCGCCGCGATATCGACAATTACAACAAGGCGCTTTTTGATGCACTGACACATGCAGGCATCTGGGAGGATGACAGTCAGGTTAAACGAATGCTGGTGGAGTGGGCACCGCAGGTACCTGGCGGGAAGGTTGAAATAACGATCGCCAGCTATGTCGAAAATGGTAGGCAAAATAGCAATGCATTGGTACGCGCATGAGTGTTAGATTAAAAAGTGTCAGCGAAGCGGGAGTGCAGACCCGCTCGCACTACAACAAGTGGAGAAACATATGAATCAGTTATTCGTAATTGATGGCGTTTCCGTACGCCGTGATTTTGATGGTCGTTACTGCCTGAATGATTTGCATCGTGCGGCGGGAGGTGAAAAACGTCACCAGCCTTCCAACTGGTCCTGTCTTACCCAAACGCAAGAACTCATCGCTGAAATTTCGAGCGCTCCTGGAATTACAGGAGCGGCCCCGTTGGTCACCCTTACTGGTGGTGTTAACCAGGGGACATTCGTCTGCAAGGAGTTGGTTTATTCCTATGCAATGTGGATCAGCCCGAAATTTAACCTCAAAGTCATCAGAACGTTCGATGCCGTACAGAACCCTGCATCCAATGCGCCGACATCCGACAAAATTCAGGCTGGCGTGATCCTGCTTGAATCGGCGGCGAAAATGCTGAACCTCTCAAACTCTTCAAGGCTCGGTGCTTATCAAAAACTCCAGCAGGTAGCTGGTCTTCCAGATCTGATGCCGCATTACGCGATCGATGCACCTGCCGGTGCGCAGGATGGGTCCAGCCGTCCCACACAATCACTCAGCGCTCTGCTTAAAGCAAAAAACATCCGCATCACCGCCAATCAGGTTTATCACATGATGTCCCGCTTTGGGATTGTGGAACAAAAAGAGCGAAACAGTCGGTCTGGAGTGAATGGTGTTAAAAAGTTCTGGTCACTTACTGCCAAAGGCTGCATGTATGGCAAGAACATCACCAGTCCTGCGAACCCGCGAGAAACTCAGCCTCATTTCTTTGAGTCGAAGTTTGCGGAGCTTCTTAAAATAATCGACATCGTAGCCTGAGGTAACAGTGAGAGCATTACTGACACCTGAAGTTGCACCAATGTCCGGGGTGGTACTGTTTCGCCCCGGAAACGAACTGCTGTGGTTGTTTCGCCGTGGCAGGGTGGTGATTGAAACGCCTTCCGAAGCAATCAAGCACCTGCCATCTGGACTGATTCCTGAAGCCCACCAGCCACTGACAGATGATGTCAGTGTGCAGGAGCTTTTCCTGAATGAGAGAGTTATTCAGCGTGCTGGTGGACTGAGTGGCCTTGATGCCTGGCTGGAACGTAAATTCGAATGTCAGTGGCCGCACAACGAATGGCACTCAAAGGACTTTACACTTCTACGCCACGCCCCCGGCAGCATTCGCCTGTGCTGGGGATGTGATAACCAACTGCGTGAACAAACTACAGAAAGACTGGCAGGAATTGCCATGCAGAACCTGGTAAAATGGCTGCTCGAAAGGGTGAATATCATGCTGGGTTTCAGCGCTGACCACACCCTGACGCTGCCGGAGTTTTGCTGGTGGATGATACGTAACGATCTGGCTGACCTGATTCCTGAATCAGTGGCTAGCCAGGCGCTCCGGATTAAGCCTGAATCGCACAGTTCAGTGATGCGTGAAAGCGACATTGTTCCGTCATTACCAGCAACTGAAATCCTCCAGGAGAAAGTTAAGAAGATAGTCTCGGTGAAGGTCGATCCTGAATCACCTGAATCTTTCATGCTGAGGCCAAAGCGCCGTCGCTGGGAGAACGACAAGTACACCCGCTGGGTGAAGTCGCAGCAGTGCAGTTGCTGCAATAACCCGGCAGACGACCCCCATCACCTGATTGGCCACGGGCAAGGTGGAATGGGTACCAAAGCGCATGACCTGTTTGTGATACCGCTGTGCAGAGCGCATCACGATGAGTTACACGCTGATCCTGTGGCATTTGAAGCGAAGCACGGCGACCAGTTAACGCTGTTGTTTCGGTTTTTAGATCGTGCGCTGGCAATCGGCGCACTGGCGTAAGTGGAGACGCAGCATGATCAATCCTTCAGAAGTTGGCAAATCGGGCGAGATGGTTCGCCTTCGCACTCTCGAAAGTATCTGGGTACAGGGTAAGCTCCGTATGTGGGGCCGCTGGTCTTATATCGGTGGTGGCTCTGGCGGAAACATGTTCAACCAGCTGCTGGCATCGGGGAAAATCACCAAGACCGCTATCAACGATGCGCTGCGCCGCATGAAGAAATCCGGTATCACCAAACCCGAGCTGGAAGCGTACCTGCAAGAAATTCTCGACAGTAAAAACAAAACTGGCCTGACGTTCTGCTCGGACGAAGAGGGGCTTAAGATTGACGGCGTTATTGCGGCAGTGCTGATGAACGAAGAATACCGTGGGCTGTATAGTGTGATTGTTGATCGTCATCGTCTGCGTAAAAGCAAACTCCAGATGGCTAAAGAGCTTAATTCAAAACACCCCGACTGGACCCTTATTACATGCCGTCGTCGTATTGATACATGGGTAAGTCTTGCAGAATCGATCATTTACGCACCACTTTGTGACGCGTTTGGCACAAATAGCGACAGATTTAAGTTGCATAGTGAGCAAGAAAGTGCTTAAATTGTGGTAGGCTCGGGACAGTAAAGCGTACTGAGCAACAAATCAAAACATAAACCCGCCACTGCTGCGGGTTTTTTATTTTAAGGGCTGCCTCCGGGTGGCCTTTTTTGTTTCCCCTCGTTCTGAGAGGACTCATGGCGATGATGTATTGACCGCTAGAATGGATTAGTCGTAACTTATTATTGTGGTGAATCCTTTCTAAGCGAAAGGGCGTTCCAGTCAACTGCTATCTGCAGGTATGCGCGCGGCTTTGCTGACTTGGGTAGAGTCACCGGGAGGCACCCGGCACCATGACAATAACAATACAGTTTCAAATTCCTTGAGAGCCTGCCGTAAAAAGCAGGCCTTTTTTTATGAATTTGCAAACTGCTGCTACGCTTGAAATGTGTGTTGAAGGTAATTGCCTGATGGTTCTCCTGAACCGTTGTGAACCAGCCCGATACTGTCTCACTCAGGTCAGTTAGCAAGACTCACGACTACCTACCTTACTTACTAATAGTCACTCATTAGCCCGCCTTCAAAAGCGGGCTTTTTTTATTCCCCTCATCACTGAGAGGATTCACGGCAATAAGAGGGGGACTAGATGTCCGATCCTGTTTCTGGCACGACAGTAGCGGCTGGTGGTCTGATGGGGGCCAGCATGTTCGGCCTGGCAACAGGCATAGACTACGGTGTGGTGTTTGGCGCATTCGCTGGTGCCGTGTTCTACGTCGCTACGGCAGTTAATATCAGCCGCCTTAAGCTGGTGGGCTACTTCATCACCTCATTCATCTTCGGCGTTATCGGCGCTCCACTGCTTGGCTCTTACTTCTCCAAATGGACGGGGTATAGCGACAGGCCACTCGATGCGCTGGGCGCGGTAATCGTAGCCGCTATTGCTATTAAGCTGCTGACGTTCGTAAACAGTCAGGATTTGGGTAGCCTGTTTGGAATTCTCTCGCGTTTACGTGGTGGAGGGGCCAGCAATGGTAACAAGTGATCCGAGTGCGATGGCAAACGCAATTATCTCTGCTGTTATCGTTATTGCACTGATGTTCTACCAGCGCGGCGGGGCGAGACATCGCCCTCTGATATCGCTGATGGCTTATTTCACGGTGCTGGTATACGCCAGCGTCCCGTTCCGTTACCTGTTCGGCTTGTACCATGAATCGCACTGGTTCGTGGTGCTGGTGAACGTCCTGATATGCGCCGCCGTTCTCTGGGCTCGGGGAAACGTAGCACGCCTGGTTGATGCACTGAGGCACTAATGAACCAATCACAATTTCAAAAGGCGGCTGGGCTAAGCGCCGAGTTAGCTGCACGCTGGTTTCAGCCAGTGAGTGATGCGATGAAAGAGTTCGGCATTACGAAACCGGTAGACCAGGCAATGTTCATAGCTCAGGCAGGGCATGAATCAGCAGGCTTCACTCTGCTGGTGGAGAGCTTCAACTACCGCATTGCAGCACTCGTGAATTTCATCCGTGCCGGACGTCTCACAGCAGACCAGGCAAATGCGCTTGGCCGCCGTCCTGAGGAACGAACATTACCGATTGAGCGCCAGCGAGCCATTGCTAACCTGGTATACAGCAAGCGAATGGGGAACAACGCTCCCGGTGACGGCTGGTTATACCGTGGGCGTGGACTTATCCAGATTACCGGACTCAATAACTACCGTGATTGCGGGAACGGCCTGAAGGTTGATTTGGTTAAGCAGCCTGAGCTGTTGGCCGAAGATGTTTATGCATCCAGAAGCGCGGCGTGGTTCTTCGCCACTAAGGGATGCCTGAAGTATTCCGGCGACCTGATGCAGGTGACGAAGATTATCAACGGCGGAACGAACGGACTGGAAGATCGTCGCGCTCGTTTCGGTCAGGCCAAAACGGTATTGGTGTGAGGTTGATATGGGATTAGAAACAATCGTCGGTATTGCTGCCCTGATAATGGCGGCTATCGCAGGTGCCTTTGGCATTGGTCACTCACGCGGCACCAGCAAAGCGGAAGCTAAAGCCGACCAACTGCGCACCGAAGAAAAGGCCGCAGCCACTGAAGCAGTAGCCGAACGCCGGGTAGAAGCAACGAAAGAGGCCAGCAATGTACAGCAGACTGTTAACCGCATGCCTGATGACGATGTTGATCGCGAGCTGCGCACCACGTGGAAGCGTCCCGGTGGTGGTTGATACCGCCTGTGACTGGGTAAAGCCAATCTACCTGACCGATCACGACATCGACGTTATGGACCGCCAGACGAAGAAAGACATCCTGGCGCATAACAAAGCGTGGCAGGCGAACTGCCAGAAACCAATAGCAGTCACCATTCCAAAAGGATAAGCATGACAGCAGGCATTCAATTATCGCCTATGATGATGCTCTTTTATTTAGTTGCTGATATAATCCCCCCTAAATGATTTCAGGAGGGATCTGCGTTGTCCGCGATAAACCACATAAAAAACCCGTTAACGATTATCGGTATTTTTGCGGGGATAGTAGAGGTCTCTGCAAACCTCGTATTACCTTTTCTTAATGATTCCCAGCAAAGTACATATCTTTGGTTTTTAATGTTTTTCCCGGCAGGGCTTGTAATAGTGTTTTTTTTGACGCTGAATTTTAATCATGTTGCACTTTATGCTCCAAGCGATTATAGCAACGATAGAGGATTCATGCAGGCCAATGGTAAAATGATCGGTAATGATGTTCAGGATACTGATGCAACACAAGGCTTTGAATTAACATGAATAAATTCATCTCAAGCACTTTTAATAATACTATCGTCGAACTGGATGGCAACCATTACGAAAAGTGCGTTTTTGAAAATTGCGAAATTGTATATAAGGGGTTACAGCCTTTTAATTTAATTAATTGTAATTTTATTGCATGCAAATGGAAATTTGAAGGTGCAGCGTCAAACACAATTAATTTTTTAAAGGTTATGTATAAAGATATGGGTGAGTTTGGAAAGAAAATGGTAGAAGCCACTTTCGAAAACATAAAAAAATAGTTTCATCCATTTACTTTCAATTTATGAGATATTGCCCTGCAATCGCGGGGCTTTTTTATGCGCATCGCACGCGCACATCAAAGAAAGTCTTTCAGCTGTGAGCCTGGGCAAACCGTTAACTTTCGGCGGCCTTGCCGTGCGACAGGCTCACGTCTAAAAGGAAATAAATCATGGGTCAGAAAATTATTACGTTGTCCGGCGCGGCGACGGATGTTCTGTATGCGCTGTTTTTCCGTGGCGCGCTTCAGTCTGGTGACCTGCCAGCTAAATCTGGTGCCGCTGAGCTTCGAGAGTTGGGATTCGCTGAAACACGCCATACCGCGACGGAGTATCAAAAGGAAAATTATTTCACCTTCCTGACTGCTGAAGGGCAGGAGTTTGCCATTAAGCATCTGGTAAATACGCGCTTTGGTGTGCCAGTGGGTAAGCAGTATTGCAGCGCAATCAAAATTGATGTTGAGCTGGACACGTCAGACGCACAAAAGGTTCTTGACGAATTGGACGACAAAATCCGAAACAACGATGCATTTAAGGCCATGAAAGACGGATGGCAGCTCGAAAAAAACGGAACGATGATTATTAATAACGGCCAGGTATTCATAAAAGATGCCTTCATCGATCCCGAAATTAAGACCAGTGTGAAGCTATCCCCTGAAATGGAAAAAGCTATTTCTGATGCTGTGTCAGCCGAACTTAAAAAGAATCTTAAGCCCGGTGGCATAATCTGGGATTGCTTACGGCGTGGAATCTGAAGGGAGATTTTATGCAGGTCACTATTAATGGTGTCCCATACGCTCCCGCCAGCGTCGTTTCATCACGGATCGGCATTGCAATTTCGACACATCAGCGCACAGACGTATTAAAACGAGCACTCGAACAGCACATGAAGCATCTTCCCGCCAGCGCGCTGGTGGTGGTGGTCGATGATGGTTCAAAACCTGCAGCTGTAGTTCCCCACGGCGTTCAGCTGCATCGACATGAAACATCACTCGGCATTGTTGCTTCGAAGAACACTAGCCTGTCAGCCCTGATGGACGCCGGGTGTGAGCATCTCTTCCTGTGGGACGATGACGCCTGGCCCATCGCTGATAACTGGCACTTGCCTTACATTGAATCACCCGAGCCACACCTGGCTTACCAGTTTCTCGATCTGGCTGGCCGCAATAAGTTGAATGACCTTTCGGTGCTTTACCGTGACGATCAGCATGTGGCGTATACCGGGCAGCGCGGCGTGATGCTGTATTACCACCGCAGCGCCATCGAGAAGGTGGGCGGATTCGATCCGGTTTATGGTCGCGGCATGTACGAACATAGTGACCTCGCCCTGCGCATCCATAATGCTGGCCTGACGACATGGGCTTACGGTGATGTGGTCGGTTCAGAAAAGCTGATTCACTCTCTCGATGAGCATGAAGCAGTGGAGCGTTCGGTACCGAAACCAGACCGGCAGGCGCTGGTGGAACGTAACGTTAAAATCCACAACGAACGGCGCGATACCGGGTTTACTGGTTACGTTGAATACCGCCAGCAGCGCGACGTGGTTATCACTACGTTACTGACCAGCCAGCCTGACCCTCAGCGCGGCACAAAAATGACGGCCTCGCCTGACATGCTGAGTAAATGGGCGGCATCGCTGCGTAATTGTGGACGTATCGCGCTGGTGGATGAACTTCAGACGGCCCCGGCAGACGTTGAGCTGTACCGCGTCCCTGACGTGAAGATGAATGTCTACTTTCGTCGCTGGTTGCACATCTGGCAGCACCTGCGAGAACACCCTGAATACCGGTTCGTCTGGTGTACCGATGGGACCGATGTCGAAATGCTTCGCGCACCGTGGGAAGAAATGCAGCCCGGTAATGTTTATGTCGGTTCAGAACCGAAGACATACGCCGACGCATGGGCAAAACAGAATCATCCTGAGCGTATCTATCAGGAGTTCATTGAAGCGCACCGCAATAATGTGATGCTTAACGCTGGTCTGCTGGGTGGCACCCGCGCTGATGTAATGGCGTTCGCTCACGGCATCATCCGTCTTTACTACCGGATCGAGAGTTATCGTTTCTGGAAGAAAGAACAGGCTGGCGCCGCGGTGGGGGATATGATCGCTTTTGGCATTGTCTCGCAGTCATTCGCTGACAGGCTGGTCACCGGCCCTCTGGTACATACCGTTTTCAAAACTGATGGTATCGGTAAGGAGGCCGCATGGTGGAAACACAAGTGAAGTTTATTGTGGTTGGCCATCACTCTCGCATAGGTCATGCGCAACGACTTGCCGCGCAGCTGGATGCTCATCTGCTTATTGATGACGGTAACCGCGGCGCGAACTGGAATCATCGGCGTGCGCTTGAGTGGGCAGCAGAGCAAACATGCCGGGTAGTGATGTTGGAAGACGACGCGATTCCTGTGCAGGGCTTCACCGATAAGGTAACTGAATGGCTGGTGCGCTTCCCTGACGACATGCTGAGCTTTTATCTCGGTACCGGCCGACCGCCGCAATATCAGAAAGAGATTGCCGGAATGCTGGTGGATGCGGATCGCGTCTGTGGTGACCACATCGTATTAAGCAAACTGATACACGGAGTATGTTACAGCCCTCCGCAGGGCAGGCTGGCGCGCATGCTTAACGCATGGAATAAAACGCTGGCAGCTGATTACGCCGTCGGTGAGGCATTCGGTGGCCGGGTGATTTATCCGTGTTACTCGCTGGTGGACCACGCTGACCTCCAGACGGTTGAGCGTCACCCTGACAACGAGCCGAGGACAGAACGCCGCCGCGCATGGAGGCTGGCATGAACAAAGAGCCCCGCGTATATGGCAGCCGATGGGATAAGGCCCGTCTGCGTTTCCTGCAGCAGCACCCACTATGTGTGATGTGTGAGCAACAGGGGCGCATTACCCCAGCAACGGTGGTTGACCATATCGAGCCCCACAAACTTAAAGATGCGCTTAAGTCAGGTAACCCTCTGGCCATATCGAAAGCACAGCACCTGTTCTGGAGTAAAGAGAACTGGCAGCCACTGTGCAAAGCGCATCATGACTCAACGAAACAGAGAATGGAGAAGAGCGGCGCGGTAATAGGCTGTGATGCCAACGGCTACCCGCTCGATCCTGCGTCTCACTGGAGCACGTAATGAAAGACCTCAGCATTGAATACCGCGATGGAAAATTCGTTCGCCTGGTGATTGATGGCGTGGAGATGAAGAACGTGACATCCATTCAGTTCTCGCACGCTGTAGGGCAGGAGGTGCCGACAGTGACCGTCTCAGGGCATGTTGTCTCCGGGCGTGTGAAAGGCACTCAGAAACTCGAACAGGTAGACAAACATTCGGCATAGCGCGGCGGCGGCAAGTCGATTACCAATTATGTGAAATCATTTCAAATGCAACGATATCAAATGAGAATGAATCGCATCAGGGCAGGGGGGGATCAAATCTTCAAAACCTTTGCCCCAAATGACCGCCGCCAAAGTTTGATTTTAACGCTAACCCGATTTTTTTAGTTTTAAGGTGTTGACATATGGCAGATAAACGAACCCGTTCCGACAGTTCGGCGGCAGCGGTTCAGGCCATGAAAAATGCAGCAGTGGACACCATCGATCCTCCGTCCCATGCAGGTTTGGAAAAAAAAGCCGAACCATTCTGGCATGACAATATCAGATCGAAAGCTCTGGACAGCTGGACCCCGGCCGACCTTCTGGCAGCTGTAGAGCTGGCAAATAACCAGCTCTATATAACGGTTTTACGTAAGGATTTACGCAAAGAAGAGCGAGCACGCGGAGAGGGCCGCGACGAAGGGCTTATCAAAGACCTACGCAAGCAGATTGTTGAGCTGCAGCGAACTATTCTGGCTCAGCGCCGTGACCTCCAGATCCATTCCCACGCAACCAACGGCGAAAGCCGCGACCAGAAGAAACGCAATCAGAATGATCGTGATGCACGAAATACCAAAAACGAGCATCAGGACCAGGATGACAACCTGATCGCCTTTCCCAAGCATGGATAAAAGACTATGACGCGAGGTAAGCGTGTAATAGCGTTCATCGAGCGCTTTTGCATCGTGCCGGAAGGCAAGCTTATTGGCCAGCCCATGAGGCTGGACCCCTTTCAGAAAGAATTCATCCTGGCGGTTTACGACAATCCAGCCGGAACGGATATGGCGATCCTCAGCATCGCCCGAAAAAATGGTAAGACTGGCCTAATTGCCGGAATTCTGCTGGCTCACCTGGTGGGTCCTGAAGCGGTGCAGAACACGCAGATTGTCAGCGGTGCACTCAGCCGGGAACAGGCGGCCATCGTTTTTAACCTCGCGGTGAAGATGGTTAACCTGAACCCCAAGCTGCAGGAGATTGTGCACATTACGCCCAGCGGCAAAAAGCTGATCGGCCTGCCGTGTAACGTCGAATACAAGGCTTTATCCGCAGAAGGAAAGACGACGCACGGACTTTCCCCCATTCTGGCCATTCTCGATGAAACCGGGCAGGTTAGGGGGCCGCAGGATGATTTTATCGATGCAATAACTACCGCGCAGGGGGCGCATGAAAACCCGCTGCTGATTGTTATCAGTACGCAGGCAGCAAACGATGCTGACCTGCTGAGCATCTGGATTGATGATGCGGTCAAATCGAAAGATCCGCACATCGTGTGCCACGTTTATGAAGCGCCAAAAGACGCTGATATCAGTAAACGCGAGTCCTGGCTGGCTGCGAACCCGGCACTGGGAACATTCAGGTCAGAAAAAGACATGGCGCGCCAGGCTGAGAAAGCTGGCCGAATGCCAAGCTTCGAAAACACCTTCCGAAACCTCAACCTCAATCAGCGCGTGTCTACCGTATCGCCGTTTATCTCCCGCAGCGTGTGGGAGCTTTGCGGAGAGATGCCGTTTAACACGCCGAGGAAGTGGTACGCGGGGCTGGATCTGTCAGCCAGGAACGACTTAACGGCGCTGGTTATCGCTGGTGAAGCAGATGATGGTGTTTGGGATGTTTTCCCCTTCTTCTGGACACCGCAAAAAACCCTTGAAGAGCGAACCAAAACGGACCGCGCCCCCTATGACGTTTGGGTGAGAGAGGGGCTGCTGCGCACCACGCCAGGCGCTTCGGTGGATTACTCATTCGTCGTTGCGGATATCGCTGAAATTATCGGTGATTTCGACCTTACGTCGATGGCTTTTGACCGCTGGCGCATTGACCAGTTCAGGAAGGATGCCGATGCCATTGGGCTTAGCCTCCCGCTGGTCGAGTTCGGCCAGGGCTTTAAGGATATGGGGCCAGCTGTAGACACGCTGGAGTCTCTGATGCTTAACGGGCGTGTGAGGCATGGCATGCACCCCGTATTAACGATGTGTGCTGTGAATGCGGTGGTGGTGAAAGATGCTGCTGGCAACCGCAAGCTCGATAAATCCAAAGCAACGGGCCGTATTGATGGCATGGTCGCAATGACAATGTCCGTTGGTGCTGCTAATGGGGAAGTTACCGAACAGGGTGGTGACTTCGACGACTTCATTTTCCGACCGCTGAGCATGTGATGGAAGAACCTAAATACACGATTGACCTGCGAACCAATAACGGCTGGTGGGCAAGGCTGCAGTCCTGGTTTGTCGGCGGGCGTTTAGTCACCCCAAATCAGGGCTCACAGACGGGGCCTGTTTCGGCCCACGGACACCTGGGCGATTCATCCATTAACGATGAACGGATACTGCAAATTTCGACTGTGTGGCGCTGCGTGAGTCTGATTTCAACGCTCACGGCATGCTTACCGCTTGATGTCTTCGAAACTGACCAGAATGACAACCGCAAAAAAGTGGGTTTGAGCAATCCGCTGGCGCGACTGCTGCGCTACTCACCGAATCAGTACATGACCGCCCAGGAATTCAGGGAGGCCATGACGATGCAGCTCTGTTTCTACGGTAACGCGTATGCACTGGTGGACCGCAATAGCGCGGGTGACGTGATCAGCCTTCTCCCGCTTCAGTCTGCCAATATGGATGTGAAACTCGTCGGAAAAAAAGTGGTTTATCGCTATCAACGCGACAGCGAATACGCCGACTTTTCGCAGAGAGAGATTTTTCACCTTAAAGGCTTCGGATTCACCGGGCTGGTCGGCCTGTCACCAATTGCTTTTGCCTGTAAATCGGCAGGTGTGGCAGTTGCGATGGAGGACCAGCAGCGAGATTTCTTTGCCAATGGCGCCAAGTCTCCGCAAATCCTCTCAACCGGCGAAAAAGTGCTAACTGAACAGCAGCGCTCGCAGGTCGAAGAGAACTTCAAAGAGATCGCCGGCGGTCCGGTTAAAAAACGCCTCTGGATTCTGGAAGCGGGCTTTTCCACATCGGCAATTGGCGTAACGCCACAGGATGCCGAAATGATGGCGTCCCGAAAATTTCAGGTAAGTGAACTGGCGCGATTCTTTGGCGTACCGCCTCACCTTGTTGGCGACGTCGAGAAATCAACGAGCTGGGGATCGGGCATCGAGCAGCAGAATCTCGGCTTCCTGCAGTACACCTTGCAGCCCTATATCTCCCGGTGGGAAAACAGCATTCAGCGGTGGCTTATTCCTGCTAAGGATGTTGGCCGCATTCATGCTGAGCACAACCTCGATGGCCTGCTGAGGGGCGATTCTGCCTCCCGTGCCGCGTTCATGAAGGCAATGGGAGAGTCCGGCCTCCGTACCATCAACGAAATGCGCCGAACGGACAACATGCCGCCATTACCTGGTGGCGATGTGGCGATGCGACAGGCGCAGTATGTGCCAATTACCGACTTAGGAACCAACAAAGAGCCCCGTAATGACGGGGCTTAATTTTTATGGGGGCCGTGATGCCTGAAATTGTAAAAACGCTGTCTTTCGACGAGACAGAAATCAAGTTCACCGGTGACGGGAAGCAGGGGATTTTCGAAGGCTATGCCTCAGTTTTCAATAACACCGATTCCGATGGCGACATCATTCTGCCCGGGGCGTTTAAGAACGCACTGGTGAACCAGACCCGCAAAGTGGCGATGTTTTTCAACCACAAGACGTGGGAGCTGCCGGTTGGTAAATGGGACAGCCTGGCCGAAGACGAAAAAGGCCTGTATGTGCGCGGTCAACTTACCCCAGGGCACAGCGGCGCCGCCGACCTGAAAGCGGCAATGCAGCACGGTACGGTTGAGGGTATGTCGGTTGGCTTTTCCGTTGCGAAAGACGATTACACCATCATTCCAACAGGCCGCATTTTTAAGAATATCCAGGCTCTGCGCGAAATCAGCGTCTGCACTTTCCCCGCCAACGAACAGGCTGGCATCGCAGCCATGAAAAGTGTCGACGGCATTGAAACGATTCGTGATGTGGAGAACTGGCTGAGGGATTCAGTCGGGCTCACCAAATCACAGGCAGTTGGGTTAATAGCCCGGTTTAAGTCAGCGATTCGGAGCGAGTCCGAGGGCGACGGAAACGAAGCACAAATCAACGCTCTGCTTCAGAGCATTAAATCTTTCCCTTCCAATTTAGGTAATTAATTATGTCTGAACTCGCTCTCATTCAAAAAGCAATCGAAGAATCCCAGCAGAAAATGACCCAGCTGTTCGATGCGCAGAAAGCTGAAATCGAAAGCACGGGCCAGGTTTCAAAACAGCTGCAGTCCGACCTGGCAAAAGTACAGGAAGAACTGTCCAAATCCGGTACCCGCCTCTTCGATCTGGAACAGAAACTGGCTTCCGGTGCTGAAAATCCGGGTGAGAAGAAATCCTTCTCTGAACGTGCTGCTGAAGATCTCATCAAGTCATGGGACGGTAAACAGGGCACTTTCGACGCGAAGACGTTTAACAAGTCTCTCGGCAGTGACGCTGATTCTGCTGGCTCACTGATCCAGCCGATGCAGATCCCTGGCATCATCATGCCGGGCCTGCGCCGTCTGACTATTCGTGACCTGCTGGCTCAGGGCCGTATGACCAGTAACGCTCTCGAATACGTGCGTGAAGAGGTGTTTACCAATAACGCCGACGTAGTGGCAGAGAAGGCGCTTAAGCCAGCGTCGGATATCACCTTCAGCAAACAGACCGCGAACGTAAAGACCATCGCGCACTGGGTGCAGGCATCACGTCAGGTGATGGACGATGCGCCAATGCTGCAGTCCTACGTTAACAACCGCCTCATGTACGGTCTGGCACTGAAGGAAGAAGGCCAGCTGCTGAACGGCGACGGCACCGGGGATAACCTAGAAGGTCTGAACAAAGTGGCAACCGCCTACGACACCTCGCTGAATGCCACCGGCGACACCCGCGCTGACATTATCGCTCACGCCATTTATCAGGTGACCGAATCTGAGTTTAGCGCTTCCGGTATCGTCCTGAACCCGCGCGACTGGCACAACATTGCGCTGCTGAAAGACAATGAAGGCCGTTATATTTTCGGCGGCCCTCAGGCGTTTACCAGCAACATCATGTGGGGGCTGCCAGTAGTTCCGACTAAGGCACAGGCCGCCGGTACCTTTACGGTGGGCGGTTTCGATATGGCCTCTCAGGTGTGGGATCGCATGGATGCCACCGTGGAAGTCAGCCGAGAAGACCGCGATAACTTCGTGAAAAACATGCTGACCATCCTGTGCGAAGAGCGCCTGGCGCTGGCGCACTATCGCCCGACGGCAATCATCAAGGGCAGTTTCTCTTCTGGCTCATGATGGAGGGGGCGGGGTGACCCGCCCTTTTAACTTATGGCGATAGATGTTCTGGATGTAATTGGCCTCCGCCTGTTTAAGCAGCAGATTGAATTTGAGGAAGACGACAGGGACGAGCTGATCACCCTTTACGCGCAGGCTGCTTTTGATTACTGCATACGCTGGTGCGATGAACCAGCGTGGAAAGTTGCAGCTGATATTCCTGCAGCCGTTAAGGGCGCCGTTCTCCTTGTCTTTGCTGACATGTTTGAACACCGCACCGCGCAAAGCGAAGTACAGCTTTATGAGAACGCCGCAGCAGAACGCATGATGTTCATCCATCGCAACTGGCGCGGTAAATCTGAACCTGAGGAGGGCTCCTGATGGAACCTGGACGATTCAGGCACCGGGTAAAAATTCTCACCTTCACGACTTCGCGCGATCCCTCTGGCCAGCCGGTTGAATCGTGGACTGGTGGCAACCCGGTCCCGGCTGAGGTGAAGGGGATCAGCGGCAGAGAGCAGCTTTCAGGCGGCGCGGAAACGGCGCAGGCAACCATTCGCGTCTGGATGCGCTTCAGGGCAGAGCTGAACGCCTCTTCTCGTCTGGAAGTGCTCAGCGGACCGTATAAAGGTCAGGTGCTAAATATCATCGGTCCTCCTGTAGCAAATACGACTGGCACTCGCCTGGAAATTCTTTGCAAAACGGGAGCCGAAAAATGATTGAGACGAGCCTCGATTTTTCCGGGTTAAATGACATCGCAAAGGACCTGGAGGCGTTGAGTCGCGCTGAAAACAACAAGGTTCTGCGTGATGCCACGCGCGCCGGTGCTGAAGTGCTGAAGGAAGAAGTGATCGCTCGCGCGCCAGTGCGTACCGGGAAATTGAAAAAAAACGTGGTGGTGGTGACCCAAAAAAGCCGCCGCCGCGGGGAAATTTCTTCCGGTGTCCACATTCGTGGTGTCAACCCGCGTACCGGGAACAGCGATAACACGATGAAGGCGAATAACCCGAGAAACGCCTTTTACTGGCGATTCGTCGAAATGGGTACTGTTAACATGCCGCCGCACCCGTTCATTCGTCCAGCGTTCGATGTTCGCCAGGAGCAGGCGACGGAGGTCGCGATCAGGCGCATGAACCAGGCCATTGACGAGGCATTAAGCAAATGACGGAAGACGATCTCTATCCTCTGCTGGCGCCGCTGGCCGGAGGGCAGGTTTATCCCTACGTTGCGCCGCTCGGCAGTGACGGGAAGCCTTCAGTCTCTCCGCCCTGGGTAATTTTCTCGATTATTACCGACGTGGCCGCAGACGTTCTTTGCGGTCAGGCTGAATCTGCCGTTTCTGTGCAGGTTGATGTCTATTCCAGCACCATTACTGAAGCGCGCACGATCAGGAATCTGGCGCTTGATGCCCTGCAGGTGCTGAAACCGGAAAGCATTGTGAAAACGCCAGGATATGAGCCTGATCTGCGTTATCACCGGGCGACGCTCGAATTTCAGGTCACCGTCTGACCAGACCTAAACCATCCCACCCGCTCAGGCGGGTTTTTTATTTCAGGAGACAGTTATGTCCTCACTTTATGAAAAATCACAGGGCACGAAGATTCAGATCACTTCTGCCCCGGCAACGCCAGAAACGGTCGGTTCAGCAACCTATCTGGATTTGCAGTGCACCATTAAAGAGGTGCAGTTCACTGGCGGTCAGAAACAGGATATCGACGTCACAACCCTGTGTTCTACAGAGCAGGAGAATATCAACGGCCTGGGTGCGCAGTCAGAAATTTCACTGTCGGGTAACTTCTACTCCAACCCGGCACAGGATGCCCTACGTGAGGCCTACGACAACGACACCACATACGGTTTCAAAATCATTTTCCCTTCCGGGATCGGCTTCCAGTTCCTGGCTGAAGTTCGCCAGCACACCTGGTCATCAGGTACAAACAGCGTCGTGGCCGCCACATTCTCGCTGCGTCTGAAGGGCAAGCCCCAGAAAATTGATCCGGGTTCATAAGGAGTAACCGATGAAATCCATTAAGAATCTTGCCCTGGCGAAGATGTCAGGTTTTCGTCATAAAACAGTCATTGTTCCCGAATGGAAAGGTGTCAAAGTTATTCTGCGTGAGCCCTCTGGTGAGGCCTGGTTACGCTGGCAGGAGGTCGTGAAATCGGGTACAGACGATGAAAATGTGTCGGTATCGGAAAAGGCGCACCGTAATCTCTGCGCTGACGTGGTTCTCTTCATTGACGTTCTATGCGACACCGATAAGCAACCGGTATTTAGTGTCGATGAGGAAGAACAAGTTCGTGAAATTTACGGGCCTGTTCACTCACGTCTGCTCAAACAAGCTCTGGACCTGATCAACAACGCGGACGAAGCGCGGGAAAAGTCTCAACCCCCGGCGTAAAGTTTCTGATGTCGCTTGCGCTCCGGATGGGGCGCACGCTCTCAGAGCTTCGGCAGAATATGACGGCAAGCGAGTTACTGATGTGGATTGAGTTCGACAGGCAAAGCCCGGTTGGAGATATTCGCGGAGATATTCAGGCTGCCCAGATCGTCTCTGCCATCTACGGCTCACAGGGGGCAAAAGTACAACTGGACGATGCAATACTGCGCTGGGGTGAGGGCGAGCAATCAGAAACGAAAGACCCGTTTTCAGGACTTGAGGCCGCACTTACAGCTGCAACTCAGTGACTTTCATCCCGGAAGATATTAGGATTTATTCGACTAATACTTCTGGAGCTAATTTAATGGAAAAAATACTTCTGGGTGCTGCGTTAATATTATTGGCTGGTTGCTCTACCCAACCTGTAAATACAGAACAAGCCTCTATTGTTCCCCCTGAGAGGGTTTGGGATAAGAAGATAACAAGTAAGTCTCCAGAAACCGGTGTTGTAATAGTTAAGCGAGACTCGGGATTTATTGGGAGTGCATGTCTTGCAAGTGTTTACTTAGATGGAAACCCGGTAGCTGATTTAAGCACAAGAGAAAAAGTTACACTGTATACAAAGCCAGGAAGACACATTTTAAGTGCAACTCCCCATGGGTGGTGTGCAGGAGGAATGGTTGAGGTGGGTGCAGATGTGGTTCTGGATAAAACATTAATTTATAGAATTGGTTATGGAGCTAATGGTGATTACAGGTTTTCACCAACAGCATTTTAACTATCTAAGTGAATAAGAAGCCCGCCTAATTGGCGGGTTTTTTAATGGGTGAAATATGGCTACGTTGCGCGAACTGATCATCAAGATATCCGCCAATTCACAGTCTTTCCAGACAGAGATTTCACGCGCCTCGCGAATGGGGCAGGATTATTATCGGACTATGCAAAATGGTGGCCGTCAGGCCGCCGCTGCCGCGCGTGAAAGCGAAAGAGCGTTATCCGATCTGACTAACGGTTTTGCCTCTGCAGGAAGGGCTGCTGCTGCAGCTACGGCAGCATTTGCAACGGGCAAGCTTGTACAAATCGCCGATGAGTGGAATTCCGTAAACGCGCGCCTCAAGCAGGCATCATCCTCTGCTGATGATTTTGCTGCTTCCCAGCGTCAGTTAATGGAAATCAGTCAAAGAACAGGCACGGCGTTTTCCGATAACGCAAACCTTTTTTCACGCGCAGCTGCTTCAATGCGAGAATACGGGTATAGCTCTGACGAAGTTCTGAAAATTACAGAGGCTGTTTCAACCGGTCTTAAGCTTTCCGGGGCAAATACGCAGGAGGCAAGCTCGGTTATAACCCAATTCAGCCAGGCTCTGGCGCAAGGTGTTCTTCGCGGTGAAGAATTTAACGCGGTTAACGAAGCGGGTGATCGGGTAATCCGAGCTCTGGCCGCCGGAATGGGCGTGGCTCGAAAAGACCTGAAAAGTATGGCTGATCAGGGGCAACTTACTATTGATAAGGTTGTTCCGGCGTTAATGAGCCAACTCGGTGCATTGCAGGGTGAATTTGCCAGCATGCCGCAAACCGTATCCGGGTCCCTACAAAAAGTAACAAACTCATTCATGGCCTGGGTTGGTGGTGTCAATCAGGCTACTGGGGCTACCGATGCGTTGTCTGGTGGGCTGGACGGTATCGCACAGACGCTTGATTCTTTTACATCATCAGCAGTTAGCGGTGCTCTCAGTGAAGTTGCTGACAATATGTCCACCATAACAACAGTTGCTGGAGCGCTAGTTGGCGTTGGGTTAGCAAAATACCTCAGCGGAGTTGTAACCAGTGCCACGAGTGCAACAGGTGCGTTAATTTCAGCTGCGAAATCAGAGGTTGCTCTTGCAGTCGCGCAGGATAAAGCGGCGCAGTCTGCTGTTGCGGCTTCCAGGGCTGAAGTTTATCGGGCTCAGCAAGCAGTACAGAGTTCAAGAAGTGCAGATGTTCAGGCGGCTCAGCAAGAAAAAGTCGCGGCGGCTGAAGCAAAAGTCACTGCGGCCCATACCAGACTTACGACCGCTCTTGCCAGCGGTACAGCTACGGAAAAGGTGCGAGCCAGAACAGCACTTGAACGCGCGCAGGCAGGGCTGGTAGCAGCTAAAAATGCCGACGCTCAGGCTGTAGCTGAAAGGCGTCTGGCTGCCGCTCAGGCTGCTTTAAACCGTAACATCTCAAATCGTGTTTCGACCCAAAGTAATCTCAATAGTGTGACATCTGTCGGCACTCGGCTCATGAGTGGTGCCCTTGGACTTATTGGCGGCGTACCGGGTTTGGTGATGCTCGGGGCAGGTGCCTGGTATGCGATGTATCAGAATCAGGAGCAGGCTCGGCGTTCTGCTCAGGAATATGCCAGTCAAATCGACGAGATACGAGAAAAAACTTCCCGCATGTCTTTGTCTGAAACAGACGATAATAGGGGGAGGACTGTTGGTGCTCTGGTAGAGCAAAATCGTCTGATTAATGAGCAAGCCAAAAAGGTTGGTGAGCTGAAGACCCAGATCGATGATTTGAACGCATCGCGTGGAAAGCCGGGCATTAACAGCGAGAACGATGCAAATATACTGAGAGCGATAGCTATTGTTACTGATCAACTTGCTGTTGAAGAGGGAAAATTAAATGACATGCGAGATAAATCTCGCGGCATACAGCAGGCTCTCGAAGAAATTGAACGGCGTCGTAATGATTTAATTCGCGAACAAGCCTGGCGACAGAATGCGGTATATCAGTCGATGATCATGATGAATGGTCAGCATACTGAATTTAACCGCCTGTTGGGGCTAGGTAACCAACTTCTTATGGCGCGTCAGGGGCTGGCTAACGTCCCGCTCAGACTTCCACAGGCAGATCTTGACAAAAAGCAAACCGATGCCCTCGAAAAGAGCCGTCGGGATCTGGAGTTGTCACGCCTGAAGGGTGAGGCCAAAGAACGTTTACGGTTGAGTTATGCCGCCGATGACCTGGGATTAACCAGTGAACCGCAATTCCAGACAGCCCGTCAGGAGTTGATAAATAACGGTCTTATGGAATGGAAAAATAATGAGACCAACAAGCCCAGGGCAAAAGGTGGTAAAACCGAAGGCGAAAAAACAGAGGATGTTTATAAACGCCTTATAAAGCAGCAAAAAGAGCAGATCGCCTTGCAGGGTCAAAATACCGAACTGGCAAAACTGAAATACCAGGTTAGCCAGGGCGAACTGGCGACGTTGACAGCGTCCCAGAAGCAGACCCTTTTGCAGAATGCCGCGCTTATTGATCAGCAGAAAATTCGTGAGCAACTGGCAGCATATGAAGCAAACCTTGCTGATGCCAACGCCAGCTCGCGTGCATCAAATCAAGCTGAGCTCACTGGATACGGGCAGGGGAGCCGTACGCGTGAGCGTATGCAGGAAATGCTGCGTATCAGGGAGGAATTTCAGCAGAAAAACGTTGACCTTCAGCGCCAGTATCAGTCCGGTGATATCTCTGAGGAACTGTATCGCCAGGAGCTGGCACTGAATAAACGTTATCTCGATGAACGCTTACGCGATCAGGCGGGTTTCTACGCTGCGTCTGATGCCCAAAGAAGTGACTGGGCTGCTGGGATGCGGGAGGGCTTTGCTAACTGGGTAGATACTGCTTCCGATTACGCCTCACAGTCAGCAGACCTGGTGAACAATACCATGTCTGGGCTGGTGGGGAATATTTCTGAAGCGCTGGCCGGTAACAAAGTTGACTGGGAGGACTGGTCAAAATCGGTACTGGCATCCATGCAGAAAATTATCCTTAACGCGATGATCGTCAATTCGCTGCAGTCTTCTATGGGCGGTGGTGGATTCCTGGGCGGATTGTTTGGCGGCTCTGCTGGTGGATCAACACCGTCAGGTTCTTACAACTCTGCGGCATCAGGTCTTCAGCTCAACGCTAAGGGGGGCGCTTACGCTTCCGCCAGCCTCAGTGCTTACAGTAACAGCATTGTCAGATCACCGACATACTTTGCTTTTGCGAAAGGCGCTGGGCTGATGGGGGAGGCAGGCCCGGAAGCCATCATGCCGCTAACGCGATCTGCAGATGGTTCACTTGGCGTTCGGGTAACAGGAGCTCAAATGGCCCCAGGAGGCGGCGGAGAAATCCATATCACCCAGCATATCAATGTTTCTGGTAACGGTGACGCCGCGCTTAATCGTGCCATGCAGGAGGCCGCGCGTCAGGGAGCTGCCGATGGTGCTAAAAAAGCGCGTCAGGACATGCTGAGTGATTTTCAGACCAACGGTCAGGCCAGGAGGATGCTTGGCGTTTAAATAAGGAGTGACTATGTCTGTGCTTGAATGGCCTGAAGATGTATGTCCGGCGTCGCTGACGTGGCGGCCGGAAAGTAACACAAAAACATTTCGTTCCCCGTTTAATGGTGCATCACAGACCGTCCGTTTCCCCGGTACCCGCTGGATCTGTTCCCTGACGTTTAGCAACCTTACAGATGATAAATCCCGGCGCATTGATGCGCTGGTGGCCGATCTGGATGGTGAATATGGCAGGGTGAAGATCCGGGACTGGGGGAGGATAGGCAGGACGCCAGCCGGAAACCCGGTGGTTTCTGACGCGAACCAGACCGGTACGCAGCTCGGAAGTAAGGGCTGGACACCCGGCACACTGGTACTGCGCACCGGTGATTACTTTACCGTTAATGACGAGCTGAAGATGGTCACCGCTGATGTGACCAGCACTGCTGCAGGAACTGCCGTTATTCCTTTTGCGCCTATGCTGCGCGCCTCTCCCCCGGCTAACGGAAAAATCGAAGTCGCTAAGCCATACGGCATTTTCAAGCTGAAGGATAACCAGCAGGGGGCAGGTAACCGCGTGCCGGGCATTTTTACCAGCTACACGCTGGAGTTTGAGGAGGCTTTCTGATGCTGTATTCACCGTTTTCTGATTCGATGGTGGACTGGCTATCCCGCGACAGGGTTACCGCCGTGCTGGCGGCCAATGTCCAGTTTGAGTCCGGTACCGCCTACGTGCATTCCGGTACCGGCACGCTGGTGCTGGGTGGTTATGTCTATTACGGCATGGGGACAATGGGCGCCATCGACGATGTAGGCGAAACCAACACAACAAGCCCGACGCAGCTCAGGATGACGCTATCCGGGCTGGATATGTCGCTGTTTGCCAAAACGCTCAATGAGCGCTGTGTGGGAAGGCCTGCAGAGCTGTATCTGGTGGCTATGGATGATAACGGCGTCGTTCAGGTGGCCGACCTTATTTTTAAGGGGCGGGTTTCCGGCACCGGGGCAACGGCGGGTGAAACGAATGCCCTGCAGTACACCGTCAGTAATATTTTTGAGGACTGGCAGCGACCGTTCCCGGACCGCTATTCCGACGAGTCACACCAGGCCACCCAGCCAGGCGACCGCATATTTCGTTACGTCGCGCAGATGGCAGAACGTTCAATTTACTGGGGCAGCAAAAAAGATGCGCCAGGGTTTACCTATTCGTGAGGAAGCATGAAGCATCCAGACTGGCATAACAGATTAATCGCCGTGATAAGGGCCGCTGAAAAGCGGCCTTTTTTATGGGGCGAACATGACTGCTGCCTGTTTGCGGCAGACTGCGCGGAAGCGATGACCGGGGATAATTTCGCCGACGGCTGGCGCGGGACCTACGACAGCGAAACGGGCGCAAAAAAGGCGCTGCTGCGCGGCGGCGGCTCACTTGAAAAGGTGCTGGCTAAATACCTCGCTGAAGTGCCGGTGAAGATGGCTCAGCGCGGCGATATCGCGGTAGTGGAAAACGCGGGTACCCGCTGCGCCGGGGTAATTTACGGTGGTGCAGTGTGGGTACCGGGAGAAACGGGGCTGGTTTGCCTGCGAATTAAGCCCCTTAGTGCGTGGAGGGTTCGCTGATGCCTGCTGCAATCCCTATCATCGCGACGGTAGCCGCTGGCGCCGCGGCGGCCAATGGAGCCTACGCTATCGCAATGGCAATCACCATTGCCGCTCAGGTCGCCACACAGATGATGACGAAAAAGCCATCACTGGGGTCTTACCGCGACACTGCAGAACGGAAGCAGGTGCTGCGCGCGGCTGCCAGCCCTAAAACGGTTGTTTATGGCAGGACCGTATCTGCAGGCACTCTGTTTTTCGCTGAAGAACAGCCTGGCGAGCAGACTGATGGCGAATGGGTTCACCTTGCCATTACCCTGGCGGGACACCCAATATCAGGCACGGGCACCATTTACCTGGGCGATGATGATATTGGCTCGTATGGCGAGAACGCCACGTATGAAGTGCATATCGACCGCCAGACAGCAGACCCGTTTATGCTGGAAAATTGCCCGTCGTGGAAAGATGACATGATCGGCAAGGGGATTTCCTGGCTTCGTCTGTCACTGAAATACAATGCTGAGAAATTCCCGTCCGGCATCCCGAACGTGAAGGTTGAGAAGACGGGCAGGAAAGTATACGACCCGCGCACAGGCCGCACGGAGTACAGCAACAATCTGGCGCTGTGCGTGCTCGACTATTACCGGAGTTACCTGAAAGTCGCTGATGCTGATATTAACTGGGATCAGTTTCAGGAGGCGGCCAACATCTGCGACGAGCTGGTGACTAACGGCGACGGCACGACGGAAAAACGTTACACGCTTAACGGGGAATTTGACCTTAGCGAAAATAAGGCGAGCATTCTTGAGGCGATGCTGACAGCTGGTGCAGCGGAGCCAACCTACATCGCCGGTAAACATGGCATCCTCGTTGGCGCGTATTACGGCCCCGCAACCGAAATTATCACCGAGAGTCAGCTGGCCGGCGATATCGAGATCATGCCTGAGGTGTCACAGTCAGAGCGCGTTAACACCATCAGCGGTACGTTTGTCGATCCTAAACAGACCTACTCTGAAGCCGATTTTCCCTCAGTATCTGTCAGCGAGTGGGTAACCGAAGACGGCGTGGAGATATCGCAGGATCTTAAGCTGCGTTTCGTTACGTCTGAATTTCAGGCTCAGCGTCTGTCGGACATCAAGCTCAAGCGGACCCGCATTTCCCGCACAATGAATCTCACACTTAACCTGAGCGGGTATCGTTACCGTCCAGGTATGTACGTAAAAGTTAATTTCCCTTCTCTTGGGATCGTTAACGTTGAGATGCGCGTGACAGACTGGAAATTTGGCGTGCAGAACGGCGTGCAAATTACACTGAAGCAGGAAACTGCTGACGTGTGGGGTGATGCCATCGGTAAGCCCATAGATCGCCCCGATTTTACCAATCTCCCGCTGGGTGGGGTGGCGCAGCCTCAGAATCTGAAGTACACCGTGGAGGAAATAGGTCAGGTGGTGCAGGGCGTTCTCTCATGGCAGAACATCGGGCAGTTTGTCTATAACCAGGTTGTCATTCGCAGGAATGGCCACCCGGTGCTCACAGCACAGGTTCCCGGCTCGTTCACGCGATTAACTGGCCTGCTGCAGGATACTTACACAGCCCACGTCACCGCCGTTAATCAGATGGGGGCAGCTTCGCCAGAGGCATATCTTGAATTCAGCATTGAGGCACCGCCTCCGCCGTCAGGTGTCACTGTAGAGCAGGCATTTTTTGCCGTGATGCTTATTCCCCGCCTCGCAGCCGTGACAAACGTCTCCACCCAGTTCGATTTCTGGACGTCAGGTGAGCAGCAGCTTGCCAATACAGATACGGCGACCGTGGAGGCCGAAGCCACGCGCGCGGGTATTGGCACGACGTGGACAAGCCACAACCTGAAAAATGGACATACCTATTACTGGTATATCAGAACCATCAACGCGTTTGGTGCGTCTGCCTTCGTCGAGGTGGCCGCGCTGTGCCAGACCGAAACCGGTGAACTCATCGACATTATTGATGATGCCGTGCGTGACTCTGATGCTTTCAAAAATGTTTCTGAAGGCGTGGACACCAACCTCGAAGCAGCCATGCAGAATTCCCTGGCAAATCACGGAACGGTTGAACACCAGTATCAGCAGTACGGGGAGGTGCGCGCTGATATCCTGGTTGTTAAAACAACGGTCGCAGAAGTGGATAAAGGCCTTGCAGACCTGTCTACCTATGTGCAGGCCCAGGTAGGGGATTTGACCGCCGCTGTTAACCAGAAATTGACGGCAGAAGTAAACAGTGATGGAACGGGAAAGGCGTCCTATACGCTCAACCTTGGGATAGTCAGAAGTGGGGTGAAGTACAACACTGGTTTCGGGATGTCTATTGAGCCATCTGGCGGGTCTTACAAATCCACAGTGGTCTTTGCTGCTGACCAGTTTGGTATCTACTCGGGAAGCGATCCGGGAAATTACCAGGCTGCTTTTTTTGTCTATAACGGCCAGGTGTTCATCCGTGATGCCTTTATCCAGGACGGCAGCATTACTAACGCGAAGATTGGTAATTACATCCGCTCATCAAACTATGTGGCAGGTCCTGGTGGTGCCGGGTGGAATATTGATAAGGGCGGGAATTGTGAGCTGCACGGCGCGCTGTATGCCGCCAGCGGTAATTTTGCGTTCACCGGGAATGGCAATGGCGTCACCATTGACGGAAGGGGCGTAAGAATTGATCTCGGTGGCGGGAACCTGATTGTTCTTGGAGAGTGGTAACAATGCCAAAAGGATTACGTCTTACCTACGACGACGGTGGCCCGGCAATGGAAATAACTGCCGGGCTCCGCTGCCCTTCGTTTTGCCAGAATGTTGGCGATGCCGGATCGGGCAATCAGTTCACAATCAACCAGCGAGTAGATGGAAGTCAGATCGTCCTTATTCCGCGCAATACTGTCGACAGGTTTTGGGTGGGCACCAACCTTATACCAACAATTGTTATGCTGGATAGTTTTACCGTAAACGGCAATACCATCACCATGAATAACTGGCGTAGTGATGGGCTGGGAAGCCCTCGAACGTTTGCATCATCAATCTGGCAAATTCTTCCAGCCTCGTCAGGGAGGGGACTACTGATCAAGGACAGTACTGATTTCCTCTCAATCACCGATGCCACGATGTCGGGATACTGCGTCTGGCGCGGTACCGTCACCTTCACAGGAAGCTGGGCTACCCCAACGACAAACATCTCCCGCGACCGCTATATGGTGTTCGCCAAATGGAGTGCTGATAACGTCACCATTGAATTCGACGGCTCGAATATTATTGCGACAATAGACCATGCTGGTCTCGATCAGGATGCGACAGTTACCATGCAGATCGCTATTTTTGCCAGTGGCGTAAGCCCGACCCCGGGAAGAGGCCTGAATATCATAAAGGGTGGTGTCTGCGTGTTCTCCACCACGCGCCGGCCGTTTGTGTACCGGAACCAGACCTACGCGCCATCATGGGGAAATACCGATATCGGGGATAGCATGATACTGCTTGGCCGCTATGGCTATAACAGCGAGGTTTACACTGGCTGGGACTATTTGAAATGGGCGGGCCTGATCCGCAGCGGCAATCTGGTACGCGCCGGGAGGGGAAGAAATGTCGCTTCGTGGACATCGAAATACAGCGTCGTAGGACGAAGGCTGACAAGTCTATCCATCCCCGTTATTGATGCAATTTACTGACAACCCGCTCCGGCGGGTTTTTTATTATCTGAATTCAGGAGTCCATTATGTCGGCAGGAACCATTACCCTGACAAACGGGTCCGCTATTGTTGGCGGTGCCGGAACCTCATTCGCAACCGAACTCTCCGGAGGTGATTTCATTGTTTCGACTGTGGGCGGTGTGCCCTACACGCTGCCGGTGAAAACGGTCGACAATAATACCCAGGTGACGCTGGTCAGCAACTTCACCGGGCCAACACAATCCGGCGCTGCCTGGTCAGCCGTTCCCCGCGTTGCGCTGAACATGGTAACTGCTGCGCTGGTGGCACAAAGTGCAGAAGCGCTGCGTGGACTGAATTACGACAAAAAGAACTGGCAAAGTATTTTTTCTGGAAACGGCAATGTAACAGTGACTTTGCCGAATGGGACGAAATGGACGGGACCAGCATGGAATGGCATTGCCACTACTCTCTCAGGCAAGGCGGCAAAAGGTGCAAACGATGACATTACCTCGCTAAGCGGGCTGACTACAGCGCTAAGTATTTCACAGGGAGGGACTGGTGATAAAACTGCCGCTGGCGCTCGCAAAAACCTCGGTCTGGGAACTTCTGCAACGAAAAACACAGGAACAACGAGCAATGATGTCATGCAGCCAGGCATGTTTGGGCTTGGTCGTCCGGATGGGGCATTAATATTCAACACAACGAGCCAGGATGATCTTCTTGTTGGATTGACAGGGTATGGGCTTACGGTTCTTCGAAATAATGCACAGATACCAGAGCCATGGAATATATGGAACTATTCACCGACAATATTTGCCCGTGCAGGTGATACGTATAGCCTTTTTTCAATGCCTTTTCAGTCATCTGGAAAAGTACGTATTTTGGGTGGCGCTGCAGGATCAGGTTGGAATCACAGCAGGATATTATACGATGATAAAAACACAGTCGTGGATAGCAATGGCTTTATAAAGAAGGCATCCCCGGTCGTCAAAATCTTCACTGATGGTAAGTATGAAACTAACGACGAATCAGAAGGCGTCACGGTCACTCGTCTGGATGTCGGGCAATATCTTATTGAAGGCTGTAAAGCACTCAATTCAGACGCTGCATGGGGAGGTATCGACGGAGGGTTTGAGATTCCCACAGACAGGAATAAGCAACCGCTTATATGGCTGGACTACGAGGTTAACGCAGATGGCTCTGTGCTGGTAAAAACCTATCACCGCGAACATCCTTCTGCGCCAGCATTTGCCAGGAATGAGCGTGATGGATTGGCAGATGGCGAGCCGGTTGACATCCCGGCTGACCAGTTCGTCAGCGTTCGTGTAGAAATGCCAGCTGACAGCATCTGGAATAAGAAACAAGCGGAAGAGGCTTTAAAGCAGGAACAGGGCTCGTAAAAAAAACCGCCGCCATTTTTCGTAAGAATGAGCGGCGGTTGATTGCTCAGAGTTCATGCCCAAACAAACGTAGGGAATATTACCTGAACAAGATTTACAGGCCAACCTGGCGAACGGTCGGGAACTCAGAAACCAGCCACATATCGGACTCTTCAAACATTTCCTCCAGCATGCGGTTCAGTTTTTCCCGATCGCTTTTGCTGGCATCGCTATTCAGGCCGTTTGCCTGCATCGGCTTCACCTTCACTTCGGCATCAGGGAAAATCTGGTGCACCCGCTTCTTCAACTCGGCCAGTATGATCTCTCTGGCCCCTTCGAGCCCCTCTACATTTCGCTTGTCATAAACCAACTCAACGAACATCACTCTCCATCCTTGCTGACTTGATCTGGTGAAACAAAAATACTACTGTATATGCATACAGTCAATAATCAAGTGAGGGTGCTGCTATGCCTCGCCAATATGATATTCACGCAGCTTTTTTAGCCTCTATAGAACAGAATCCAAAGGGCTACCTTTGCCTAAAAACAAACAAATTCATCAATAATTTGCGCGAGAAGAACTGGCATTTCAGCCAGGCAGACGCTAACGCATGGATTGAGAGATACCAGCCTGATTTTGCTGATAAGACGACGGATGGCAGTGATAACCGTTACTGGATCTTGCGAAATATGGGGAGGGTATTCTGATGGGCTTTCCTTCACCAGCAATGGATTACCAGGAACAACGGTTAACCATCGATCTGTTATGCGGAATTGATGGAAACTGCAGGGTAATAGAAACGTCATGCGGTTGGGCTGTCATTAACGTTGCCATGAGGCCAGAGCAGGGAGATACGCTACTGGTAAGAATGGATAACAGGAACGAGTTTGCAAAGCTATACGGGGCGGCATTGATAACTGAAGATGGTGAAGCGATAGAAGGCGACGCGCTGGATGACGTGGAGGTTTTTGGCGTGCTAACGCATAGTCTTAACCGGGTTGGTAATGATGACTGCCCGGCAATTTAAAGCAGGGTTCAACCATCATTTCATCATCGTTTCGCCATCATGGTTTACGGGAACAAAAAACCAGCCTCTTACGGCTGGTTTTCAAAGTGTTTTTGGTCGGCACGAGAGGATTTGAACCTCCGACCCCCGACACCCCATGATGGTGACCTTACTTAACGTAAGTACCGCAAGTATTGCATTTATACTTACCGGCAAAACGAAATTGACCGTTTACTGCGCTCATTGAAGACATTTTCTTTTCTGAACTTTCATAGCATTTGGGACAAAAAGGGCCATTAGGCTTTCCTTCAATTTCATTAGCCCGCCAGTAAACTGCTTCACGGAAAACAAGCTCATCAGAAGCGTCCAGTTTTCCTTGCAATTCTGTAACCTTGCGCTTCAGTTCATACATCTCCAATTGCGTATCAGCCAATTCGATTTTTGCTTCTGATAAGGCGCTGTAAAGATCACTGATCTTTAACCTCATCTCGGCATCATTGTATGCTCCAGAGGCGTTTTTAATGTCTTTGGCTAAATCAAATGCGGTTTTCAGTGCGGTTAAACCTGTGACGATGTCTGCCATAGTACCCTCTTATATTCAGAAAAATGATCTTCAAAACAACGAGTTTACATCCAGCGAAAGATTTTTTTTGTGAATAAAATCAAACCAATTTCAGGCTCAACCATTCGCCATTGTGACTGTAGGATAACCGTAAACCATTGATTCAATTGATGTTAAAATTATGAATTAATGGCGAACAATAAACATATGTATTTGATTTTTATAGAAAACACGCGTGATTTAAAATCCCTCGGCGTTCGCGCTGTGTGGGTTCAAGTCCCACTCCGGCTACCATGGGAAACAAAGAATAATCAAAGCAATAAGCAGTGTCGTGAAACCACCGAAAGGTGGTTTTTTTGTGCCTCTGGCTTAGCGCGAAGTGAGCGCATCTCATCGTCATCACGATCGTGCTGTGCCCGGAAATTTGCTGCCATACCAGAACGTTAAGCCTAACTCTCTAATATCAAGCCCGGAAAGCAGGGCGATTGTCAGCTAACCTGCAACCAATCTTAAACAAATATTTCACTCGCCAGACACAGGTTGCCGCCGCTGATAAACTGGTTGGTATCCACCCTGGAGAGCGGAAGGTTATTGTCATGCAATATGAAGAACAGCAGCTTATCAACGGCCTTTTCGAGCGTCTTAAACAGGCCGGACAACAAAACAGCAAACGTGATGCAGATGCAGAGCGTCAGATCGCTGAATTTGTCAGACAGCAGCCTGCGGCCCCCTACTATATGGCGCAGTCGATTTTGATTCAGGAAACGGCGCTGAAACGTCTGCAGGCCCGGGTTCAGGAGCTTGAAAGCGAATTAGCCGCGCAAAAAAGCAAACCCTCGACGGGCGGCAGTTTCCTCGGCGGCCTGTTTGGTGGCGGGAAAAGTAACCCGCAGCCTGACAACAGCTGGAATGCCCAGCCGCAACAGCCACCGGCGCAGGATTACTCTCGGGCGCCAGCGCCAGCTACTCGCGGCGGCGGTTTTATGGCTGGCGCGCTCCAGACAGCCGCTGGCGTGGCCGGTGGCATCGCGCTTGCCGAGATGCTTACCAGCATGTTCCATCAGTCGCGGCCGGAAGAGATCGTGAACATCATCGAAGAACCGACAATGCCCGTCGGTGGTGGACCGTTTGTCGGTAATCAATACGGCGACGTTAATAACGTCTCTGACACCCGTTTCCTCAACCAGAACGATCCGTTCGGCAGTAATAACGACATCTGGCAGAACGACGATGTAGATGACGACTACAGCAATGACGACGACAGTTTTATTTAACGACGTTATCGTGAAACTACCGAAATGAAGTGAACCCCGAAAGTTGGGTATCCAACGATTAGGGGTTTTGCGTTTCTGAATCAAAAAAACCTTTGAGGCTAAGCCTGAAGGCTCATAAATCACATTCTTTTTACTATTTTTCTTACTAACAAACCTG
>ERZ773210.725-NODE-725-length-37305-cov-56.819893_pt1 | contig 37305 bp, 26 predicted proteins | sample MGYA00580528_ERZ773210 | MGnify/ENA primary metagenome ERZ773210 (study PRJEB29015, sample SAMEA2737769) | human gut metagenome | biome: human gut; feature: human-associated habitat; material: faeces | place: China | collected 2012 ...
CATCATTTCTGATGCTAAGATCTTGATTGGTCATCTTAACTTAATGACATTGCTCGAAAGAGCTCTTTTTGTAGTATATTCATAGATTTTGTCCTAAAGTTTCCGACCACATTCATCATGGAATTAACATCATTAGTACCTTTGTCAGACCACAAAAAATCATGTGAGCCAAACAGATTGGCTTCACCATTACAATAATCACACATAATATATCCTTGTTAATTTTATATAATTGTATGATACTAATATAGTTGATTCTATGCAATCGGTTTCGTGCTTTCTTGAATTGTTCGGCAGTTTTACTAATATCCATTTTTGATATCACACATAATAATAATATCAAGGCAGTACAGTGAGATTCGTGTCATGATCAGGCAGATATGGTGACGGAGGTATATGGTCACATACTTGACGAGGACAGAAAAAAGAATGTAAAGATGTCAGAGCAAGTGTTTTATAAAAAAGAAAACCTAAACTCAGATATCAGCTAGCCGGGGGAGAAAAAGAAGATAGGATTGCCTGATGGAGTGGATGCAGAGGCACTGATGAAGTTGCTGGATAATCTAGAGATGGCGGCACTGCTGGCAAAGAGAATAAAGGGTAAGGTGGAGTAACAATTTAGAAATTTAGAAACGGAATAAAATAAATTAGCCTGATTACTATGAGATTAATTAAGACGCATGAAAACAAAAACAAGTTTTCATGCGTCTTTTTTGCGTATAGAAATTGTAGATAGTGTTACGTTGGGGAATGCATAATTATTAAAAACCTGATAATGAAGTTACGCAGATAATCGCTATATCGAGCTTTTTCACCATTAATAATGACAGAAACGTTTGATGACGTTCTATTGCTCACTATATCGAGCTTTTTTCACAACAGTGTTTATAATACTTACACGGATATATTATCATTAATATCTTGCTAAATCAATGTAATAACTGTAAAAAAGTGGGTCAACCGTTTTGTTTTCACCATATTAAACCCTTACAAATAAAGGATTGCGTAAGAGGTACATTTTTCTGATTATGTTGACCCACTTTTTGAGTCTGTTTTGAAAAAAGGATGGTATAATCAAAGACTTTATGACTCCAATGACGGGGAACAACATAATCTACAAGAGTCAAGCCGAAATTGAGTGAAGATATTAAGGCAGTATTGGAAGAACCAGTCCATGCATAGGTATATATGATGATGAAGGTATATGGTCACATACCTGACGAGGACAGAAAAAAGAATGCAAAGATGTCAGAGCAAGTGTTTTATAAAAAAGAAAACCTAAACTCAGATATCAGCTAGCCGGGGGAGAAAAAGAAGATAGGATTGCCTGATGGAGTGGATGCAGAGGCACTGATGAAGTTGCTGAATAATCCAGAGATGGCGCACTGCTGGCAAAGGGAATAAAAGGGTAAGGTGGAGTAACAATTTAGAAACGGAATAAAATAAGTTAGCCTGATTACTATGAGATTAATTAAGACGCATGAAAACAAAAAACAAGTTTTCATGCGTCTTTTTTGTGTATAGAAATTGTAGATAGTGTTACGTTGGGGAATACATAATTATTAAAAAACCAATAATGAAGCCACGCAGATAAACGCTATATCGAGCTTTTCTCACGTTATAAACCTGAAATCACCTTTGATCAGGAACTTAAGCCTATTGCTCACTATATCGAGCTTTTTCCACTTAATAGTCCAAGGATTATTTTCTCCGCCATTAGAAGAAACCTTATAGCTCACTATATCGAGGTTTTTCTCACTGGGATGTTCCTTCTATTATAGAATATTTCAATTACTTATAGCTCACTATGTCGAGCTTTTCTCACACTTGTAACATTTTTATTTTTAGGGTAATTTATTTCTTATAGCTCACTATATCGAGCTTTTCTCACAACGGTGTTTATAATACTTGCACGGATATATTAGCACTAATACCTTGCTAAATCAATGTAATAACTGCAAAAAAGTGGGTCAACCGTTTTGTTTTCACCATATTAAACCCTTACAAATAAAGGATTGCGTAAGAGGTATATTTTTCTGATTAGGTTGCCCCACTTTTTGAGTCTGTTTGGGAAAAAGGATGGTATAACCAATGACTTTATGACTCCAATGACTGGGAACAACATAATCTACAAGCCGAAATTGAGTGAAGATATTAAGGCAGTACCAGAAGAACCAGTCCATGCATAGGTATATATAGTGACGGAGGTATATGGTCGCATACTTGATTAGGGCAGAAAAAAGAATGTAAAGATGTTAGAGCAAGTGTTCATATTAAAAAGAAAATCTAAACACAGATATCAGCTAGTCAAGGGAGAAAAAGAAGATAGAATTGCCTGATGGAGTGGATGCAGAGGTACTGATGAAGTTGCTGAATAATCCAGAGATGGCGCACTGCTGGCAAAGGGAATAAAAGGGTAAGGTGGAGTAACAATTTAGAAACGGAATAAAATAAGTTAGCCTGATTACTATGAGATTAATTAAGACGCATGAAAACAAAAAACAAGTTTTCATGCGTCTTTTTTGCGTATAGAAATTGTAGATAGTGTTACGTTGGGGAATGCATAATTATTAAAAACCCGATAATGAAGCTACGCAGATAATCGCTATATCAAGCTTTTCTCACTCTCTGTATTGCGGGATAGTAAATTAGCCCTATTGCTCACTATATCGAGCTTTTCTCACCGTTCTGTAGATGATATAAATCGTCTTGTTAATAATGCAGAGTAGTCCTATTGCTCACTATATCGAGCTTTTCTCACATCGGCCAATAGTGTACAAAATGCATTTAGTATAATTTTATCCTATTGCTTACTATATCGAGCTTTTCTCACAACAGTGTTTATAATACTTACACGGATATATTATCACTAATACCTTGCTAAATCAATGTAATAACTGCAAAAAAGTGGGTCAACCGTTTTGTTTTCACCATATTAAAACCTTACAAATAAAGGATTGCGTAAGAGGTATATTTTTCTGATTAGGTTGCCACACTTTTTGAGTCTGTTTGGAAAAAGGATGGTATAACAAAAGACTTTATGACTCCAATGAATGGGAACAACATAATTTACAAGCCGAAATTGAGTGAAGATATTAAGGCAGTACCGGAAGAACCAGTCCATGCGTAGGTATATATGGTGATGAAGGTATAAGGTCACATACTTGACGAGGACAGAAAAAAGAATGCAAAGATGATAGCAGACATTTTATAAAAAAACATAAACCTGGATATAAGCAAGCAGGGGGATAAAAAGAAGATAGAATTGCTTGATGTAGTGGATGCAGAGGCACTGATGAAGGTGCTGAATAATCCAGAGATGCCGGCACTGCTGGCAAAGGGAATAAAAGGGTAAGGTGGAGTAACAATTTAGAAATTTAGAAACGGAATAAAATAAGTTAGCCTGATTGCTATGATATTAATTAAGACGCATGAAAACAAAAAACAAGTTTTCATGCGTCTTTTTTGCGTAAAGAAATTGTAGATAGTGTTACGTTGGGAAATACATAATTATTAAAATTCAATAATGAAGCTACGCAGATAATCTCTATATCGAGCTTTTTTCACAAGATTTATCTTGATTCTGATGAAATAGCTTCGTGTATTGCTCACTATATCGAGCTTTTCTCACATTCGAAGGATTCGTAAAAGACATTACATTATCAAGCTATTGCTCGCTATATCGAGTTTTTCTCACTGGGAAATTCCGTCTATTATAGAATATTTCAATTACTTATTGCTCACTATGTCGAGCTTTTCTCACTTTCTTACCATATAACATTCAGTTTGTAGATGATAAATCCTTATAGCTCACTATATCGAGCCTTTCTCACCGGATTAGAAGATCGGAACTTTGGTCTATAGGCAAATCAGTCTTATAGCTCACTATATCGAGCTTTTCTCACATAAGAATGAAATTAAGTCCTTCACAATATAGCGTAAATGCTATTGCTCACTATATCGAGCTTTTCTCACAACAGTGTTTATAATACTTACACGGATATATTAGCACTAATACCTTGCTAAATCAATGTAATAACTGCAAAAAAGTGGGTCAACCGTTTTGTTTTCACCATATTAAACCCTTACAAATAAAGGATTGCGTATGATGTACATTTTTCTGATTAGGTTGCCCCACTTTTTGAGTTAATTTGGATATGATATAAGTAATATTTAATCATTTTGATTTATGCAAAATGAACAATAATAAAAATTGAATGAAGCAAAATATAACACATACAAACAAGAAATATTGACAGGTAAGTACATTTGAGCCTATAATTTAATAGGACTTTAGTCATGTGATAGAAACGTGTTAAATTGTAAATACCTTGAAGTGGAGGAAGAATATGAAACTATCAAAAGTAACGTATAGAGTAAAAGATAAAAATGCAAAATATAAAAAAGAATATAACGTTAGAGCAGCGGTAGCGAATAATAGTGAAAACGCAGGGGGAGTTCTTTATCATGTTCCTGGAGTTGATCTAATTGACTTGAAGGAGCAAATGCTTGATAGAGATAGATCAGTAAGACTCTTGTACAATATTTTTAATCAGATACAGACGGGGACTAAACCTAAAAAGTGGGGAAATGACGAAACATTATCCGTGGATGAAAATGAACGTAAAGCTAAAGAGCAAAATATTAAAATAATGAATTATAAATGGAGAGAGGCATGCTCTGAATATATTGAAAAATCGCAGAGTACAATAAATTCTGTCCTTTTTTATTCTTATGAGGAATCTGGTTATAAGACAAAGCGTATGAACGATAATGAAGCAATCATAGTAAAAATGCAATATGAAAATAGATTATCACATTTTACAGGAGGTAAATTAGAGGACTTTGTAGCTTATACGCTTAGAAATAGTCTGGTTGTATCAAGATATGATAATCAAGAATTTGATTCTGTAAATGCTATGGTTGTATTCATTAATAATATTGGCAATGGCAATATATCAGATAAAGATAAGAAAACTATATGCAAGCTTGCAGATTTGATCAGGAATGATTTTTCAAAATTAAACCCAAATGTTCAGAGCTCACAAGGCGCAAATATGGTTCGCTCTGTTAGAAATCAAAATATGGTAGTGCAACCGCAAGGAGACATAGTGTCATTTCCATTGGTTTCTGATGAGGGAAAGAATACTGTAACTAACAAAAATGTAGAAAAGAAAGGACTGAACGAGTTTTTACTTAATTATGCAAATCTAGATGATGAGGAGAGAATGGAGAATCTTAGGAAACTTCGTCGAATAATAGATGTATATTTTAGTTCACCGAGCCATTATCAAAAAGATATGGATATTTCATTATCTGATAATATAGATAAAACTAAATTTGTTGTTTGGAAAAAACATGAGACCGGTAAAAAAAACACGGAGCTGTTTGTTGATATACCAGATGAATTGTTTACAGCAGAGACTGAGAAGATTAAGTTAGATGCTGTTCTGGAAAAACAAGCACGCAAGAGGCTTACTGATAGTATAAGAAAACAAAATATGATATGTTATCGATATACGCGAGCCGTTGTAGAAAAGTATAATTCGACGGAAAATCTTTTCTTTGAAAATGATTCTATTAATCAATATTGGATACATCATATTGAAAATGCTGTTGAACGTATACTTAAGAGTTGTAAAGCAGAAACATTGTTTAAACTTCGCAGGGGATATTTAACTGAGAAAGTGTGGAAAGATGCAATTAACCTCATCAGTATAAAGTATATTGCATTGGGCAAAGTTATATATAATTTTACAGTAGATGACATATGGAAAGATAAGAAGGTTAAAAATCTAGGTAGTATAGATGAAAAAATAAAGCACGGAATAACGTCATTTGATTATGAAATGATAAAGGCTCAGGAAGCATTACAAAGAGAATTAGCAGTCAATGTAGCCTTTGCTGCTAATAATCTCGCAAGGGCAGTATGTGATATGACAAATCTTAAGGATAAAGAATCAGATTTCTTAATATGGAATAAAAAAGACATTGCAAATAAACTAAAGAATAAAGATGACATGGCATCAGTTTCTGTAGTATTACAGTTCTTTGGAGGAAAATCTTCCTGGGATATTGATGCTTTTAGGGAAGCCTATAAAGGAAATAAGTACAATTATGAAGTTTGCTTTATAGATGATTTACGTAAGGCTGTTTACGCAGCTAGAAATGAAAGCTTTCATTTTAAGACTGCATTAGTGAATAATGATATATGGAATACAGAATTTTTTGGAAAGCTTTTTATAAAAGAAACAGAGATTTGTCTTGATATTGAAAAGGATAGATTTTATTCAAATAATCTTCCAGTATTTTATAGTGATAATGATTTAAAAAAAATGCTAGATCATCTTTATAATAACAAAGTATCCAGAGCGGCACAGGTACCATCATATAACAGTGTGATGGTTAGGAAATATTTTCCTGAAAATATAACAAGCACTCTCAAATACCAAAAGCCGGGATATGATGAAGACACTTTGGAGAAGTGGTATAGCGCGTGCTATTATTTACTAAAGGAAATATATTATAATTCTTTTTTACAGTCAGATGAGGCTTTAGCGTTATTTGAAGAATCTGTAAATAATCTTAAGGGAGATAATAAAGATCAGGAGCTTGCAGTTAAGAACTTTAGAAATAATTATAAAAATATTAAAAGTTCGTGTACTTCTTTTTCACAGGTTTGCCAGATGTACATGACAGAGTATAATCAGCAGAATAATCAGTTTAAAAAGGTGAGAAGTTCAAAGGATTCGATAGTTGATAAGCCTATTTATCAACACTATAAACTCTTATTGAAAAAAGTAATAGCAAATGCATTTGCGTCTTATTTGCAACATAATAAGGAGTTATTTGGATTTATAGGAAAGCCGTTAAAGGTTAATTGCCTTAAAGAGATTGATAAAGAGCAGTTTCTGCCTGAATGGACATCAAAAAAATACGTATCATTATGCGAGGAAGTTAGAAAAAGCCCAGAACTCCAAAAATGGTATATTGTTGGAAAGTTTTTAAATTCAAGGTCTCTAAATCTTATGGCAGGTTCTATGAGATCTTATATACAATATGTAAATGATATAAAAAGAAGAGCCGATGGTATAGGAAATGAGCTACATGTAATCGCACAGAATTTAGATGTAGTTGACAAATGGGTGCAGGTTATCGAAGTGTGCTTGTTATTGTCTTCCAGAGTATCAAATGAGTTTGAGGATTATTTTTATGATAAAGATGATTACGCTGCATATTTAAAATCATACGTAGATTTTGATAATTCTGATATGCCTTCAGAGTACAGTGCATTGGTAGAGTTTAGTGATCAAGGTAAGGTGGATTTGTATGTTGATCCAAGTAATCCAAAAGTAAATCGAAATATAGTACAATCAAAGTTGTTTGCGGCGGATTATATTCTTAGGGATATTATTGAACCTGTTTCAAAAGATGAAATTGAAGATTTTTATAATCAAAAAGATGAGATAACCACATGTAAGATAAAAGGCGCAGAGCTTACAGACGAAGAGCAGAAGAAAATACTTAAATATCAGAAGCTAAAAAACAGGGTAGAGCTTCGCGATGTTGTAGAATATGGTGAAATAATCAATGAGCTACTGGGACAATTGATAAACTGGTCTTTCATGAGAGAAAGGGATTTACTGTATTTTCAATTAGGTTTTCATTATAACTGTCTTAGAAATGACTCTGCGAAACCGGAAGAATATAAAAATCTGGTATTGGATGATGTATCGATTAAAGATGCAATTCTTCATCAGATAATTGGAATGTATGTTAATGGTGTTGCTATATATGCACCAGGGAAGGACAAGAATAAATTAGAGAGTCAGTGTGTCAAAGGCAGAGTAGGAGGAAAGATAGGTGCATTTTGCGGATACTCTTTGTATCTCAAGCTGGCGGCAGATACTCTTTATAATGCCGGTCTTGAGGTGTTTGAAGTGTTGCCGGAACATGAAGATATTATAAATCTTAGAAACGGCATTGATCATTTTAAATTTTATCTTGGTGGGTATAGGAGCATAATATCCTTATATAGTGAAGTATTTGACAGGTTTTTTACATATGATATGAAGTATCAGAAAAATGTTTTGAATCTTTTGCAAAATATTTTACTTAGACATAATGTAATTATAGAACCAATATTTGAATCTGGAATTAAAAAGATTGGTAAAGATACTAAGCCATGTGCTAAATTATGTATTAGTAGCATTAAATCTGATTCCTTCGAATACAAAATAAAAGACGGAACTTTAATAACTGATGCAAAAGATAAGAGATATTTGGAAACAATAAAAAAGTTATTATACTATCCGGATATTGAATCGAATGTAAAAATTTTGTTAAGGAAAGACAACTTTAATCAAAATAAGGACAAGAAAAATGTGAATAATAGGAAAACAAAAAATAATAATAAAAATGGAAATAGAAATAGAGATAAAAATAGAGATAAAAATGGTGGCGGTGATGGATTAACCTACAATCCGTTCTTGAATTTGATATTTGATTTGCCAGAATAAAGCAAAACATTTCAATAATATTGGTAAGAAGTTTTTTAAAATAATAAAAAGAGCGCGTAATGTACATAAGTATTACAAAATATACGTATTGTACAATATGTGCTCTTTCATTATATAAATAATATATAGTGAATGCTATCAGGCAGAATATTATAAAATATTGAGTATCATGAATTCGTGGTATTTTCAATTAACTCTGGATATTTAGTTGAAATAAGTGAAAAGATATTGTCAACAATGTCGTACTCTGATAATGCACTATCAATCATTTGATTGAGGCTAAGTTGTAATTCTATTCCAGGGGATAATTTAATATCTTTTAGTGGTTGTACTTTTACACCGAACGGATTTTTATGTCTGCCATTTGCCATATTAAGTTCTTCACGAACGTGTATTGAAAGAACTGCAGCGTCCGACAGCATAACAATAAATAGAGTACAGTCGATTATATTCCACCCTATTTCTTCAGGCCATTCATCACCAGGTCGTAGTCTTGTATCATACCAAATTCGAACTCCTTTATTTTGAAGCTTTTTTATAATTGGATATACGATGTCTTTATCAGCGTGTGCATAGCTTATAAATAAGAATGGGGATTTTGTAAAATAAACATTAGAATTATTCTTTGGAGTACCTTGCCATCTTTTTACAAATTGCTTTACGGGATTTAAACCACTAATCTGAATTCTGGTTTTAAAATCGGAAATAATTTCTTTGAGATTCCATCCATTCTTAAAAATGCATTTATCGTAAAATTCCCTGATATTATCTTCATCAGATAATCGAGTTGGTGCGTTTATTAGATATTCCATGTCAACATCGTATATGTCATTTTTGGCAGCTATAAGCTGCAGAGAGAGTAGGAAAGCGTATATAGTAGTGTAATTTTCAGTGGCAGATTTTGTCAATCCATTTTTTATGTCGGTTAAAAAATCCAAACTATCATCGCCACAGGTATCGGTATCTCCATAGATACAAAAGGTTTTATCTCCTGCAAATCTAGATATATAAGGTTCCTTGCCTATGTATATTATGGAAGTATCTATTTCTCTCATACTTGCACGTTTGGAAAGTGACTGTACAGAATCAAAAAACATTAGCTTATCATCAGGTGCATTAGAACCAATCATGCAAATTTGGAAATATGGAGTAATTCTGTTTCTATATAAATACAGAGGTACATATGACTGTAGGTTAATTATAGTCAAAATAATATCCTTAAAGTTAATTTTTATAGTTTCTTCTTCATATCTTGATAGTTTCTTCTTGTACTCAATACAAGGTTTATTATTAGTAACTTGTCCAAACGTGTTCAAAAATAGCAAAGTGTCTTTTTCTGAAAGTTCAGAAGTGTATACCTCAATGTGTAAGAACGCAAAGCTGCTTTGTGTAAAGAGAATTCTTAATTTACCAAATCTAAATTCAATATCATTTTTACCTTTTAGAATATATTTTGTGTTTTCGTTTTTATGTAGTCCGGTTAGAACTCTGACAACAGAATCCAGTTCGATTCGGCTGATACAGTAATCATTATCGGTAAGAAGGGGCGAATTAATCATTTGGAAATTAGCCTCCAAAGGTTTATTTCTAAAGCAATAATGGAACCATTCAGTCGAATCATAAAGTCTTGATTCTTTTAGCTGATCTGTTTGTTCTTTTGAAAACTGTAAATTGGCTTCTCTTGTTTTAGAAAAATCACTTTTTTCATATTGTAATGGAATAAGAATATTTAATTTAAGGGATTGGATCATAGTAAAAGCCTCCTTTGTAAAGTTTAATAGTCAATTCTGAATGATGTTTTTTTAAAGCTGATAATTCTCTCGGCCAATAATGTTTGTGCTTTTATAATATACTCATCTATTGTGTAAATCAATATAATTTAAAGATTTCAAAATGGGTTTCAAAAGTTAAATTGATCAATAAGTGACACTACAGAGGCATTATGGTATGGTTTTATTATCAAAGAAGATGGAGGGATACTTATGGATAATATTGATGTTCGTATGCTTACTAAAAAGATATGTGATGAATATAGTATGGACAACGGTAATGCTCACAGAGAGGCCATTTTTATTTTGAAGAAATGTCCTGAGAAACTATATAAAAATGTCTGTGAATGGATTCAAGGTGACAGTATTTCAGATATATATATTTCGGATTATTCAATTCCTATGATTTTAAGTATTTGGAAAAGTACTGATTTTCTAAGAGCACTCGAGGTCATGATGGATTTAAGTCAGAGTAAGTTTGAACAGGCGGAATTTAAAATCTGGGAGATGAGGAGGTAGATATTATGAGTTATGGAGTTCACTCTACAAGATATACTAATCTGAGTAATGAAGAACTCTATTCGATGTATAGGGAATCCGCTTATTCACAACTCCGAGAGGAAGAAAAACTTGATTTGGTTCAGGAAACTGTAAATCGTGATGCTGTAGAGAGGGGAGAGATTGGCTCACCTGAAGTGAGATTTATTGATTTGCCAGTAAATGAAAGTGGAAACACAGCGGATGGGGTTATTAATATAAACCGTGATATGGCGGTTTTTGGTATTCAGAGCTGTGAGTATAAAGGGAGAGTAATTAATCACAATATAGAGGATTATAATATTCAGATTCTTAATACGGCAATTCATGAGAATACTCATTGTATTCAGTCGCAGATAGTAGAGGGGATAATTGATACAGACGATTTGCAGATGAAATCTGAATATGAGGCTAATGATTTCACGTGTAGTCCTGTATCCTTGTATGGAAATACACAATTGGGGTGTCATTACCTGGTCGGCGAAAGTCCTATGGGGTATTACTTATATTATTTTCAACCGACAGAAAGAGATGCTTATCTGAGAGCAGAAGAAAAGACAGGAGAAATAATAAATTACATTACAGCAAAATATGGTAATGAACACTCTTTTGAACAGTACAACAAATCAGTTGAGACAACAGGATATCAGGTCCGGGAGCAGGAGGCAATACAGCTTTTTAACAATCCAAATTTTAAAAATGATTTATCTCAGGTTCTCCAGAACCAGTATTTTAAAACCGACAAATTGGTTGACCAGAGAACCGAGGCAATGGTAAAAGCGGAGATGATTGTCTCTTATAATAGTCTGATACAGGAAATATCTATGAATATGGAGGAAAAAAATATGTCATTTGATCCAAAGCCGGTAAGTTTACAACAGTATAACGAAAGTCTGAGAGATTCAGTTAATGCATTTTATGAGCATTCAGTTAATGATAATTTAATATCAAATGATGAGGCTGTAAATGAAACAGCACAGATGAGTGAAAATTATCTTGCTGCGGTAGAAGAATTTCAAGATGCACAGCTACAGAGTGATGGGATTGAGGGATACTCAGAAATGGATATTGATGAAGAGGGAATTTCAAGTATTGAAGGAGAGGGGATTGATGATGGCGGAGTAGAAGAAGGTGGATTGGAAGAAGAAGGATTAGGTTTATAAATTAGGAAGAGGTACACTTTATGTCATTTGATTACAGAAAAAATTTTATTGGGAATCAGATAAACTGGTCAGTAAGAACTGGCAAGAATAAAAACGTATATTCGAAAGAACTATTTGGAGGAAATATAGAGGCAAACTCTGTTCCAGTATGGACTGCCGAAAACTCGGAGCATCCGTATGCTGTTTTAACAGATCCGGGTACAGGATTAAAAATAGGAATAAATGGTGATAGGCTTGGGCTTGGCATGCTTGTGATTGGCGCCCCAGGGACAGGTAAAACAAATTTTATAAATGCTAATTTAAAATCCATATTGGAAAATATGCAACCCGAGGACTTTGCCATAGTTTTTGACAGTAAAGGTGACTATTTATCAGAATTTGGTGGAATGATTGAGGATAAAGACAAGATAGTGATTGGCACTGGTGAAGAGTATAGAAGTTTGACATATTGTCATAATCTGTTTGCTGAAATTATGCCACGGGGAATGGATGGGAGACTTGTGTATTCTACAGATTCTGATACAGATGCGTTGGATTTTTCCACCCAGTTATTCAGTAAAATGCATAGTGAAACGCAGCCTATTTTTCCTGCTATGGCAGAGCAAATCTTTGCAGCAGTAATCGTATATTTTATGCGTACATATTGGAGGACAGACCAGACAAAGTTAAATAATAAAGAACTGTTACAGTTTTTTTCATGCGGTACCAATGAGGATATTAAAAAAATCCTGAGTCTTGATTATATGCAAGACTATAGAAAGTGCTTGGATTATATTGCTGGAAAGAGTAGCGAAACGCAGGGGGTTAACAGTTATCTGGGAGCTGTGTTGAGAAAGATGTTTATAGGACCGTTTGCAGATTCAAATCATGAAAGAGAATTTTCCATGAGAGAAGTAGTATATGGAAGTCAGAAAAAGGTGGTTTTTATCGAATATGATTTACAACGAGGAAATGTACTTGCACCAATGTATGGAATGTTGATAGATCGAGCGTTGGCGTATTCGTTAGGTGGAAGAGATAAAATAAAAAAGAATAAGTATTTCTTTCTTGATGAAGCTTTGCAGTTACCTAAGTTAGAGCATCTGCAGGATAGCACAAATTTTGGACGTTCACAGGGAATGAAGGTGATTTGTGGTAGTCAGAATATTGAGGGATTTGAAAGCTTGTATGGCGAATCTGGTGCGAGGAACATGTTGTCTTCATTTCAAAATTTAGTGGTTTTTAAAGTATCTGACTATAATACAAGAAAATTTGTTATACAACGGCTTGGTGAAAACTATATAAACCACTCAATATCAGCTCAGCAGCAGTCTTTCAATGTTCAAAGAGAAGGTCATACGATTGAAGACTGGCAGATCCTTTCTTTAAAGAAAGGGGAAGCGGTAGTATCTCTTGCATGGGAAGAACCGTTTCTATTCAAGATGCCATTATATCAAAGTATGTAATAAGGAGAGTTTTTATGAATAATAAAAATACTGTTATACGTCAATGTGAATATTTGAATGCACCCAGAAGAGTAAAGTTTGGCAGAGCAACAAGTGATGAGTTTTTTAGCAGGGTATCGGGGAATCTTTTGGTTACCGGAAAAGAATCTGGAAAGATGAGTTTAATCGAGAATCTTGTTCATCATTATATATCAAGAGGAGATTTTTCAACTGTTGTTCTCACAAGTCATATGGAGCTGATAAAAAATATTGAATTTGAAAATATACGGCAGATTATTACAAGCCGGGATGATCGTAATTATATGCCGTTTTATAAATTGGATGCCCAGCAGATTATTTCTTTAATTAGTTATACGGCAGAAAAACTGGGGTATAGCAGCATAAATAGCAAAATCCTGTTATATGCATCGGCATTACTAAATATAGTAGCTAGCCAGTTTCCACTCTCATTTCCTGCCATTACAAAATTGTTGGAAGAAGATGATGATTTTATATCTGCTCTTGCATTTCAAGCAGGTTTGTCAAACGTAGTGGCTGATAATATCAGGGCTAATCATGAAGCAGGAATAGTATTGCGCAGGATTTTTGAGTATATGGAAGAAACTTTTGAAGATATATATGAACCAGGACGTGATTCAGAATATAATTTTCAAAATGCCATTGCGAATCATGTAAGTGGGATGATTATGTATATCTGTTCTCATGATCAGGAGCTGATGAATAAGTGGTTGAAAGAAGAACTGTATAAAGCTTTAAAAAATTCCAGAATGAAAATCAGAGTGATTTTGGATGAATTTCCTTTTGTTAATCCTACGGACGAACTGTTTAGATTTCTACTTTCTGCAAAAAAACAAGGACGAATTGAGCTTGTTCTTGTAACACAAAATGTATTGGATTTAGTTGCAAATGCAAATGATTTAGCCTTGAATTTTACGAATGTTATTATGTTTCAGCACAACAATCCAACAGTCACCGATGAATTATCGAGGAAGATATTTGGAACTTTTCAGTATCATTATCCTATATCAGGAATCGGAGATGTTCCACATGTGTTTTTTTCTTTAAGAAAATCGGTTCGTTGGGATATTCGTGCAGAGGAAAGGCTGAGAGTATGTAGTAAGGATTTATGGCCGAGACAGTCGGTTTTGGGATATCAGTCAGATTATATGGCTGTTAAGACAAGTGCAAACGAAAATGTATATTTGATAAAGACATCTGAATTTATGCCATTTGTAAATAAAAACGAAGTTGATAGTTTGTGATTTTCAAAAAAGATTTCATTCTTTAAAGTGCAAGGAACCTATATTTTGCAGGTCTTATAGAATTAAAATATAGTTACAAGGAAGGGAGGAAGATGCGATGAGGAACAACGGTAGTATTTTTGAAGAGGAAACATACAGAGGAACAGGTATAAAGGAAGTTTCTGCAGTCAGGTTAACAACTTTTGGTCTTTCTTTAATATCTTTCATAGGAGTGATTTTCATAGTAGCAAATTTTGATGAAGTTATAGCAAAAATAGCAGTATTTGTTGCAGGTCTCTTATCATCTGGAATTTCTTTTCTGGCAGTTGCTGTAGCAGTTATTTGTTCTGTTGTAAGGTCAAGATGGAGATGGCGTACTAGATTTTGGAGGAGGTGATGAAATCATGATAGACGGATATCAGGAAATAACTGTGATCGGAGTAATAAAACGATTTATTGTAGGATGGGGCGTGGGATTGGGGATTTTGGCTGTTTATAGCTGTATAAAATATAGAAAGTATATAGGTGCTGTATTTACAGATTCAGTGTTGAGCTGGATTAATGCGGTTATACCAATTATTATTGTAGTATTTGCAGTAATTTACATGATTAAATCTGTGTTCAGATAGTATTTACCGAAAAGGAGATTAATATGATTAATACAGGAAATTATAAAAATTTTGGACAGATGAATGACCAGGCTCGTAAGGAAACAGCTGTGGAAGAATATGCCTGGCAAGGAGGAACGCTTGTTAAAGTTGATCCGGAATCGGGAAATCAGGGACCAATTATTCGTACTACAGAAGATAAAGTTTTTGCAGAGTAAAGGAGCCATTAATTATGTACTGGTATGAGAAGGAAAATGGAGCATTGCTGCAATGTGAGAAAGAGGGATTCATTCAGTTTATGCGAGAATATAATAATAGAGAGATGAAAATGTCTTTTCTTTTTGATCAACAAAGGCGTTTTTGCGTGAATCTCCTGCTTCCGGTGAAGATGTCACCGGAAGAACCATGGCGATATTTCAAGTTTCATGTAGTTTATATGCATGACCATCCTGGCAGGGGAGCAGATGGAATGTATGGTGGTTCGATAAGAGTTTATCCTATGACCAAATTAAAGCCTGGATTTCATCATCTTGTAACTGATACGTCAATGGGAATACCGTTTATATGTCAGACTAAAACGGCAAATTCATGGGAAGTTAATGGATATAATGCGATGAAACGTGTACTGAGATGGATAGATGTGTATTGTGTATGGGAAAAGACAGGCGTAGATCTTGACCGTTAAATATAGGAGGATGAATATGTTTAAAAGATATAAGGAAAAAAGTCAATATCATGTATATATAACTACCAACACATATAGGGGAATGATTCTTGAAGTAGGGAGACATCCCAATAATGAGAGTATCATCCAGATGCCAGGACTAAGGATTGGTAATAATTTTTATTTTGATGTGGTCTCTGATAGTGGAATTAATGCAATTTACACACCAACTTGCTGCGAAAAAGATCATGTCTATGTGGATCATTTATCAACTAGAATAGCAGAAAACTATGATTTTTCGAAGGGAAAAATGACGGTATCACAGGTGCACAGACATCCGGACGGATGTATACATTTTAGTTCGGGAGATTTCGGGGCAAACAGCAATCTGGCAAAACAGTATGGTGGTGTTGTAAACGGTTTGATGTTTGTCGATCCGGAATTTAGATTAAAGTTCTGGTATATAGACGAAAAGGGAAAAGAGACAGAAGCTGAGTATGAGATTAACGACCGCGCTGTGATGGAAGCCATGCCATTTGTAGAAATTGAGAAGATAAAAAGTGAAGTGGAGAAAAGAGAGGCATTAAAAAAAACATCTGTAGATATCGAAAAAACATGTGAAATTGATATTAATAAAGTAGATGAGTATATGGATTTTATGACTTCGATTGAAGATATGAAGCCTTTTAAGGTACTTATTCCGGAAGAATTCAGAAAACAGGAATATGAAGGAACTCTTATTGGTTATTATATTCCGGAAACAAAAACCTATAATATTTTGACAAAGCCTGAAAAGCCTGAAGCAGGTGCTGTAAGATTAGGAGCAGCATGTAGATTAGATCATTCATTAGCAAGATATGACAATGGTTTATTTCCACCATTATACATTTTCTGGACTAGTGGTGAGCCTGAAATTGTAATTGGAAATAATGATAAAAAAAATAGTGATGTTGAGATAGAGTACTATTCAGCAGCCTCTGATATATTTTCTAGAAATAAAGGAATCACTGAATGCAGTATGATGAAAAATAAGCAGGTTATACTTGTAGGAGCAGGTTCTGGTGGGTTTAATATTGGACTTAATATGGTAAGGGCGGGGATTGGTTCTGTATTGGTTGCAGATGATGATATTATGGCATATCACAACATAGCGCGACATGAGTGTGGTATTCATGATGTAGGCAAATACAAAGTTGACTGCTTCAAAGAGAGAGCGGCAGATATCAATCGGGGCTGCAAAGTTTACACCTTTCGTGACCTGATTCAGCATATAGACCCGGAGGTGCTTGAAGAAAGTATCTGGAAAGATTCTGTAATAATATGCTGTGCTGATAACAGACATTGTGCGTATATATGTAATGACTTGGCGGATAGATATAATATACCGTTTATAGATGCTGGATGTGGTCCAAGAGCTTCCACTGGAGAGGTGTTCTATTATAAACCAAACTGCAATATGCCTTGTTACACATGCACATATGGGGAGGATAAAGGCGTTGATTATAATAATCAGGCAATCAGACGTCAATTCTATGCAACAGAAAAAGAATTGCAACGAATGACATTTCAGCCAGGCATGTATATGGATATTGAAATAGTTGCGTTGTTTACAGCCAAGCTTGCGGTTGATCTGTTGATGGAGAAAGAGAAAGATTATCAGTTGAAGCTTCTTCCATATATTACTCAGTGTACGATTTTACTTAATTATCCTGTTGATAAAGAGATAAACCCATATATGAATATATTTAACGAAGATACTTCAAAGCCTTTTATGTGGAAGTCGGTTATGACAAGAAAGAATGCGGAGTGTAGTAATTGTGGAATTAAATGAGGGGGCATGACTTATGAGTTATGTTATAATAGAAGGGAAAAGATACTATAAAGACGATGGAACAGGAAAGGTATCACTTGATACAGCTACGCAGGAAGAAGCTGATAGAAGAGAACAGCGAAATAATTATTACTCAGTTTATGTAGATAATACAAATTACAGAAAGAGAATAGTATTAGTCCTGTTAATATTTATATTAGTTATTTTTGGGATTGCTAAATTCTATAATGCTCATCATGTAGCTAAGACGAGAAGAGCTATTTCTCAATATATGGCACTCCATGAAGAAAGTAACAGTGACACTGGGACGATTAATAGCGAGGTAGAATCGCAGACTGAGAATAATGATAACGGTATCGTGAAAACTAATGATTATATTATGCCGGACAGTGCAAGTCGCTACCTGGAACTGTCGGATATGGAGACTTTAGATGATGATGATCTTCAAATGATTATATATGAGATTATTGCTAGGCACGGTCATGAATTCATTCTTCAAAAAAATATGGATTATTTTAAGACTAAAGCATGGTATACGCCAATACCTAGGAAAACGGATCGTGAGATTTATTCAGAGTTTAATGAGTATGAGAGAGCGAACATGACATTCTTGAAACAGCAGTTGAAGGAAAGGAAGGTGTAATATATGTTTACAAGTCAAGACTGGATTGCAATGAAGTTTGATGGGAATACTGAAGGGATGCATGTTATAATTCGAATGGATGGTTCATGTGGTCTCAGGAAAAGTATTAAGGGACTAAGAGGAGTTAGTACAATTGAAATATGCCATGTAAATCTGGAGCAAAAGACATGTATAAGCATTGGAACCTTGAATTTGCCTCAAAATATTAGTGAGGTAAATCTTGTTATTGACTTTAACCCGCTGTCTGCGCAGGGAAATATTTCTATATGTAATACAGATGAAGTTTGGAGTTACAGTTTAGATGAGGATACTGGATATTCTCAAACGGATGTCTGTAAAACAAGCATAATGGGAGTAGATGCAAGGGATGTTGTAGATAAAGAGAAAGTAAGGCAGTTAGAAGAAGAAAATAATAAAAGCATCGTATGGCCGGATGAGCTTACAGCAGAATTAAAGAAAAATATATATGGTCAGGATGAGGCTATTCAGAAGGTGAGTGAGATAATTTCAGCAAATCTCAGAAGAAAGCAATCGGAAGTAGAGACAATTGTGCTTTTTGGGCCGACAGGTGTTGGTAAAACAGAATTGGGTAAAGAACTGCCGGGTGCTCTTGAAAGATTGTCTGGACAGAATTATGGTTTTCAACAGATTTCGCTTAATGAATTTATAGGAGAGCACTCAGTAAATCGTTTTTTTGGCAGTCCGCCTTCATATGTAGGATATAAGGATCCTACAATTTTTGAACCAGTTCGATCAAATCCGTATCAGATTTTCTTGCTTGATGAAATTGAAAAGGCGACGGATCGTATATATACGGGGTTAATGGAATGCTTTTCTAATGGAAAAGTACATCTTGCAGATAACTCACCAGATATCGATCTGAGTCACGTTATTTTTATTATTACATCTAACATACCGATAGATATGGTAGAATATAAAAAAGTATCGGCATTTAGAAAGAAGGAATTGTGCCGGGACACACTGGCAAAAGCATGTGGACACCCGGAAATTGCTGGAAAAATAACCAATTGCCTTGCATTTCAGGAGTTACCAGCTGATGCGCTAACAGATATAGTAAGTAAGTTTGTTATAGATGAACTGGCTAACTATGACATGAAATTGGAGCATATGGATGAAAAGTTGATGGTACAGTTGAAACAGCAGCATAGCAATTATGGTGCAAGAGGTGTAAAGGATGCAGTACGTGAAGCTATTACATCGGCAACGGTATATGATCGCAATATAGATAAATATAGTGGTAAAAATGTTATATTATCAGGAAATATTGAAAATATAATGATAACAATAGTTTAATTTAGAAGGAAAAGGTATTAATTATGTATAAAATAATCAAAAAACAAGGGAAAATAGTAGAAGCATATAAACTTGGTGAAGATAATGCTTTATTTAAAAATTTGCAGAAAGAAGACAAATTGCTTGATCTTCATAATGGTAAGTACGAAGTATTTTCACAGGAAGCAGTTAATTCAGAAAGTGGACATGGACAAGTGGCTAAAAAAGGAGATTGGATACGCCTGGATAGTGCGGGATATCCATATCCTTGTACGGATGAGTGGTTTAAAGAGAATATGCGGCATATAGAAGGTGATAAGTATGAGCAAATTCCTAGGCCGTTAATGGCGTGGGACTGTACACAACATATGTGTCAGGAGATATTCTTTCTAATAGAGAAAAAAGGATTGAAAATAGATGAGAATAGTCAACAAAAATACTATAGTGCGACATTATGGGAAAATCCCGAAGCGGCGGCAAAGAATGCTGTAATTGTATTTTATGATATATCATATGACCAGGATGGCATGGTCATTGATGCGGAATATAATTTTGTTGAAAGAGGAGAGTTTAATAAGACATATAATATTGTGATGTAAAATAAATTATAAATGGCGTAATATGCAAGGTAAAGAAAATAAAATGGATGAGAAAACTTTAAAGGAAAACTATATTTTTTTAAGCTATTCGCATGAAAATAGAGATATTGTTAATACAATAGCTAATAAGATAGAAAATGATGGCTATTGTGTTTGGTATGATAATGGTATTAATCCTGGAAGTGAATGGGCAGAGGATATTGCAGTACACATAGAAAAAGCTAAAGTGTTTATTGCTTTTATAACAAAGGAATATTTGCAAAGTGAAAATTGTAAAGATGAATTAAGTTATGCAAGAGAGAATAATCTTGTAATCCTATTGGTTTTTTTAGATAAAGAATTAGAAATATCGGGTGGAATGAAATTACGGAATCATCGTAGACAACAGCTTTTTTATTATAAATATTCCGATAAAAATGATTTTTATAGCAAATTATATTCTTCTGATGGAATAAATCTTTGTAATGAAAACAGTAGAGAAAAGTTGCAAACGGATAATTGTGCACTCAAGGAAATTGAGAGCGAAAATATTAATATAGATTCACTTTACATATTAAGTAAGGCGGGGAATGCAGAGGCTACTTATAAGTTGGCAAAATGCTTTCAAACAGGAAAAGCTGTTGATATGGATAAATGTAAAGCTTTTGAACTATATGAAATTGCGAAGAATCAGGGAAGTGTTTTGGCGATAACGGAACTGGGATGCCTATATAATTATGGAGTTGGTTGCAAAAGAAATAAGAAAAAAGCTTTTAATTATTATCTTGAAGCTGCTGATAAGGGAGAGCTGAAAGCATTGAGTATAATTGCAGAAGCATATGAGAATGGAAATAATGTCAAAAAAAGCAAAAAGAAAGCTTGGAAATTTTACAATAAAGCATACAATGCTGGGCTAAAAAAAGCTGCTGGAGAAATTGGATATTATTATTTGAAAGGTATTCGTGGTGTAGTCAAACAAGATATAAAAAAAGCAATAGAGTATTTTGAAATAGCAATAGCGTCAGGTTATACAGAATATGTAGTTTATTTGGCGGGAGCATATTTGGATAGTGATCATAATTTTAATCCGCAAAAGGCAGAAAATTTGCTTTTAGATAATCAAGAAGCGGATTTGCTTGGACGTAATTGGTATTTATTAGGTATGTGTTATTTTCAAGGAAATGGGGTGAGACAAGATAAGGCAAAAGGAATAGAGTACCTAAAAAAATCAGCAGATATCGGAGTATATCCAGATGCTGCATATGAATTGGGAAGGATATTTAAAGATGGAGATGGTGTTTACAAAAATATAGACTTAGCTGAAGAGTATTATGAACGGGCAGCAGATATAGATTATTCATTTACGAAGCCTAAAATTATATTAAAAACTAAAAATGGAAGGGAAAAACTGATAAAATTTGTTGGATTGTGTATAATCATAAATATCATTATCATTGGAGGTATTATAATATTTGGTAATAAAAAGGTAAGTGATTCAACAACAAGTGTTACAAAAATCTATTCAAATATGATGGTAGATGTTTCAAATGAATGGAAAGAAATTGCTAATATAACGGATGATACTGATGTGGATTTTTATTTTAGTGAGCAAAATCAACTGGAAGGCATAAATATTAGTGTGATTCCATATTATATAGGGGATAAGAATATTGATTTCTCAGATTATGATAATATCATAAAATATAAATATGAAAGTGATAATAAGACTAAGATAATTCTGGTATCTGGCATTGAAGGCTATTGTGTGGAAGGCACCATAAAATATGATGGGGAAGAGAGATACTTTCGTAACTATTTATTTATCTATAAAAATGAGCTATATCAGATTACTTGTTTTACAACAAATCCACCAAGTGAAAAATTCATTGAGATATGTCAGAGATTAGAAGCTTCTATAAAATTTAAGGATTAACATTGAAAACATCGATGTTCACAATAAATTTGAAAATTTAAGAATAATATTTCATTGAGCCACCTTATTTGGTATAATTTATTTGAATGTAAATCCGTTTTTAAAGGGGCTCAATATGTTAGATATAAATAGATACAGACTTAATTTATACTCACTTTTATATAAAAACCCATTATGTGAATATATGATAAAGCTGGAGAATGGTAGCAACAGAATGAATGTTATGTTTATAGGCGACAAAGAAAAGGCTGTAGAAACCTATAAAACAATGTTCTGGGCATCTCAGTATCCTGGTAGTATGTTGCATATGACATACTGTGGTGAAGCAGAAGAAATTGATTACGTAAAGGAGATTTTTGAAGACAAAGTCATGTTTCCGGCTTTGGTTGAATACTTGGAGAAAGGTTATGCAGAAAAGCCAGACTATATTGATGACAATGGGATTTTAACTGATACAAGATATCACTGTATAATAATTGCAACAGGTGATGCATATAAGGATTGGGAGTTACTTGTTAAACTGGAGTCTATTTATGGAAATAGCAGTGATTCTGGAAATCAAGTTATGCTGGCTGTATATAATGATGGTCTGGCTGATAAGCTTGCAAGTTTAAATTGGGACAAGGTGTCTAAAAACGTAAATATTATTCAATTCGAAATGTCAGATCAGCAGATAAAAAATTCTGATTTAAAGAGAGTTGCTGCTAATATAAACCTGGCATATAGTCTTATGTATGATCAGAGATTAAATATAGATAGTAATTTAAAAGAATTTGATAATATGTGTAATGAGGAGTTTGAAATTATCAATTCTGATAAATACGATGCAGATTCGTCTTATGCAAGCGCAGTAAGTATTTCCTCAAAATTAGCGTATTGCTTAGAGTACTCTAAAGAGAATGGACTGGATACGGAATATAATGGCAATAAAGCTATTTCGATATTGACAACTGCTATTGCACAGAATAATGACTTATATAAACAACTTTATTACTGGGAACATAAGCGCTGGAATGCTTATATGGTGATGAGAGGTTATAGGCAGCCTCAAAAGGAAGAGTGGGATTTTGTTTACTCGCATGGTAATAAAAATGTTGATATAAAACGTAAGTTGCATGTGTGCTTATGTGAATCCGGTAAACAGTTAAATCAAGATATGAACAAGCCTTCTTTTTGGAAATCAATAAAAAATAAGCTCGATCCATTGGATTATGTTTCGTATAGCTGTAATTTGATTGCTTCAAATAAGGCTAAGGAAATAGAGAATAATATATATATTAAATACAGTTTTCTAAATGGTATTTTGTTTAAAGAATTAAAAGAGTCGATTGAGAATTTGTTTCTTGATGTTGGAAATGCAAATGATGATTTTAAGCGAACATATAATTTCTATTTACAGCTTCCGGAGGTGCAATCAAATAGAATTATCAGAGAACAGTTTGAGCAGTTAAATGAAGATATAAATGTGGTTATTATAAGAAATAAGCATATTGATTTCTTTAAATATGATGCCCAGCTTGTAAAGTTAATACCATTTGTACTTTGGTATGGCAGGAAATATTCTGAAGTGTTTGTTTTTTCACAGGGAATCGCAGCAAATGATGTAATAATTCCAACATTATTGTATGCAAAACAGGCATATTTTGTATCAGATACTGTGGTTGATAAGTATAAAATGGTGGTAAAAAGGTATTTTGAGGAACGTGGAGATAATACAAAAGTACAATTTGTATCATATAATGAGATGCTTGAATTAGTGAATAATAAAAGTATTGATAATTATGTGATAACGGGAGATGGAGAAGAAAAAGAGGATTTTATAAGCAAAAAAAATAAAGTTGTAAATGTAAGATATGATATAAAGAAAAATGAGATTAAAAATAGAATATTTGTTGGGCTTAACAATCAAAGCATTTCTGTAAGAGAGTTTATAAGACTTCAGGGCGGTGATGTACAGGCAGAGTATAGAGATACATTGTCGAGGAAAACGTATGCAGAGTATGAAAAATTATTTTGGAACTTTTCAGAAACAAGAAATTCTGGGACATACAAATATATTCCATGGAATAAAGTGATAAAGATTTTTACTGAAGATAGCAGACAAAAAAATGGGGTAATTCAGATTGAAAATAAAAATGTGATACTTACAGCAAATAATAAGAATACGATATATGTCTGTAATATATGCATAGCACAAGAAAAATATCTAAATAACTTACTTGACAATTTCCTTATAACATTATGTGATTACCATTTGATAGGTAATTTTAATGTTATTTTGAAAGAAAAAAATGTAAATATACAATTTATAACATACCATAAAGAAATCTGTGAAATAATTGAATCGTATCAAAAACAGGATGCTGAATGCATAATTGCAGATTTGGTTATTGGAAAAAAAAATTTGAACAGAAACGATTTAATTTTACAGTATTCTAAAGATTTTTGTATCGCGACTGATAAGAGCAAAAATAGAAATGAATTCAGAGCCCAATATTATGAGCCATTACTCAAAGAACTTAAAAGTCTTGGAGCAATATACAATTATCATGTAAAAGATGGTATGTTGATAAGTGTCCTCATAAAAGATATGAGAATAATACTGAACCTGTTTGAAAAGGAAGGGGATATTTTTGAGAAAATAGTATATCACAGATTCAGAAATTCAGCTTTTTTTGATGATGTAAGAAATGGGGTATATTTTTATTGGAATAGAGATACATATGATAGGGCCTCGCAACAGAAAAAACTTAAAAATATGATAGATGATATATCGAAGGCTGATATTGTGGGACTGATTGATGCTGACACATTTTGTGAAGTACATAATAAGGTTTATAGTACGGAAATATTTGATTATGATAAATCACAAGTAAGTAATGAAATTGATGTAATAGCAACTCACGGAATGCAAGCATATTTTGTATCTTGCAAGGCTGCTTCAGATATCGTAATGGGGTACGAACTGGAAATTGCAAATCATGCGAAGAATGCAGGTGCAGTTCCTGTTTTGTGTACATCTAAGAAGCTATCGAATAATAGTGATGCAGTGTTAAGCCGGGCATCAGAAGTGGACAAGATAGTATTTATTGGTAAGGATGAGTTGATGGAGCAAAAAAGTTTTAATAATCAGATTGAACAATTAATGTTGATATGAGAATTTGCTTAGAATAGTGAGGAGGGTAAAGGTTACGGAAAAATATGACATTTTTATAAGTTATCGTCGGGATGGTGCAGAAGCTCTAGCCTGCCTTCTCACAGAAAAGTTAAGACAATTAGGTTTTACAGTTTTCTATGATGTTGAATCCTTGCGTTCTGGAAGATTTAACGATAGATTATATGAGGCAATTGAGTGCTGTAAAGATATGATACTTGTATTACCGCCCAATGGTTTAGAGCGATGCAATGATGTAGAAGACTGGGTGAGAAAAGAAATATTACATGGTATTAAATGCCGAAAAAATATTGTACCTGTTTTTATGAGAGGGTTTGAGTGGCCTGAAAAATTGCCAGAAGAGATAGGCTGTCTCTGTGAATATAATGGATTGACTGCAAATATGGAGTATTTCGATGCGACATTTGAAAAGCTTTTGAAACTTTTATCAATTGCTCAAAAAAGGTCGTTTATAAACAAGGAGTATTGGGTAGTTTATTACACGTTTTCGCCATTTTTCCAGAAGAAGGAAATTAAATCTAGATTGAAAATAGATCAGGCAGCTCATGTGACATTATATGATAATGTGAAAAATAATAATGTTGATACTGCAGATTATATATATCATGGGGTTGTTATGGAAACTGATAATAGTATTTATATGCACTTAAATAATGATGATTCTTCAGAGATGCTATATATTGTTTTGACGAAGGGGGCAGGTCGGGCAGATAGGTTTATTGGTATAATATGTGGGTTAAGTAATTCTATGTTGCCAGTGTGTTTTAAGTGTGTATGTGTATCAGACGATATTATAGAGAATATGAATAATTCGATTCTGGAAATGGTATTAGAACATTCTAATAAGGAATGGAATAATAATTTGTTAGCTTTAGAATCAGTTCAAGTAAATATGTTCTTTTCAGAAAATTTTATACAAAAGAATAAAAATTAAATAGATTAAAATGTGTTACTCTATTTCAATATGAGAGACGATTAATAAATCAAATAATGGTTCTGTGTGATGGTTAGATAGATTAACATATAAAGAGAAGGGTATGGACAGTCTTAAGAGATACTTTAAATATCCTAATTGAGACTGTCCAACACATCGAGTTGACTTGTTCTTTTCTTCTTTTATCTTTTTAATTATACGTTTTCAATAATTTTATTAAAAATAATCACCTTAAAATCTTTAGTTTTACTAGTAATTATTTATAATATTTTGGGCAATTTCACTATTAGCTGGCAATATGGTTACAGTACGGTTTACTGACGCATCATCTCCTAATCCTAATCCTGTAGTGTGGAATGGTCCTGAAGATCCGAGACCTTTAGTATTTATTGTTATTGAATTATCTGTAATCTTCAGTTGGTCGTAAATAATTTTTTTAACTGCTTCAGCTCTTCCTGTACTTAAAGAGGAAACATAACTTCGCTCAACATCAACACCTTCATCACCGGCACATGAGCCACATATGAGCAGAGGTGTGTCTTTATTATCTTGTATATACTCTATAACATGTGAAATTGATTGTTGTGCGGATGCCTCGTCAAGAAACTCTGCTGTTCCAGGCTTGAATTTGATATCTTTTTCGCTGAAAGAAAGAGCCTTTCCTTCTTCAAAGATTTTAGCAACATCTTTGGAGTTGGTGATACTGGCACCCTGTATTGTTTGAACTAACTGTGACGGATTTCCATCTGTTGGCATGCAGGATACTGGCTGTTCTGGAAAACTATAACAATCAGATGGAGCAACTGTATCCATGAATTTTACTGATTTTGCACCTAATTTAGTTAACAGTTTTTTATAAAAATCCTTTAATTTTGTCTTTTCTTGCGAGTTCAGTTGGTTTTGGTTCCCTCTAGTATCCGAGAGATAATACCAGATAACCTCAATATCATGTAAGTTGATATTAAGATTTGTTGATAATTGCTCTACGGACTGGTCTATATCCAGGCTTGAAACTGGGGTTTCAAGCATATTTATCGCTCCACTCGTAGAAATTCCATTGTGACATATTACAAGGATATTTGGGACTCCATCCACAGCTTTTTCTCTAAGAGTTCTAGCACCTAACTCTAATGCTGAAGCAATGTCTGTTTCAGGATTATCGGGAGCTGCTTCAGATAATTTCTGAATGATATCTTTCTGGACTCCGTCTTGAGCTCTTTCTAGCATCTGGCTAGTAAGCCTTTTTTCTTTAAAGTCTGGAATTTTGTCTTTTAAAATTAGATTTGGCTCTCCATCGGCCAAAATTATACTATACTGGGAATTGGCATATTTTGATAGAGATTCAAACTGAGCTATAGAATCATCGAAGACAGGGTTATTATTGGTAATTCCTAGAAGAAATCCCAAATTTGTCTTTTGACCATCAGATGTACTACCGCAAGCGGTGCAACTGATTATTAGAATAAAAATAAGGATGCTTAAAATTGATTTTTTCATAATGTTCTCCTACTACCCTGCAAGTTTAGTTATATTTAATGAGGGATTTTCAATAGTTTCTAGGTTTAGAGAGTCAGATGGCGCTTCTGTAATTTCATTTATTACGTCAGAAGCAATTTCAAAAGTCTCTGGGGTTCCGATATGTTCTGCCCAAAGGAGTGTCGCTTTTGATAATAGTCCTTTTTCTATAGCCTCTAGTTCTTTTGCAGCAGTCTCACGTAAGTTTTTGTTGTAATTGTTTATTATTGGAATGGACCGTTTTATATATTCCTGAGCAACAACGATGTCATCGATACGAGCATTAATATAGTTATTTTTACTTTTTAGAGATTTATATAGGACAGCTTTTTCTCTTTCTTTATCATAGCTGAATATAAATGAAAGGATACCAGTTGCTAAAGTAAGGAAACTGGTAATCATTGTTACACCAATTTCAGCCAGTGTATAATCTCCTTCTTTTGGAATTAGATTTCCATCTGAGGCAAAGGTTCCATACTGAAGATCCATGGAGCCAAAGCGAATCATAGGTCCTGCTACAGCTGATAAAAAGAAAATAAAAACTAAAGAGCATATTAAAGCTTTTCGTATTGTTTGATTTATATATGTGTGTTCTGTTTTGGAGAGAAGTACTCCCAATGCAGCCATACTACAGTCAGACATCACCGCCATAGAAAGTAAAACAACGAAGAATCCAGGCTGACCCATTGTTACGATTTCCTGAAGGAATGCGTAATTTGAGATGATGTCGACAAGCATAGCTATAATTGTAACAATCAGACCGGTTGGAATGGTGTATCCCATTATCTTAATTTCATATTGGGATTTACAATTTCTTAAAGGCTGCATCTCAAGAAGATTCTGGTCTCTTTCATTTGAGAGACGTATTTTTTCGTTTTCAAGTTCACAATTACGACTTTCCTTAACATTAATGATACGTTCAGCCTGAAATTGTATCAGAGCGGCATCCTGATTAAAATCATCACGTAAATGAGAGACCTGAGACCTGACAATACCGTGCAATTCTTTACCGGAATTATGCTTATCCATCTTAGAAATGATAGGGGTTAATCGTTCTTCGAGGGATTTATAGAACTTGGCTTTATAGCTGTGATTTAAGATGCGATAGTCGGTTGGTACATACTCGGTTTCAGGTGAATAACTTGAAAGTATTGCTGGGGTGAAATTTTCCTCAACAACATATCCTGTGGATTTTTTTTTCTGTTTATTAAACATGAGAACCCTCCTTTAAGTAATTATTTATAATTTCATCCCTGTCCACATACCTAGAACGGTAGGTGTCAAAGGCCTTTGATGCATTTAAATGCGGTATACATTTATTTAGTGAGTGACGAAGCAGCATACCTGTAGCATATACAACAAACATACTTTCAATTTTCTTTGCAATAGCAAGAAACTCTTCTATTAACAAGCTTTCCTCCTCGTATATCTTCTCACTAGTTTTAGAAAGTTCCTCAATATCAGCAAGATGAACTTGAACAGATTTCTCTTTCGAATCCAAGAATCTGTCCATGTCGCGGGCATTATACGGATGTGTTGTACTCTGTATTTTGGATTCTAAATCAGCTATTTTTTTGGTGCAGTTATAATCTCTTGAAATGATTAATGTCGCATTCTGCCTATATGAGAAAAGTTCCTCTTCGATTTCTTTGATTCTAACGTGAGAATAGCTGAGGTAATTATTTTCCATAGAGTCAAAATAAGGCGAGAATATTAATCCTGTTTCGGCATTGAATCCGGCAGTCTTGGTGACCTTAGCGTCCCAAAAGCCCTTTAGAAAAAGGATAAGATTAGGTGTTTTAATTTTGAGCTCAAATAACTTATTTTGGCTAGCTTTTTTCTTAGCATTATTAGTTTTCATGAGAGTCCTCCTTTTATTGTTTTAAGTTGATGTTTGATTTGTACATAGTTGCTTTAGTAAAATTAGGAATATATTAAGTTGTCAATGTGCTAATATCAAAGTTGTAGTGGGAATAGTTCTATGCTATAATAATTTATAAAATTTATTATGTTGAGTATTCCTTAACTATTACATTTATATCATAGCATTAACAAATTTTTTTAATAGGTTTCATAATTTTTTTTATTGAAATCATTATTGAAATTCAAATTTATTTTTTGTATTTTGAAATTATAGGGGTATGGCAATGAAAAAGAAAGCTGATGATAGAATTAATTTGAAGTTGTTTACTGTGAGTTTTAAAATCACTCAATGTGACTTGTTTAATAATTTTATATTGAAACCGCTTAAGAAATGTCTGGATGAGAAAAATATCAAGATAGAGGAACAGAAAGAGATGTTTCAATATGATAAAGGTAGAGGTGATGCTAAGCTTTCTCGAATAATAAATGGGGAGATAACACCTCGCGTAATTTCTAAATATCTTGAAATAATGCTGACACCAAATATTTCCAGAGATACATATTCTCATGATTTATATTCATATACAGATTATCCATTTTTGAAAGAGGTAGAGAAAAGCTGGGCTCTTTTTTTTGAAAACAATTCAGAACAGTTTCCGAATATAGACCCATTACTTGAAGAGCTATATGGAAAAATTGAAAATATGAACGGCTACTTTACTATTAATGAAGTAAAGATTAGCATAATTGATTATTTGAAATTTATCAATAATAATGACAAGCAAATAATCAATGAAGATAGGGAACTAATTTTATATCAACTCTCTGTATGGACAATAATAGCTTTTGTGTGGCATATGTGGGAAGAGTGTATAAAACTGAAGAGAGGAAACACAGAATATAAGAAGCAATTGTATGAGCTTACACGATTACTTTTCCCTGTTATAGCACTATCTGATGAAAATGAGATTGAAGATGAACTAAAACAGGCTAATATACTATTGTCTGACGCAATACGTGAAATAAAAGAGAACAAATATAAATCCGCTGGGAAAATGCTGTGTAATCTAATTGCTAAATATAAAGAATCGCTTGTTTCTTCCGAGACAATGCAGGATGTGTTGAGATTGTTGGATGAATGTAGACAAAGAGGATTTAGTGATCTGCCAGATTGGTTAAGTTCATATGAAGAAATTAAAATATTCGGCACAACAAATTTTGTACACGAAAATAGAATAATTCCGGATTTTGACAATGAGTTTTCAGAAAACGGGGGCTTTTATTATCTTAAGTGTTCTAATTCAGATATTTATAATATGATAGAAAAAACGAAACCTGATAATTGGGAAGAACTTTCCACAACAGAACTCATAAATAAAGATAAAGAAGATATTGTATCATCTATTCTGAACAGTAACATTATAATGAAGAACGATATCAGACTTATTTTTGCAGAGGACGATTTTGAAAAAAATATAAGTGATGCGCTCAATACCATAAACATTTTAAAATATTCAAAGTACTATAATCCAAAAGCTGACGATGAACATTGCACTAATATTGAAATGATCATCAGGTGTGAACAGGAAGTTGCAACTCCTATTATAGATACAGCGTGTAGTATATTATATGATTTCGATATGAACTCATCGGAAATGAACTGCTATAATCCAATAAAAATACACATTCTGGATGAAAAGAAGAGAACAGCAGATTTGCTATATACTAATTATCCTCTTTTTTATCCTTTGACAACTTTAAGGGTTCGTAAACAAATAGATGATTTCAAAAATTCACAAGAGACTGATAAAGTCAAGATGATGAAATATAACTTGGTAATTGTATCGGATAATAAAGATATTGACTATACCGTATGGTTAATAAGAGAGGCATTCGAATTATTGCAATGTAGAGAGTCGTCTTTAGCTGTTAAATCAAAAATCATGTTATTATCACCTTATGCTGAAGAAATTGCAAATAAAGTTACTACTTTATGCCCTGGTTTTGCTTTTTGTTCAAAAAATATAAATGGCGATAAAATTATAACAACTAAAAGACAAGAAATAGCGATAGAAGATATAATTTTTCCTGAAATCGAATATTGTAAGATAGATATGAATTCTTCAGAGTTAAATAGATATGTGGAAAAGTTTACAAATTCAAAGGATATTTCATATTACATTGTTGATTCTTCTTCTGATTTGAACGCAATACAAGTAGGAACCAGAATTAGAAAGATATTAATTGGAAAATATATACGGACAAAAACTCTGAGTAATTATTCACCAGATTCTGAGATAATAGCGATACGCTGCACTAATCCAGTGTATTCTAACATAGCACAACAGCTTATAGTACCTAAAGAAACCGAGAGGGATAATCTTTGGTTTAATGACTATAGATTAATAACCTTTGGTTCTTTAAATGAAATTTTTTCTTGGAATCAATTAACTGGTGGTATACTTGAGTTGATGTCATTCTGTATGCACAGGCAGTACAGTACTCCTTCAGGAATGAAATGCGATTTTAGTGAATCGCCTAATAATAAAACAAATTGGACATACTACAATCGAATGTATAACAGAGATGCCAGTTATTCTGCGGCGATGTCTCTTCCATATCGGCTGTTTGAAGCGGATATTTATTTAGAAACATGGGAATGGTCTTTCTTTGAAAAAGATACCTTATGGTCGAAAAAGAATAGAAAGCTTTTGGCAGATAGATTTAGTAAACTTGAAGAATCAGTAAAGAAGAATTTGTGCATATGGGAGCACAATAGATTCTGTTGTTATCTTTTAAGTAGAGGCTGGCTTCCTGCCTATCCGGATGAGGTAACATTTTATATGAAAAATGGTGTTAAGCGTCACACTCTTCAGATTGCTCAGCTTCATCCATGTTTATGTAGTTGGGACAGTCTGAAAATGGATTTGTATGAAACGTTACATAGTGCATATTTAGGACCAAGCAACGACTATGAAAAGCATTATAAAAGAGATGAAAGATTTGAATCTTACTCATCAGACGATTTTGAATATTTTCAGAATATAGACAATGATAATATAAATCAGACAGGTGATATCCTTAAGGCTGATTTTTGTAATGAGTTGCAGTTGGATAAGAAGTATGAGATATCACGCTGATAGAAAATCGAGTAACGTAAAGCAGATAATGGGTGGTTGAGATTAAATCGCCCACCCATAAGTTCTCTTTTGTTTAGAATATCTCAAGTTTTAAGCAACGGCTGCTTGTTCCTTTAATTCTACACATATTTGTTTTAGCGCACATCTAAAAGAGTTTTTAGTAATTTTAAGAGCACCAGCCTTATTTCTTGCATCTACTGCTATAGGACAACATGCTCTTTCCTTGAATTCGGCAATTAAGTTATTGTATGCTCCCATATTAGCTACTTTATGAGGACAGTTGCCAAAAAGAATAGCAGCAAAACGTATGCTTTTATGCATTCTATTTCCATAATTTTTAATTTTTTGATAGTCAGTAATGAATTCAAAATCAGATTTTTCAAATCCGAAATCGTCGTGTGCAATTGCTCTCATTTTATCAATATGAATATCTGCATTTCCTAACACCAGTATTTTTTCATTTTTTGATAAAAGGTCATGTCCACAGTTATTGTCGTTTGATTCTTCAGAAAGTGGAGTTTCTTCATGTAAGAATGTCCTAATATTTACAAAAGCTTTCTTATATTCCTCATTTTGATGTGATAAGTATTGTATCTTCTTTTGGGATTCTTTTTTGCTTATATCAACGTGTGTTAATAATTCATCTATATCATTTTGCATATTTTGCATTTGATCGAGTAAAATTTCAATAGTAATGTCATTTTGCTCTTTTATCATATTTTCAGGATCATCGGAGAATGGAGCATCACTTATTAGTTCATTATATTCTTCGTGGCTTTCTGGTAAGGAAATATTAATCCTGTCTAGAGCTTTTGAGATTAAAGAAACTGAATCATTGCTATTGGAATTAACAATATTGATAATGTATGATGCACTGTCAGTGATTATTTCATTTTGACGTTCACTAGCTTTTATTCTATATTTGGATAAGAAGCGTTGCAAATTTTTTTCAATCTCGCTTGAGTTATTTCTTTTATATTTTTTTAGCCAATTAGTCAGTTGTCTAACGGTTTCGGTATAATGTCCAATGAATCTGCCGTCGTATTTACTATGAAGGCAAATCATTATTGGATTATTTTTGAAATCTCTGATTCCGGTATCAAGCCACAAAAAATCACTATAAATATTTGGTTCTATAGATGAATTTAATTTGTGATTAATATAAAATTTTGTGTTTTTTTCAGACAGAATAAATTTCTTAATTACAGTAAAGTCAACTGTCTTTCCGGTTAAGTTTTTAATGGCTGTCTCAACAAAGCCAGGTTCGTCAATTATTATTGTGTCAGTTATTTTTATCTCGTCCATGAATGAATTCCTTTCTTCTATATTTATAATAGAATAACTTAAAATAAAAAGTTTTTTTCAATGATGACATATCCGCTATTAGTAGATTTGCATTTAAATTTGATATGAGAACCAAGCCAATGAGCATCGTCTATGATTTCATAATCAATTTCTTGGTATGAATTTGGAATTACTTGTTCTCCAGATAAAAGATCTACTACTCCATATCCCATCTTATTCTTTGTGATAGCAAAGCAGTCAAATGCAGGAGCTGATATATAATCAGAATCGTCCAATACTTTAGTTGTGTACACCTCACCATTTATGTCCAGTTTTATTATTACGGCCTTTTGGTCTCTTATACCAGTTAGATTTGTATAAAATAGAGGTAGCTCGTTAATTCTATCATAGTTTTCAACTATTGTTGTGTTATCTCTCGTAATGATTGACCAACTGCCATCCATCTTCTCTACGCGAGCAATATTGTTATAAAAAGAGTCGCAATACTGATAATGTTCTTCATTTAGCTTATTACCAGATTGGTCTATATAAAAATAGCCATTGTTTGTATCTTCTGAAACAACCGAAAAACCATTGGACATTTTTTCAGCAGTAATAAAGCGAGCTGGAATACAGATTTCTCCATGTGTGTTCATATATCCTATTAAATGATTAGAACTAGAAACAAAGCGACAAAGATCATAGTCTGAGTAAATATCATCAGAGTATATATAGCTTGCAATTTTGTTTTTTGAAACAATTGTACCATCTTGATTTACAAGATATGCATATCCCTCATCGTCATATTTTTGAGAAAACTGAAGCTCATGCGGTTCATTTATGATCTCATGATATTCGCTAGACTCATAAAATGATTTTTGAGAGGCATTGTCATCTGAAGTCAATATTACTTTCTTTAATAAAAACAAAACAGCCACTATGAAACAAACTATACATATTATCCTAATAAATAATTTAAATTCTTTTTTAGACATATTAGCATTCCTCCCGTTGCGTAAACGATTTGTATCGTTATAATCATTTTCTTTTATCGTTTATTATTCCCCCTAATAAAGATGTAACTATAGCAAGGAATAATGTTCCCTCTAAAATTACTGTACTTATACTTTCAGCTTGTAACATCAAGATTATAACGGCTACAAATGATATACATGTTACTATCCTTAAAATCCAAATAACTACATCCATATTTTACTTTAACTCCTCTTTAGCAATTTTTTTACTTGCTTTAATAACACTCTTTTTTGAAACTGTAACACATATGGCCAGCTCCGCAAAGTTTACCAAAACACTGCTTCCTCCATAAGATACAAGAGGAAGGGGCAGCCCAGTGTTAGGAAGTAAAGATGTGCATACACCTAAATTTACAATTACCTGAGTTGCAATATGAAGCAATATACCAATAACTAAAACAGTCTCATACAAAGAGACTGCATCCATTGCAATTCTCAATATTTGGAAAAACAAATATACATAACACAGAATAAGACATATTCCGCCAAAAATTCCAAGTTGGTGTGTGAGTATGACAAAGATAAAGTCCGTGTGTCCTTCTGGGACATTCACTTGCATTCTTCCAAGACCAACTCCCAATAAGCCTCCTGATCCTATACTATACAAAGCATTTTGTGACTGATAGGCAGCATCTGGATATCTATTTGGATACAACCATCCCACAATACGCGCTATTCTGTATGAATAATCATTTATTTGCGTTGGTTCAGGCAGATTACTTATAATATGTAAAATATATCCGGCAATTGCAACGACAGCAATCAGAAGTACTACAATATGTAGCTTTTTAGTCTTGTTAAAAATTAATGTAATTCCAAATGTAATAACCAATATTACCAACGCACTAGATAAATCAGAGCTGATTTTCAGTGTCAAAAATGCTGGTATGAGTCCAAAAAGCCAACAATATAATGTAAATTTAACAGACTTGCAATAGCGATTTTTCCTATAAATAAAGGCTGATAATAAAACAATTATGGCAAGCTTTGCTAACTCAACTGGTTGTAACTGAATAAATGGTACACGAAGCCATCTGGTGGCACCGTGCGATGACACTCCTAATGGTGTTACCAACAGAATCAGGAGTAAGATACAAAGCACGTACAATAACTTTGATGATTTATATAACCATTTTACAATATCTATATGTGCTCCTGTTATCATAAACAAAATTCCAAACAATATAAAAGTGACCTGTCTGAAAACATAAAATAATCCTGATTCTGTGTATGTTGCCGATGTGATCATCAGTATACCTAATACTGCTATAAATACTGCTATAAAAAACAGATTGTAATATGGTTTATATATCTTATCCATTATTTCTTTGAGTCTCTTTTTTTTCTTTATTCCTTTCACTTTCAATTATTGACAGTCCCCCCCTTAGTAATTAAAAATAATACACGTCCATTTCCATAGATACAATAAACAATTGGCTTAACTACATCTGTGTTACTCCTTAACTGTTACAGTAAGAAGCATAGCATTAACAAATTCATCTGAATATGGTACATTAAATTTTTAATTGAAATCATTAATGAAAATATTTTTTTATTTGCGAAAATTATGGAGATGTCACATTGAAAATTAAAATCAAACAACTGTATATGAATTGATTGAACTAGTGAATAGCAAGATGTTAAACTAAGCTCGCAACAGTAACCATGTATAGGTTTTCTCCTTGTAACGGGAAAATATTGTATTGCAGTGAAGTAAATAAATCAGTATCATATATTTATATACAAAACCATAAAGGTAGGAGCCAGAGGATATGAAGAGTGATGAAGCAGAGATAAAATCGGCATACAAAAATCCTTTAATGGAGCATTACGAGTGTGATGGCCAGATAAACATGTTCAGGTATCTGGATAAATAATTTCGTTTATTTGAAGAGGATGGATAAAAAATGCAGATATTTGTAGACGCAGACGCATGTCCGGTAGTGGACATCGTAGAGACAATTGCACAAAAATATAATATAAAAACGACTCTCCTGTGTGATACAAACCATGTCCTGTACTCAGATTACAGCGAAGTGATAGTGGTTGGTGCCGGAGCAGATGCAGTGGATTACAAATTGATAAGCCTCTGCCACAGGGGAGATATCGTTGTATCACAGGATTATGGAGTTGCTG
>ERZ773210.728-NODE-728-length-37273-cov-10.717099_pt1 | contig 37273 bp, 38 predicted proteins | sample MGYA00580528_ERZ773210 | MGnify/ENA primary metagenome ERZ773210 (study PRJEB29015, sample SAMEA2737769) | human gut metagenome | biome: human gut; feature: human-associated habitat; material: faeces | place: China | collected 2012 ...
ACGGGAGTGCCCACGAGACGCAAAGCTTTTCTCCGGAATTACGGAAAACAAAAAAGTGCCAACGAATACTTGACACGAGCCCTACCACCTTGCCAATGTCTCCATTCTATTGTAAAATAAAAGAGGAATATTCATGGCAGGAGGGATTTACGATGAATCTTTATGAAAGACTCATGTGGACGGCAAAAGAAAACCGATATCCGATGCATATGCCCGGGCACAAGCGGGCAGGTCTTTTTACGATGGCAAATCCCTATGCATTTGATGTGACAGAAATTGATGGCACAGATAATCTTCATCAGCCGGAGGGTGAAATCCTTTGGGAGATGGAGCAGATGAAACAAAAGTATGGAACGAAAGACTCTTATCTTTTGGTAAATGGAAGCACGTGTGGCATCTTAGCAGCGATTTCTGCCTGCTGTCATCCGGGCGATACGATTGTGATTGCCAGAAACTGCCACCGTTCGGTGTACCATGCCGTGGAACTTTTGTCGTTGAAGCCGGTTTATGTATATCCGGAAGTAGATAAAGAGACGGGAATCTGCCTTGGGATTTCTTCGGAGGAAGTGAAGCGTGTCATAGCAGATACGAAACCTGCCTGTGTCGTATTGACCTCGCCGACGTATGAGGGCGTTGTGTCAAATATTCGGGCGATTGCAGAGATTGTCCATGAGGAAAATTCGCTGCTTGTAGTGGATGAGGCGCATGGTGCACATTTTGCATGGAGTGATAAATTTCCGGAGACTGCGATGGAGCAGGGGGCGGACCTTGTGATTGAGAGTCTGCACAAGACGCTGCCGGCATTGACCCAGACGGCGGTTTTGCACCGGGCGAGTGACCGTATTATGGCAGAGCGCGTGGAACATTATTTGGAAATCTTTGAGACGAGCAGCCCTTCTTATGTGCTGATGGGCAGTATCAGTCAGTGTATGCAGTGGATGCGGGAATATGCTGATACTTGGTTTGAGGCTTATTTTACGAACCTTATTTGGTTTCGTGAGCATGCAGAAAAATGGAAGGAATTACGTCTTTGGGAAAATCCAAGAAAGGAACCATCAAAACTTGTTGTTCTGACCGGGAAAAAATGTTCTGGCACAGAGGCAGCAAAATGGCTGCGGGAAGAGTTTCAAATTGAAGTGGAAATGGCGGCTGCAGGGTATATTCTTGCGATGACAAGCCTCGCGGATTCGAGGGATGGTTTTGTCTGTCTTATGGATGCCCTTACTAAAATTGATGAAAGACTGCAAAAAATTTCTTTTTCCAAAGAGAAAAAAACAAATTATAGAGAGTCGGTTTTAACCTGCCCGGAAGTGGAAATGCTGCCGGTGCAGGCGGTAAATGCACTGGAGGAGACAAAGTCTGTGAATGAGGCAGAGGGATTTGTTTCGGCGGAATATGGGATGGTGTATCCACCGGGAATTCCGTTTTTAGTGCCGGGAGAAAAGATTACAAAAACGGTTTTAGATAAGATAGAAAATGCAAAAAAAGCAGGACTTCATTTGTTTGGATTTGCGGATGCAAGCGGACAGACCGTGCAGGTTGTGAAAGAAGAAAAGAAAAGGTAAAGAGAGGATTCTACCATGGGCAGATTGTTTGTATTTATGGGGAAAAGTGCATCGGGAAAAGATACGCTTTACGGGGAACTGTTAGCGCGTTACCCGGAGATTCATGCAGTGATTCCCTATACGACCAGGCCGATACGAGAGGGCGAAACGGATGGCGGAGCGTATTATTTTGTCTCCGAAGATAAAATGCGCAGGATGGAAAAAGAGAATCGGATTGTGGAATCAAGGTGTTATCAGACCGTCCATGGACCGTGGTATTATTTCACGGCGGAAGATGGACAGATTGACTGGGACAAAGGCGATTTTGTGCTAATTTCGACGCTGGAAGGTTTTGAGAAAATTTCCCGGTTTTATGGTGCCAATAAGGTTGTTCCGCTTTATATCGAGGTGGATGACATGACCCGGATTGAGCGCTCGCTGAAAAGGGAAAAAGAGCAGAAAAATCCATGCGTTTCCGAGGTATGCCGCCGCTTTTTGGCAGATGAAAAAGATTTTTCCAAAGAAAATCTCAAGCGCTTAAATATTACGGACAAAATCGTAAATGATTCCGTTGAAAATGCACTGAGAGAGATTGTTCTGCGGATAAAAAGTGGTAGATAAATCATGTGAAACGTGGTATTATAAATCGAGAAAGAGGTGATATTTTGGATATTCGAGTGGACAACATGCAGCAGGTAAATGCGACGACACAGACGCAGCAGGCGCAGCAAAGTGGAGAAGATTTTAAATTTACACTGATGAGTTCGATTGAAGAAGCCGGTCTTTCCGAGCGGTTATCGGTTATGATGCAGGAAATTACCATGCAGGGCGAAAAGCTTGGCAAACACATGGATGTCCGGGATATGAAGCATTACCGCCGCCTCATTCAGGAATTTATGAATGAGATAGTAAATCGTTCGCATAAATTCAGCCGTGAAAATTTCTTGGACCGCCGCGGCAGACACCGTGTGTATGGCATGATTAAGCGTGTGAATGTGGTGTTGGATGAACTGGCGGGAGAGTTGATTAAAGAAGAAAAAGATACCCTTGCGATTTTGAGTAAAGTCGATGAAATCAGAGGGTTATTACTGGATATTATTACGTGATAAAAGAAGGGAGAAACGATGTTTTCATTTTCAGAGATTGTAGGTCATGAACAGATAAAGGAACATATGCAGGCAGCGATTCGTGATAAGAAACCGTTTCATGCGTATTTGTTCCAAGGCGAAGAAGGTGTTGGCAAAGAGGCGCTGGCGAGGACGTTTGCCGCAGGCTTGCAGTGCCAGAGTGAGTCGGCAGATAAACCGTGCAAGGAATGTGTGTCCTGCCGCCAGATGGAGTCCGGAAATCAGCCGGATGTTATCTGGGTAACAAGAGAGAAGGCGAGCCTTGGCGTGGATGAAATTCGCGAGCAGCTTTGCAATACGATGGATATTAAGCCGTTTTCGAGTCCGTATAAAATTTACCTCGTGCCGGAGGCGGAAAAAATGACAGAGGCGGCACAGAATGCGCTTTTAAAAACAATTGAGGAACCGCCGGAATATGGTATTGTCATTTTGATGACAAGTAACATTTCTGCGTTGCTGCCGACGATTCAGTCGCGCTGTCTTACGATGGAGTTTCGTCCGCTCAGCACTGCCGTTGTGGAATCGTATGTCAAAGAACATTGTCAGGTGCCGGATTATCAGGCGAGAGCGAGTGCGGCATTTGCACAGGGAAATCTGGGGAAAGCGATGCGATATGCCAAATCGGAAGATTTCATTGAGAGAAAAGACCATATTATTTCTCTGCTGCGGCATGTGGAGCAGATGGATTTGTCTGAGATGTTAGCGGTAATTAAAGATTTGGGAACACGCAAAGATGAAGTGCGTGATTATATTGATTTAATGGTGCTGTGGTACCGGGATGTGCTTTTGTTTAAGGCGACAAAGGATATTAACCAGTTATTGTTTCAGGATGAGGCGTCTTATATTTCCCGTGAGGCAAGCCACCGCAGTTATGAGAAAATCGAGGAAATATTGCAGGCGTTTGAAAAAGCAAAAGTCCGCCTGCGCGCAAATGTAAATTTTGATATTACGATGGAGCTTATGCTTCTTACTTTGAAATAGACATACGGAGGTTATTATGAAGATTATTATTGGTGTTAGTTTTCGACAGGCGGGAAAGGTGTATTTTTTTGACCCGGGCGATGAGCAGATTGAGCGCGGGGAACACGTAATTGTCGAGACTGCAAAAGGTGTTGAATACGGAACGGTTGTTGTGCCAAACCGCGAGATGGCAGAAGAGAAAATTGTGGCACCACTGAAAAAGATTATTCGTGTGGCTACGCCGAAAGATGAAGATATCGAGTTAAAGAATCGTGAAAAAGAAAAAGATGCATATAAAATCTGTATTGAAAAAATTGCAAAACACAGATTGGAAATGAAGCTGATTGCGGCTGAGTATACATTTGATAACAATAAATTATTGTTTTATTTTACAGCCGATGGACGAATTGATTTCCGCGAGCTGGTAAAAGATTTGGCGAGCGTATTCCGCACTCGAATTGAACTTAGACAGATTGGTGTGCGTGACGAAACAAAAATCTGCGGTGGAATTGGAATCTGTGGAAGAACGTTGTGCTGTCACAGTTATTTATCCGAGTTTGCGCCGGTTTCGATTAAAATGGCAAAGGAACAGAATCTTTCTTTGAATCCGACGAAAATATCCGGTGTCTGCGGACGTCTGATGTGCTGCTTGAAAAATGAGGAAGAGGCTTATGAGGAATTAAACAGTCGTCTGCCACACATTGGAAGCCATGTGAAAACGGCGGAAGGTTTGGATGCGGAAGTACAGAGCGTAAGTGTCTTAAAGCAGCTTGTGAAGGTTATTGTTTTTTTGGATGACGGCGAGAAAGAAGTGCGTGAGTACCGCGTGGATGAATTGAAATTCCGTCCAAATAAGCCGAAAAACAGAATTAAAGATAAACATGATAAAGAGTTAAAAAAATTAGAGGCAATGGAAAAAAAGGAAGGAAAATCGAAGCTGAATGAGTAATCAAAAAGACCCAAAGGATTTTCTTTACGAGGGCGAGCGGCTGGATGATTTGCAGCGGGATGGAATGTACATTATTCAGAATCCGAAGTGGTTCTGCTTTGGTATGGATGCTGTCCTTTTGTCTGCATACGCAAAGGTAAAGGAAGGGGAGAAATGTCTGGACCTTGGCTGTGGCAACGGCATTATTCCGTTACTGCTTTCCGGACGTACTAAGGGAAGCTCCTTTACTGGGCTGGAACTGCAAAATGATATTGCCGAAATGGCAAAGCGCAGTGTAGCTTATAACGAAAAAGAAGATAAAGTGCATATTGTGCAGGGTGATATCAGGGAAGCCACTTCATTTTTTGAAGCTGCTTCCTTTGACGTTGTTACGAGTAATCCGCCGTATTTGAATCAATCCAATGGTCGTGTCAGCGAGGCGTCACACAAGGCGATTGCCAGACATGAACTTTTCTGCACATTTGAAGACGTGGTAAAAGCCGCGGCGAAGCTTTTGCGTCCCGGCGGGCGTTTTTATCTGGTACACAGACCGTTTCGCTTAGCGGAAATTATTTCCTGTATGGTGCAGTACAAATTGGAGCCAAAACGGATGAGACTGGTTTATCCGTATGTTGATAAAGAACCAAATATGGTGTTGATTGAGGGAGTTCGTGGAGGAAATCGTCAATTGACAGTCGAAAAACCGTTAATTGCATACGAGGATACGAACCAATACACAGAGGAAGTGAGGCGGATGTATTATGATTAGAGAAGATAAAACGGGAATGTTATATTTGTGTGCTACGCCGATTGGCAATTTGGAGGATGTTACACTTCGTGTTCTCCGCATTTTAAAGGAAGCCGATGTGGTGGCGGCCGAAGATACCAGACAGAGCATCAAGCTTTTGAATCATTATGAAATTAAGACACCGCTTGTCAGTTACCATGAACATAACAAATATGAAAAGACACCGGTTTTAGTTCAGCGCATGCTGAAAGGTGAGACGATTGCACTTGTCACGGATGCCGGCACACCGGCAATTTCGGACCCTGGTGAGGATTTGGTTAGGGCGTGCTATGAAGCGGGAATCCCGGTTACATCTCTTCCGGGACCGGCAGCAGTAATTACAGCGCTGACCCTATCGGGTATGCCTGCCCGCCGGTTTACTTTTGAAGGATTTCTGCCGGTGGATAAAAAGGAAAGAAAAGAAGTGTTAGACCGCCTTGCTAAAACGACCTGTACGACAATTTTTTACGAAGCACCGCATCGTCTGAAAAAAACACTTGCACTGTTTAGTGAACTTTTGGGCGAAAATCACCGGATTGCCATCTGCAAGGAGCTAACAAAAAAACATGAGACGGCACTTCATTTTACTTTAGGTGAGGCAGTGGCGTATTATGAAGCGAACGAGCCAAAAGGTGAGTTTGTGCTTGTACTGGAAGGGAAAAGTGCGGAAGATATGAACCGCGCCAAACAGGAGAAGTGGCAGGAAATGCCGCTCTCCAAACATATGAAAATCTATGAAGATAAAGGGCTTAGCCGTAAGGAAGCCATGAAGGCAGTGGCGAAAGACCGCGGTGTATCCAAACGGGAGATATATGCAAAATTACTGGAAGATGAGTAGGGGGCGAAATTTATTGGGTGAGGTTGCCATAAGTTGACTGGATTTTGAAAAATTGCAAATCCGGTCAACCATTTTATAGACATAAGGTGACTGAAAACCTATTTTGTGTTAAATAGGTCAACCAAATAGTTTTAAACGAATGACCGTATTTGCAATTATGTGAATTAAGGTCAACAAATACATTTCAAAAGTTGACTCAATTTAGAAAAAAACAAATATAAGTCAACGAAAGAGTAAAATTTGGTTGACCGCAGGAGAAATTTTTTAAAATTTCATCTTCTTCTGAAACAAGTCTGCAATAATCTGGGCCGTCTCGCTCATTCCCAAATCATCGGATTTGATACACAAGTCATAATTTTTTGCATTGCCCCAGTCAGTTTTAGTAAAATGTCTGCAGTGAATTACTCCGTCATGGTGGAGCAGATACTCCGGTATTTTGGGCTGGTGGCCGGGTGTTAATCCGGTATCTTTGACACTTGATACAAGAGCTTTTTGAAACATCAGGTGTTCGGACATCAAGAGGTAGTGAGGTGTTTTTTTCATAATAACCTCCATAATTAGAAATCTAATCGAATGTGCACCATGAAAAACAAAAAGTCAATGAGAATTATTTTGAAAACGGAAACTTTCATTGTTGCCTGGACGCAAGTGTGGTATAGTTATGCTCAAAGAGAGGTGTGAAAAATATGGCATCAAGTAAAGATTATTTGCAGTTTATATTAGAACAGTTATCGGATTTAGAAGAAATTACTTACCGCGCTATGATGGGAGAATATATTCTTTATTATCGTGGTAAAATTGTAGGTGGAATTTATGATGACAGATTACTTGTAAAACCAATAAAATCGGCGGTTTCTTATATGCCGGAAGCTGCTTATGAATTGCCTTATGAGGGTGCAAAAGAAATGTTATTTGTGGACAATGTGGATGACAAAGAATTTTTGGCAGGACTATTTCGTGCGATGTATGATGAATTGCCGGCACCGAAAAAGAAAAAAATAGATTCATTTAAGCTGGCCATAGATATGTTTTCGGACGATTTTATGGAAGATGGGCGTAGCGATGAATTGCAATAGAATTGGAGTAGAGGTGTCTGTTTTGTTGTCTTGATTTGTAAAAATAACAAATAAAGTCAACGGTTTTATGGTTAGGCGTTGACTGGAAAACCATTTTTTTCAAATAGGTCATAAGAAATGTTCAAAGTAAGTGACTGTATTTGAGATAATGTGAATTACGGTCAAAAAATAATTTATAAAAGTTGACTTGATTGGGAAAAAACTTGAAATAGGTTAAAAAAGCCGGTCAATTTGGTTGACCGCACGAACAGTTTTTGATAATTAAGTCAACGATTCGGAAATTCTGAATCATTAACATTAAAGTTTAACGCAGAGATAACGAGAAAGATTATTTAGGAGGACACACAACATGTTATACATTATGCGCCACGGAAAAACCGATTGGAATGCATTGCACAAACTTCAGGGAAGAACGGATATCCCATTAAATGAAGAAGGAAGGTTAATGGCATTAAAAGCACACGAGGAATATAAGTCATGGAATATTGATGTATGTTACTGTTCTCCACTGATTCGGGCAGTGGAGACGGCGCAGATTGTGCTGAAAAACAGGGGAATTCCAATTATAACAGATGAACGGCTGGTAGAGATGAGCTTTGGTGATTATGAGGGGATTGAAAATAGCTTTAAAATTCCGGATTGTCCGATTAATCTTATTTTTTATAAACCGGAGGAATACATAGAATCAATTGGTGGGGCGGAAACATTTGCAGAGCTTTTTGCGAGAACAGGTTCATTTCTGAAGGAGGTAATAGAACCTCAATTGCAGGAAGGAAAGGATATTCTTATTGTTGGACATGGCGCGATGAATTCCAGTATTATATGTCAGGTTAAGAATAAGCCAATCGAGGAATTTTGGAGTGCGGGGCTTGAACAGTGTAAGATTTTACAGTTGTAAATTAAGAGGAGCTGGGGAGACGGAATTAAAAGTTGACAATGCGGTTAGTCTATGCTGACTTTGAACTGACAGAAAAGAGTGGGATTATCATTCGAATAAGATGCTGGAGGAAGAGCAATGAAAAAGTTATTTTTTGAAACCGAAAAAGATGGTTTTTATGGAACTTATTATGAAAATCCAAAAGGTTCAGACTGTGCGGTTATTGGAATGTTTGGAGATGACCCCAATGATTATATGGCGAAGTGCGGGACAAAATGGCTTCATAAAAATGGTGTTAATGTTCTTTGCATGTCACCGGGAAAGAAAAATTACAGCCATGTAAATTTCCCGCTTGAACGTATTGAGACAGCAATTCAGTGGCTGAAAAATAATGGAAATCAAAAAATCGGAATTATGGGAATGAGTACCGCGGGTATGGATGCCCTTGTTGCAGCCTCTTTATTTTCGGATATTACGCTGACATTTGCGCTTACTCCTAGTGATTTTGTATGGCAGGGGTTTGAGCAGGGAGAAAAGGATGGATGCAAAGAATGGCCGATTCCGGGAGCGTCCACTCTTTCCTGGAAGGGAGAGCCTCTTGCCTATATGCCGTTTATATATGAGCATCCGGTATATTGGCAGAAGATTGAGGAAGAAACAAAAGGTTCCGGTGATATTGAACGCAGCACCTGCCTGTTTATTGACTCTGAAAATGCAAGAGAACATACCGAAGAGGAAATGATTCCGGTTGAGAATATAAAGGGCAGACTGTTTCTTGTAGGAGCCGAGGATGATTCCTTCTGGGAGACAGGAAAATACATCCGCCGTATGGATGAACGGTTAAAAGAGCGCCCGCATACCTGTGAGTATGTGCCGCTCGTGTATGAACACGGAACTCACTTTGTACTGCCGGAATCTTTGCTTCGCAAGGCCTTGCCGGTGGGACTTAAATTTGTGATGCGATTTATTTTCAAAGCGGCAAAAGAATATCCAAATGAGTGTGAAAAAACGCGAAAAGATATTGACAGAAGACTTTCTTCTGCCCTAAAAGAGTGGCTGGAAGAGTAGATTATGAAACTTTTGCAGGAGATATTTGCGGTTAGTTGACCTGATTTGTCAAAAGCATAAATCCAGTCAACCACTTTATAGACAAAAGTTGACTTAAAAATTGCTTTTTCCCAAATAGGTCATCAAAAATGACTCAAGTGAATGACTGGATTTAAGATAATGCAAATTTAGGTCAACAAATATATTGTAAAAGTTGACTTAATTAGAGAAAAAGTAGAAAAAAGTCAAATGGAAGCCGAATTTTGGTTGACCGTTGTTGTAATTTTTATAAAACAGGTCAACGCAGCATTTTTAATCATGTGGCTGTGTGACCGGATTGCAAAAAAAAGACGCCCGAAGTCTGGGAAAACTTCGGGCAAACACTAAAGGGATATATGATTAAATTAAACCAGCAAGCTTTGATAATTCGCGGATTGATTCTTTGGAAACTAATTTTCCTTTGTACTCAATCAAATCCTCTTCAGAACCAGTAAAAATATCCTGTTTCTGTCTTTCACATTTTCTTAAAATAATTTTGTCATCTTCAGTATATATTTCCAATAATTCGCGGTCTTTAAATCCTAAAGACTTACGAAGTTCTTTTGGCAGAGTAATACGTCCGACTGCATCTAATTGTCTCGCAATACCTGTTTCAATCATAGGTTTACTCCTTTGATAACTTTTTTTAACGTATTCAACTATAGTACGTTTTTGACATTTTGTCAAGGAATTCGACCATTAAAAGAGTATAAAAAAACAATGAAAAAGAATGGACCTTTTTTATGACACACGGATGCATATAATAATAAGAAAAGGATGCTTTATTTTTTGTCCTAAAAGTGATAAAATGAAAATGATTAATCCGTGAAAGGAGTGTATTTCATGAAAAAAAGTAAAAGGGGATTATGGATTCTTGGATTTTTGTGTGTGATGGTTTCAGGGATTGCGCTGTCAAACAGCAAAAGCCGGGCAAAAACAGTTATCTATCCGACTGTTGCAAGTGGGGAACAAGTTAAGGAAAGTAATAACTGTGTGATTGACTATTCCAACACGGCAGACGGTTATGTGATGGTGAAATTTAAGAAGGCACTGGGTCCTACGCTGAAATGTGTTGTTACGACCGGGGGACAGGCGCTGAATGATGGTTACAAATATACACTTTCCGTGAATAAGTATCAGGTTATTCCATTGACGGAAGGAAATACTGCCTATACGATTTATCTGCTTTATGAAGTGGGTGGTCGTTATGCGATGGAGATGACATTGAAAGTAAATGTTGAAATGACCGACCAGTTTGGACCGTATCTGCGTCCGAACCAGTTTGTGAATTACACGAAAAGCACGAAAGTTGTAAAAAAAGCAGCCTCGATTACAAAAAAATGTAAAAACGATTTGGCAAAGGTTAAAAAGGTATACAACTATGTCATTAAAAATTATAAATATGACAAAAAACTTGCCAAGACAGTAAAGCCTGGTTATGTGCCAAATTTGAATAAGATTTACAAGAAGAAAAAAGGAATCTGTTTTGATTATGCGGCAGTAATGACTGCGATGCTGCGAAGTCAGGGAGTTCCGACAAAACTAATTGTAGGTTATACCGGGAATGCGTATCATGCATGGATAAATGTGTATTCCAAGAAAAAAGGACGCATTTCCAAAATGATTTATTTTAACGGTAAGAAATGGAAACTGATGGACCCTACATTTGCTTCAACCAGTAAATCAAGTAAGTCCATTATGAAATACATAGGAAATGGTAGAAATTACAAAGAAAAATTGAGTTACTAATCAGGGGAGTGTGTCATGAGTAAGCAAACAGTAAGTAATGAGTATGTTTCTGCTTTTTGTCTGGAAATGTCGCTTTTACTGCATGCCGGCATTGGAATCGAAGACGGATTGTATCTTTTGATTGAGGACGAAAAGGACAAAAAAAGCAAAAAAATGCTGGAGCAGTTAGCGGATTTGGTGACGGAAGGTAAACCGTTTTCCGAAGCAGTTCGGGAGGTTGGTACGTTTCCGAAGTATGTCGGCGATATGATTGAAACCGGTGAGGAGACAGGGCGGTTGGAGCAGTCCTTTCAGGCACTGGCAGATTATTACGACAGGCAGCAGCAGTTGATGTCGCAGATTCGCAGTGCCCTTCTGTATCCGTTTATATTGATGATTTTGATGTTAGTAATTTTAGTTGTGCTGCTTGTCAAGGTGCTGCCGATTTTCAATCAGGTCTATGAGCAGCTTGGCGGTACGATGGGCGGCACGGCGAAGCTTTTACTGCGGTTTGGCGACTGGCTCGGAAGTATCATGCCGGTGTTGTGCGGTATCATATTTGTCATTGTTTTAGTGGCAGCAGTGATTGCCTGCAGCAAGAGGACAAGAGGCTTTTTTGTGAAACTGTATAAAAAAGTTTTCGGCGGACACGGAATTGTGCGCCGGATGGGTGAAGCAAGATTTGCGTCAGCGATGGCGATGGGGATGATGAGCGGATTAAATACCGAAGATGCATTCCGTACAGCAATGCTTTTTCAGGATGTAAATCAAAAGACGAAGAAGCGTTATGAGAAATGCCTTGAGATGTTGGAAGTGGGCGAGCCGATGGCGAAGTCATTTCGAGAAAATGAAGTGTTGGAAGCGTCGTTTTGCCGGATTTTAGATTTGGGCGCCAAAAGTGGTACATCCGATACGGCGATGGCAGAAATTTCACGGCGTATGGACGACAGAGTGCAGTTGGAAATTGCACGAAAAGTTGGAAAGATTGAGCCTACGATTGTCATTATTACTTCAATTCTTGTAGGAATTGTTTTGATAACTGTGATGTTACCGTTGATTCATATCATGTCTTCGATTGGATAGGATGGATGAAAATGAAGAAGCAGAGAAGTTTTTTAATTATAAAAATTGTATTGCTGACAGCGGTGATTGGCGGACTGCTTTATGCGATGAACGCGGGGGCGGCAAGGCTGAATCAGGGGCAGGAGGCAGAGAGCATGAAACAGCTCGAAAACTCCATTCGTAAGGCAACAATGACCTGCTATGCGACAGAAGGCGTATATCCGCCTACCCTTGAATATTTAAAGAAAAATTACGGAATCCAGATTGATGAAAGCCGTTTTACCGTCTTTTATGAAGTATTTGCCAAAAATTTGATGCCGGAAATTACAGTAATGGAAAATCAGGAGCGGGTCGATTAGCAATGAAGAGAAGCAGCCAGAGACATAGTATTGAAAATGTATTTGTTCTTGTATTGTTTGCTATCTTTGCCATGACAATTGTGGCAGTTTTAGCATTGGGAGCAAATCAATATAAAAGTTTGGTCGAGCGTGATAATAATGCATACAACAAAAGAATTATCACGTCTTATGTGTCTGCCCAGATTCGTGGTTATGACAGAGCAGATGCCGTAAAAGTGGGCGGATTTGCTTCGCCGGATGTGGATGATGAGGTAAATACGCTGCATCTTTTGGAAACAATCGATGGCATTCGGTATGATTTGAAAATATATTATTACCAGGGTAAGGTGTATGAGTTGTTTGCCGCTGAGGAATCCGAGATGAAGCCGGAAGATGGTGTGGCGATTATGGATGCGAAAGATTTGCATTTTGAAAAGAAAGGAAGTCTCATACGAATTACATCCAAAGATAGCGAAGGACGTGAGAATGAGACAACCGTTTCTCTGCGAAGTGAAGAAAGCGGGGTGGCATTGTGAATTATGAAAGAAGCAAAGCTCCGTTAGCGTTGATGGAGCAGATTATTATGATTTTAGTGTTTGCGCTGGCGGCAGCCGTGTGTTTGCAGGCATTTGTCTATGCAAATGGGTTGTCTGGGCGTGGTGAAAAAGAAAATATTGCGGCAGCCCATGCACAGGAAGTAATAGAGATGTGCAAAGCGTGTGCCGGCGACTGGCAGAAAGTAGTAGGGGAGATGCCCGGTCAGATTGAGGGAGATACTCTGGAAATTCCTTTTGAGCAGGACCATATGACGGTCCAAATGATAAAGACGGATGCCGATGAGTATTTGACAAATGCAAAGGTTACCGTTTTTGATGAAGATAAGGAAGAAATTTATCATGTTGCGGCGGCTTGGCAGAGAGGGGGCACATCATGAAAAAACGAAAGCTCTCATTCACAAGCGTTGGCGGCAGTTCGATTCTGACGATTTTTGCCGTGTTATGTTTTTTGGTATTTGCGCTTTTGTCACTGTCGACGGCAAAAGCAAACTATAACCTATCAGAAAAATCCGTAAAAGCGGTGAGTAATTACTATGCAGCAGATACGAAAGCAGAAGAGATATATTCACAGATTCGGGCAGGTAATATGCCGGATGGTGTGAAACAGAAAGGAAATACTTATACTTACACTTGTACGATTGATGATAAGCAGAAACTGCTTGTTGAAATCAAAAAACAAAAAGAAAAATTTCATGTAGTAAAGTGGGAGAAGCAGTATACCGGTGAGTGGAAACCGGACGATACCATCGATGTTTGGGATGGAATGGAACAAATGCTTCCAGACTAAAGAAAGAGAGAAAAGATATGGAACGTTTAGTGGAAATATTAAGAAAAGCGGTCTCTGACGGAGCATCGGATATTTTTATTGTTGCCGGTGGTGCATTGAGTTATAAGGTGGATGGCGAAATTCGTCCAATGGAAGCTTCGGCGGAGCGTCTGATGCCGGATGACACAAAGGTGCTTTTAGATGAAATCTATGAGTGCGCCAGCCGGGAGAAAACACATTTTTTAGAAGAGGGAGATGATGATTTTTCCTTTGCCATTGAGGACTTGGCGAGATTTCGTGTCAATTCATATTTCCAACGTGGCTCACAGGCAGCGGTTATCCGTGTTGTTTCGTTCCGGATTCCGGATTACAGGGAACTGGGAATTCCGGAAGAGGTAATTGCTCTGTCGAAACTACAGCACGGCATGATTATTATTTCAGGAACGGCTGGAAGCGGAAAATCGACGACACAGGCGTGTATTATCGATGCGATTAACAAAGAGCGGGAAGCGCACATTATTACGCTGGAAGACCCGATTGAGTATTTGCACCGAAACCAGAAATCGTTAATTAGCCAGCGTGAAATTGCGATTGATACCGAGAATTATCTGACCGGACTTCGCGCGTGCCTGCGTCAGGCACCGGATGTTATTCTGTTAGGGGAAATGCGCGATGCGGAAACGATTCGCACGGCGATGACAGCAGCGGAAACCGGACATCTTGTTATTGCAACACTGCACACCAAGGGAGCGGTAAATACGATTGATCGAATTGTGGACTCCTTCCCGGCAGATCAGCAGGACCAGATTAAAATCCAGTTATCACTTGTGTTAGACTGCATCGTTTCCCAGCAGCTACTGCAGAGAGAAGGCGGCGGTATGATTCCTGCGGTGGAAATTATGAAAATTGTGCCGGCGATTCAGAACATGATTCGAGACAGCAAAAACTATCAGATTGATAATGTCATTCAGACATCCGGGGAACTGGGGATGGTTTCGATGGATCAGTACATTTTGAAACTGTACCGGAAAGGAGAAATCAGCGAAGAAACCGCACTTTTATCCGCCATTAATCCGGAACAGTTAAAGAGAAAATTAAGCCGGTAATTATTTTACAGTATTTGGAAGGACGAAACGCACTACAAAGATTCCGTCCTTTGGCTCAAAGGAAATAACACCCTTTGCCTTGTCAACGATGAGGCGGGCAGACTGGGTACCGATACCCATACCGGAATGTTTTGTTGAGAAGAACCGATTCGCTTTTTGGATTGGTTCTTTTTTGCAGCTATTTTCAATCATTGCAACAATGTTGTTTTTCTGTGGCTGAATCTGGATGCGGATATACGCATTTTCGGGTGTCTGGCTTGCGGCCTCCCATGCATTTTCCAAAAGATTACCAAACAAAATCGAAAAGTCAGTGTCGGGAATCGACAGTGCTTGCGGAAGATTTGCCAGACATTCAAAGGCTACGCCGTTGTTTTTGCAGAGTGTCTGATAGTATTGTAAAATTGCATCAGCGAGCATATTACGGCATAATACGATACGTCCTTTCTGCTCCCTCTGCTCTGCGTATTGTGCCAAGTATTCCAGTGCTTTTTCGCGCTCATTATTTTGCAGATAGGTTGTGACAGTCTGCATATGGTGGCGGTGGTCGTGGCGCAGGCGAATTGATTCGTCAATGCGTTCCGTAAGTTCCTGATAGTGCGCCTTCTGAATTTCAATCTGTTTTGCCAGATAATGAGTTTCTTCCTCCAATAAAAGTTTTGCGCGGTAGGTCTTCGATAAATCCTGCCACAATTCATAGCCGATGGAAACGACCAGTAAAAAGGTGCCGATTTCCTGAAACCAGCCGCCGTAAATCGGTTCGTAGCCCGGATACATGCGGTCAGCAGTCAGAGAGGAAGCAAATAAAACGGTACCAATTAAGAGAATTGGTGACGTGAGCGATTCTTTCTGATACGAATAATATGCCTGAAATAAAAGCAAAAGGGCGCAGCCCGCTTTGTATAAAAACAAAAATTCAGAATATATTTTGGCAAAGTGTGTGCTGCCGTGTAAAAACAGAGTGAATACAAGCGACAAAACAACACAGCTGCCAAAGATAAGCGTTTCACGTCGAATCAATTTCTTAGGAAGATTTAAAATCGTTCCCTGCAATAAAACCATGCATGGATACATGGCGGTCAGGCAGGCAATTTCCAGTGGATACCACGGAAAAACGGTAAAACTGCCATAGGAAAATAGAACCGGATACAGGGAGACAACAAAAAATAAACTACATAAAATGGTAAAAACCAGCGCATTATTATGTTTTAGCCGGCAGAAAAAGAACAGCGAGCAGGCGGCAAAAAGGAAAATGGCTGCAAGCGTAATGCCGGAGATGAAAAGTCTTGTAGAAAGATATTTCTGGATGGCAGTAACTGTTCCAAAGGCTGGTGGATAGGTAATGCCACTGTAAATATGCGAATAATTGGTGGCAATAATTGTGATATGAACGGTTCCGGAGGCGGTAAAAGAAATTTCTTTATTGCCAATTAAATCTTTATAATGCGCCAGGTCTGGATTCCCCTGCGAGCAGACTTTTTCCTCGTTTAGGTAGAGTGTGTAAGCGGAAAAAATTTCCGGCAGATATAAAGAATATGTCCGTGCCGTGTCTGGGAGAGACAGCGTTAAGCGGTAGGTGGCAGTGCCATTCGATGCCTCGGAAGTACTGCCAAGACTGAAATTGCCAAATGAGCCAAGGGTTAAAAAAGTGCCTCCCGTTACATTTTTTTCATTAAAATCGGAAGGCGTATATTGTTTGCCTGGGAAAAAATTCCACTGATGGGCAAGGAAAATTACGGAATCCCCGGATAAGTCGGCATCGGAACAAAACATGACACCGCCCATCGGGTAAACCAGATTATTTTCGTATTTATTGTTGTAATAGAATAGAAAATGCGCAAGCAGCAGAAAGGAGGCAAAAGGAAGAAACAAAGCGAGAAATAGTTTGATAAAGCGAGGTTTCATCTTAATGTTTCCTTTCTTTTTTGTGGTAGACAAAGCAGCCGGTCGAAATCAGAACTAACACAATGGCACCTATAATTACAAGATGAGGCACGCGATTTTTTTTGACCGGAAGATTTTGTTTGGCAGAGCCGGGTGGCTTGTAAACGCCGGTTTTGTCAATGGTGCGCGTTTTGTTCTCCTGCTTCCATGTGAGCCGGCTGTTTGGAATATTCGTCAAAACTTTACCTGCGGCACGCACTGCAACAGTCACCTCTTTGCCGGAACCGGGAACGATGCTTACCATCAGTACTTCATTGTCTTTGAGATTCAGTGACAGAAGATATTCTGTCGGAATTTCAAGCGTAATATTATCATAAGTAAACGGAACATAGTTTGGATTTGATTCCGCAATCAGACGAAGTCGTTTTCCGGATAGAGAAATACGGTTTGAGCCAACCTGCTCTACTGTCTTTTTCTCACTGGCATGGGAAGTGGTGGCACTGTCTGCTGTATCTTTTTTTATTGATGTAGTTGTATTGGTATTTGAATCGGATTCTTCTGTACTGCTTGTAATGCCGGTAATCATTCCCTCTGATTTTTGGGCAGAGGAAGAATTCTTCTTTTTTTTCGCGTGTGTTGTTTCTTTTTTTGGAATGGAAGAAACAACCGTCTTTTTGGAAGGAACAGACGTCGCCAGAATTATAATTGCTGCCGTGGCAGTCGGTTTTGGCGCAGATGTGTGGTTTGTAGTCTGCCCGCTGTCCGGTGTCGATACCGGTGAAGTGATTTCAAACGAGTCTTCGGAAGAAAAATCGCCGCCGTCACGGTCTCCCTCAATTGGTTTTGAACGAACGAGAGCGCCCTTCTGCTCCAGACAAAGAATATTGGAGGTAAGGCTTTCGTTTGTTAATTTTACATATAGATATCCGTCCTCTTCAAAAAAAGCGGACGATAACGTGACGCCATCCGGTGTTGGATTAAAGCTTTCTGATGACGTAATAGAGATCCAGTCAGCACTGTTTAACTGAGATTTGGTAAGGACGGTTTTGGATTTTACATAGGCCCCTTCTATTGTGGAAAAATCCTTAAAATGATGCAAAAAACTCAGCGTTGTGTGGTGGAAAGATGTAAAGGTTGGAAAAATTTCGAACTTTTCCGGGTCAGAGATACAGACCGGAATCGTATAGGTTTCCGAATAGTTCTCTGACAGTTGGAACATTTCTTTGTCGTATTGCAAAGTCATAGTCATTTCATAGATGCCCTCTTTTTGCACATCAACCAAGCGGGTGTCATAAGATGGTATCAGTTCTGTGCTCTCGTTTTCATTTTCACAGATGGCGTAGAGAGGGCAATCACTGTAAGCCTGAATGATCTCGTCAAAAGAATCGGAGCCAACCGGACATATGAGCGGAGCAGATACAAGATCCAAGTCGTAAATTTCTGTAATGGTCAATTTGTCTTGTGTGGATGCCCACGCAAAAGAGACATTCCCCAAAAGTGAACTGAGAATGCCAAGAATTAGAAAATAAACAACCATTTTCAATCTGCGCATAAAAAATATCCTTTCCCGCTACTGATTCAACGAAAAATCCAAAAAAGTCTTTTTTGCCTGCGATAGATTCCGCCGGCTAATTGGTACTTCTTCTCCATTATTGAGAACGAAGTGATCTTTTTCTAATTCACTTACATGCTGTAAATTCACGATAACGCCTTTGGAACAAAGGAAAAACCGAGAATCACTAAGGAGTGGAGCGACTGTTTTTTGAAAATTAATGGCGGAAGACTGTTTTAGCACCTTTTTTTCTAAATGAACTTCTGTTTGGCGCATCACTGATAATAAATAGTACAAATCCGAATAAGGAATGTACAGCGGTGTCCGCTCTACCATAAGTGGAAGCTTCCTTGCTTCCCCACGAAATTTGCGTAAAAAGGGATTTAATGTATCTTCCAGCTTGTCGTAAGTAAGTGGCTTAAGCAAATAACGGAAAGCCCCTACTTCGTATCCTTCGAGTGCATATTCGCGGCTGGACGTTAAAAAAATAATTGTGCAGTCACAGCCTGCTTCTAATAATTTGTGTGCCGCGTCCATACCGGTAATCTCATCCATGAAAATATCGAGAAAGACAAGGTCAAAGGAATGGTGGGAAAGCCCTGCCAAAAAAAGTTCACCCGACTGAAACGGGTAAATCGTAATACTGATTCCGCTTATATCGAAATAACGTATTAGCAATTCCTGTAGTAATTGGCGGTCACTTTCTGAGTCATCTACAATTGCGATATTCATTGCTGCCTCCTATCATTTTGCGACATTTACCTATATAAAATTTTAACAAATTCATAAGGAAGGGTCAAGCAATTTTTCACCCTTTACCCACAATTCTGCAAGGTTTGTTGCAGGATTTAGAAAGAGCCGATACAATGAAGAAATGAGCAGAAAGGAGAAATTTTAAGATGGAGATAAAAAAATATCAAAAATGGACGGCGCTTGTGCTGGTTTTGTGTATGTTATTTTCAATGACCGGCTGCGCGGACGAAGAGAAAGAAGCGAAACAGAGTTTCAGTAAGGAGGATACTTGGGTTGTTTATTGGTATCTGTGTGGCAGCGATTTGGAGAGTAATTACGGTGCAGCAACAGCAGATCTAAATGAAATGATGCAGGTTAAGCTTCCGGAAAACGTAAAAGTGGTAATTCAGACGGGTGGTGCGTCAAAGTGGCAGAATGATCAGGTAAAAACCGATCGGATTCAGCGTTATGAGTACAGTGGAGATACACTTACTTTAAAAGATGAAACTGAGCAGGCAAGCATGGGTGACCCGGAGACGCTAAAGGGATTCCTCAATTATGCAGAGGAAAACTATCCGGCAGACCATAAGATGTTGTTGTTCTGGAATCATGGTGGTGGAAGTGTAAGCGGTGTATCTTTTGATGAAAATTATGAAATGGATTCGTTGGTATTAGACGAACTTTCCGCTGTTATGAAAGATGTCTACGGTGACAAAAAGCCGTTTGAGGTTGTTGGTTTTGATACCTGCCTGATGGCAACGGTAGATACAGCGAATGTGTTCCAGAATTATGCGTCCTACATGGTAGCGTCTGAGGAGACAGAACCGGGAAATGGATGGCTGTACAGCGGATGGCTTTCTAAACTTGCAAAAAATCCGGCTATGAACGGTGCCGAACTTGGTAAAGAAATCTGCGACAGTTTTAAACAAGGTTGTAAACAAGCAGGAACAGATGCGGAAATTACACTTTCCGTAACCGATTTGTCCAAGACACCGGCAATAATTGAAGCCTTGCAGAATATGGGTAAGGTCGTTTTGAAAAAAGCAGAAAAAGATTCTTCTGTATGCGCGGAATTTGCCAGAAGTGCCACGAAGGCAGAAAATTATGGTGGTAACAATGATAAAGAAGGATACACAAACATGGTTGACTTAGGGCATTTGGCACAGAATGCAGAAGGGTTGATTGGTGAGAGCAAAGCGCAGATTGAAAAAGCACTCTCCGATGCGATTGTTTATAAAATAAACGGAGACTACCGCCGTCATGCAAGCGGACTCTCGGTTTATTATTCCTATGACGGTGACCAAAAATCAGCAGCCCGTTACCAGCAGATTGCCGCAGAGAATATTTATTCTTCCTTTGTCAATTATTCCATCGGTGCCAATATATCCGATGAGGCATTGAGTGAAAGTGGTGTCGGCGAAGTACAGGAAGTAAGCGGATTTGACGGTGACCTTGAGATGTCAATTAATGAAAATGATTACATCCAGTTGAACATTGACCCGGCAAAATTGGATAGTATTCAAAGCATTGCTTTTAATTTTGCTTATATCAGTGACGACGGAAAAGCAATTGTCTTTTTGGGAAAAGATAACGACTTAGAGTGCGACTGGGAAAAAGGTGTATTCCAGGATAACTTCCGTGGCGTCTGGGGTTCTATTAATGACAGAGAATGTTACATGGAGTTAGTTTATGAGGGCGATGATTATAATTTGTATACGGTTCCGATTAAATTAAATGGAGAAGACAGCTATTTGAGTGTCGCCTATGATTATGAGGCAAAAGACTTCTATATTCTTGGTGCAACTTCCGGTGTGGATGAATCCGGACAGGCGGGAAAAGATATGCGTCCACTGAAAAAGGGCGACAAGGTATCCATTGTCTACTACGCACAGAGTTTAGAAGGCGATGATGAAATTCAGGAAATGCCGGATGAGGAATTTAGCTGGAAAGAAAGTTACCAGTTTAAGGAAAAAGATTTGCCGGATGGAAAATATGCCTTTACTTATGAAGTAACGGATATTACCGGTAAGAGCACGATGTCGGACGTTGCCTTCCTGAATTTGAAAAATGGCGAGATTAAGCCGGAGTTATAAAAGAAATTTATAAAAAATGCAGAGACTTTACCGTTTCTGCATTTTTTTTACCGTTTTGACAGAAAGTGTAGGATTTATCAGCAAAGTATGATATTTTGGGAGCACGGAATCTTTTGAGGAGGGGTTTTATGCGAATTTATTTATGTGATGAATCCGCAAAAGAGCGGTCAGCGATAAAAAAGTGCGTAGATAAATATCTGCGTGGCAATTATCAGGTAAGCATAAAGGAATTCAGCTCGGTCGAAAATATGTTATCCGAACTTCCGATAAACAAACCGAGTCTTATGATTGTGAACCTTCCGGAGCAAAAGATAAAAGACCCTGTGATTGTACAAAAACTTCAGGGGAGAAAGAGTAATCAGAAGATGATTATGACAGCAGCATCTGAATGCTATGCAATGGATGCCTTTTCCGTATATGCCGATGGCTTTTTGACCAAGCCGTTTGTGCAGCAGCAGGTTGATTGTGCGCTGAACCGTTTTCGGAATATGTTTTATCAAATGAAAAAAAACATATCATTTATGGTAGACCGCACAATGAAAAGATTTTGCTTAGACGAAATCATTTACATGGAAACATGTGGGCATGCGACGATGATACATACGCTGCATGGGGATTTTCGGACAAATTGTTCGCTCACGAGGGCAAAAGAAAAAATGCCGGATGGCGGTGATTTTGTTACCTGCGGGAAAAGTTATTACATCAATGCGGGCTATATTAAAGATGTTACCAAAACAGAAATTATTTTACGGGGAGGTGAACAAATCTTTATTCCGATACGATTACAAAAGGAATTATGCTTGTTGTGGCAAATGAAAGTAAATAACAATATTTTATAAAAAATTAAAATTTGGAGGATTTAGAAAATGAAAAAGATTGTATCAGCAGTATTAGTATTTGTAATGATGTTAAGTTTAGCAGGATGTGGTATTTCTTATGACGACATCAAAGGTGATTGGACAGCAAAGACAATCAATGGTATGACAATTGATGAATATGCAGCATCCCTTGGCGTTGATCCTAGTCAGGCAACTGTAAATGTAAATATTACAGAAGATGATAAAATGACAATGGTAACTGCAAACGGTGAGACAAAATTTGATTATGAGAGACGTTCTGACGGAATTGAAGTTAAAATGGAAGGTAAAGATGAAGTTTACATGTCCATGGCATATGACAAAGACAAGAAGACGCTCACATACAAATTAGATTTGGGAAATGGACAGACAATGGAAGTTGTTTTGGAAAAGGGAAAAGCTGATATGACACCTGTTCAGCAGGATGCTCAGACAGAAGGAGCTACTGAAGCTGCACAGTAAGGAATATGATGAAAAAATGGGACAAATGGATAACGTTAGCACCAATTGCTTTGGTGCTTGCGTTTCTGCCCCTTGTTGTAGGCAGGATAAACAGTAAAACATACACAGAGAATGAACCGTGGCTTCCCGCAAATGCGGTTGAGTCAGATTTCTTTTTGTATGGTAAATTGTTTGTCCTGTTTTTTTGCTGCCTTTTTATGATTGTGATTTTGGCTCGTATGCGCTTTTGGCGGCAGATTCACGAGATGCCAAAATATCTTCTTCTACCTATATTATATGGTGGTTTTGCAATGGCATCTTCTCTGCATGCAAATCATCCTTTTCTGAGTGTGCGGGGGATGACCGGCAATATGCAGGGGCTTTTCGTAATACTTTCGTATCTGGTTGTGTTCTTTTACAGTTTTTTTGGGGTGAAAAAAACAGAAAATATTTCCATACTGATAAAAATACTTGGCGTCTCAATTGGAATCCTTGGCGTGATTGGTATTTCGCAGTTTGTTGGATTTGATTTATTGTCAATGGGCTTTGTGAAAGAGTTTCTAGGTGGGAGAAAGGCGAGAGTTTCACATTTTATATATTTAACTTTGTACCATTGGAACTATGTGGGGAGCTATGTATCGCTTCTTCTGCCAGTGACGGTGGCAATGATTGTTTATTTCCATGAGGCGGGTAAAAAGCGGGAGAGAACTTTTTGGTTCGCGCTTTTTTATCTGCTGATTTTCTGCCTTTTTGGTTCACAGTCGCGGACCGGCACGCTTGCGGTACTGGTTTCGTTTTGTATTGGCGGCGTAAAATATCGGAACAAAGTCTGTCAGTACAAAAGGACAATTCTCTGCGTCTTGGTTTCTGTGCTTGCAATTTTATTTTTCTGCAACTGGTACATCACAGGGGACATTTTTGGAAAATGGCAGCAGGTTCGCTTTTCTACCAAAGGAAGTAAAAAGTTATCTTATATTGAAACGAAGGATAACCATGTGAAAATCCGCTATAAAAAGAAAAATTATTCTTTTGTCATAGAGGGAAGCGGTGAAAATATCACACTTAAAAAGACACCGGATAGAAAGTGGAAAGCATTTTCATTTGAAAAGAAAGCATTTGCGGACGGTGAAAAGACCGTTTATGGCTATGAAATGAAGTACAAAAAGAGTGTCTGGCGGTTTACCAATCAGCGTGGGGATGGGAAGTATTATTATCTCAATGCAAACGGAAAATGGGATTTGTGTATTCACGCCGAAACGGCACTGCCATCGTGGATGAACGAGGTGGCATCGCTTCGTGGTTTTGTGTGGTCAAGAACGATACCGCTGTTAAAAGATTATGTGCTGCTTGGGGCGGGGCCCGACCAGTTTGGTTTTGTGTTCCCGCATAATGATTATGTTGCCAGATATCAGTATGATTTGTTGACAACTTATTATAAGAAGCCACATAATTATTATCTTCAGATGGGAATTGAGACAGGGTGCCTCTCGCTTGTTCTGATGCTTGCATTTTTTGTGATTTTTTTAAAGCGTGGCTTTGCGGCGGAGAAGGGAAAGTGCCATACGCAAAAAGAGTATTTTATACGGGCAATTTTGATTTCTGTATTAGGATATCTCTTTGCCGGGATGTTTAATGATTCTATGGTAGTAACAGCGCCTGTGTTCTGGTGTCTGTTAGGACTGGGAGCGGGTGGAATGGGTGATAGAGTTAGGAATACAATAAGCTAGACTTACCCAAAAAAGGAAAAACCACAAACCAGCGAGAAACATAATTCGTGAAGCGAATTCTCTGTTTCGAGTCGGTTTGCAGTTTTTCCTTTTTTATCGTAAGAATAGCCTTATTATTTACCCTCTCAACGCCTCATCAATTGCCTTAGCGGCAGCTTTTCCTGCACCCATGGCAAGGATTACGGTTGCGGCACCCGTTACGGCGTCACCACCGGCGTATACATTATCACGGGTTGTTAAACCGGATTCATCCTTTGTGATTAAGCATCCGCGGTTATTTGCTTCCAGACCAGGAGTTGTGGAGCGAATCAATGGGTTTGGACTTGTACCAATGGACATGATTACGCTGTCAACATCAAGAACAAATTCGCTGTCAGGTTTTTCAACCGGACGACGGCGTCCGCTTTCATCCGGTTCGCCAAGTTCCATCTCAACACATTTCATGCCACATACCATACCCTCGTCATTGCCAAGGATTTCAACCGGGTTATTTAATGTCTTAAAGATGATTCTTTCTTCTTCTGCATGCTCAACTTCTTCTTTACGGGCAGGAAGTTCTTCCATGCCACGGCGGTATACAATGTAAACTTCTTCTGCACCAAGACGTTTTGCACTGCGGGCTGCGTCCATAGCTACGTTACCGCCACCGACAACAGCAACTTTCTTTGCGTGCTGGATTGGTGTTTTGCTTCCATCGCGGTAAGCTTTCATTAAGTTAATACGAGTCAGGAATTCGTTTGCAGAATAAACACCCTTCAAACTTTCACCTGGGATGTTCATAAAACGAGGAAGTCCTGCACCGGAACCAACGAAGATTGCTTCGTTACCCATTTCGAAAATTTCATCGATGGTTAATACTTTACCAATTACCATATTGGTTTCTACATCAACACCGATTGCTTTTAAGTTATCAATTTCCTTCTGCACAATTGCTTTTGGAAGACGGAATTCCGGAATACCATAAACCAAAACGCCGCCGGCAAGGTGAAGTGCTTCAAAAATTGTTACTTTGTATCCTAATTTAGCCAAATCACCGGCAACGGTAAGACCACTTGGGCCGGCACCGATAACAGCAACTTTGTGACCGTTTGGCTCCGGTTTAACCGGTGCGTCTGTGCAGTGCTCTCTGTGGTAGTCAGCAACGAAACGCTCCAATCGTCCAATACCAACCGGCTCGCCTTTGATGCCGCGGACACATTTGCCTTCGCACTGATTTTCCTGTGGGCATACACGGCCGCAGACAGCAGGAAGGGAAGTGGATTCTGAAAGAATCGCAAAAGCACCTTCAATATCTTCATTTGCTACGCGCTCAATAAATGCCGGAATGTTAATCTGAACCGGGCAGGCGCTGACGCAAGGTTTGTTTTTACAGTTTAAGCAGCGACGAGCTTCGTTTACTGCCATATCATAGGTGTAGCCAAGAGCTACTTCGTCAAAGTTTTTATTACGGACATCCGGGTCTTGTACCGGCATTGGGCATTTATTCATATCCATATTTCTCTCTGCCATGATTAATTTTCCCCTTTCTTGAGTAGATTGCAATATTCATCGCGGGCGTGTGTCTCAAATTCTTTGTACATCGTTCCGCGGTGCATTGCTTCATCGAAATCAACGAGGTGTCCATCGAAATCCGGACCGTCTACGCAGGCAAATTTGGTTTCGCCGCCAACTGTCAGACGACAACCGCCGCACATACCGGTTCCGTCAATCATAATCGGGTTCATGCTGACAACTGTTTTGATGTCATATTTTTTTGTTGTCAGGCATACAAATTTCATCATAATCAATGGTCCGATGGCAATGACTTCATCGTATTCATTTCCATCCTGAATTAATTTTTCCAATGCGTCTGTTACCAGACCTTTTTCGCCATAGCTTCCGTCATCGGTCATCATGACGAGTTTGTCACTGGCTGCTTTGAATTCGTCCTCAAGAATTACTAAGTCCTGATTACGGAATCCAACGATGGCGTGAACTTCAGCACCCATCTGATGCAGTTTCTTTGTAATCGGGTAAGCAATGGCACAGCCAACACCACCGCCGACAACTGCTACTTTTTTCAATCCTTCTGTGTGTGTAGGAACACCAAGCGGACCTACAAAGTCGTGAATGTATTCACCTTCTTTTAAGGTGTCTAATTCCATTGTACCGGCACCAACAATCTGATATATAATGGTAACGGTTCCAGCCTCACGGTCAAAATCCGCGATTGTCAAAGGAATTCTCTCGCTATCTTCTTTTGCGCGGAAGATAATAAACTGTCCCGGCTCTGCTTTCTTTGCAATCAAAGGAGCCTCTACTGTGATTTTACTGACAGTAGGATTCAGGGACTTTTTTTCAACAATTTTGAACATAAACAAAATCCTCCATTCATCTGTGTACATAAGTCAACACAATTCTATCATATTATAAGGGTAAATTCAAACGGATTCTTCTGGAAGTGTAAAAAATATATTAAATATCACGATTTTACGTTGTTTTTCTTGACAATAGGGAAAGCGTGATGTATTGTTTACAATATGATGTGGTTTTGAAAACTACATGGAACATAAAAATAATTTGCAGGATATGATATAGGAGGAACGCAAATGGCATTTTCAAAAGGTGATATTGCAGCACCATTTATTCAGGTTAAGGAAGATGAAAACGGTGTTTTGCAGGACATTAAATTTGTAAATGATGATAATTTTAACTTTGCTTATGATGTGGTAGATAAGATGGCAAAGAAAGATCCGGACAAAGTAGCAATGCTTCACATTTCAAAGGATGGAAAGGAACGCTCCTTTACCTTTTATGATATGGCACGTTATTCTTCTAAGGTGGCAAACTATCTTCAGTTTTTAGGAATTAAAAAAGGCGACCGCGTAATGCTTGTGTTAAAACGCCACTACCAGTTCTGGTTTGCGATTTTGGCACTGCACAAGATTGGTGCAGTAGCAATTCCGGCAACAAATCTTTTGCTGAAATCCGATTTTGAATACCGTTTTAAAGCCGGTAATGTAGATGCGATTCTTTGTACGGCAGACGGTCCGGTTTCCCGTGAGGTTGATAAAGCGTGCCGCAGTTACAAAAATCTGAAAGTAAAAATCATGGTTGGTGCCAGCCGCAAAGGATGGCGCAGCTTTAACAAGGAAGTAAAATATTTTTCAAGTCATTTCCGCAGACCACATGGTGAGAATGCAATCCATGGTGATGACCCATCGATTATGTTCTTTACTTCCGGTACGACTTCGTATCCGAAAATTACAACCCATAACTTTAAGTATCCTTTGGGACACTATGTGACAGCGAAATATTGGCATCAAGTTGACCCGGACGGCATCCATTTTGCTATTTCCGATACTGGCTGGGGAAAAGCTTTGTGGGGTAAAATTTATGGTCAGTGGCTGTGCGAGGCATGTATTTTTACCTATGATTTTGATAATTTCGATGCAAAAGAAATTCTTCATATGATTGAGAAATATAAAATTACAACATTTTGTGCACCGCCAACGGTTTACCGTGTAATGGTACATTTGAAATTAGACCAGTACGATTTGTCTTCTTTGCAGAATGTAACAACAGCAGGCGAAGCACTGAATCCGGAAATCTTTGAGAAGTTTAAGGCAAAAACCGGACTTACCCTGATGGAGGGATTTGGACAGACCGAGACAACATTGACAATTGGTAACCTCGTTGGTACAACACCAAAACCGGGTTCCATGGGTGTGCCGACACCACAGTATGATGTACAGATTATGCTGCCGGATGGAACACTTGCTGGTCCGGAAGAAGAGGGCGAAATTGTTATCTGCACAGAAGATGGTGCGCCAAATGGTTTGTTTATGGAATATTACGGTGACGAGGAAAAAACACAGAATGCATGGCATGATGGTTATTATCACACAGGTGACACGGCTTACTTTGATGAGGATGGTTATCTGTGGTATGTCGGCCGTACCGATGATGTAATTAAGTCCAGCGGCTACCGTATCGGACCATTTGAAATTGAGAATGAAATTATGAAACTTCCATATGTTTTGGAGTGTGCTGTTACTTCCGTGCCGGACCCAATCCGCGGTCAGGCAATCAAGGCAAGTATCGTTCTTGCCAACGGTGAAGAGGGAACGGATAAACTGCGAAATGAGATTATGAAATCCTTGAAAAAGAATATTGCGTCATATAAATGGCCAAAAATACTTGACTTTACGAAGGAATTGCCTAAAACTATAAGTGGTAAGATTCGTAGAAAAGAAATCAAGGAGAATGACTGGAATGAAAATGAAGACAACGAATAGTCGGCTTGTCATCACCGGAATGGGTGCTGTGACGCCGATTGGAATTGGCGTAGAGAATTATTGGAAAAATCTTGTGGCCGGAAAATGCGGTGTGGAAGCAATTACCCGCTTTGACACCGAAGAACTGCCGGTAAAAATTGCGGCTGAGGTCAAAGATTTTAATGCGGAAGATTTTATGCCAAAGAAACTGACGCGTGAAATGGACGTGTTTATGCAGTATGGTTACGCAGCAGCGATGGAAGCAATCGCGGATGCCGGAGAGGAAATTACTGTACCGGAGCGTATGGGTATCGTCGTTGGTACGGCACTTGGCGGTATTTCACCGATTGCAGAAGTGCAGGATGGATTAAGCAAGGGAGAGCATAAAAAAGTCAGCCCGCGCTTTGTACCGAAAATTATCGGCAATGAGGCAGCAGCCCAAGTGGCAATTGCAAAAGGCTATCGTGGTCCAAGTCTGACGGTGAGCACAGCATGTTCTTCCGGTGGTGACGCAATCAGTACCGCCTGCATGTTAATCATGTCCGGACAGGCAGACGCCGTTCTTGCGATGGGAACGGAATCCGCATTATCCCCATTGTTTATTCAAGGATTGGCTTCGGCACATGCGTTGTCCACCAATAACGAGAATCCGCAGCAGGCGAGCCGCCCGTTTGATAAAGACCGTGATGGTTTTGTCATTGGCGAAGGCGGCGGTGCGCTGATTATTGAAACGGAAGAAAATGCAAAAAAACGCGGTGCCAGAATTTATGCGGAACTCGCAGGATTTTCCAACTGCACCGACGGCTACCACGTAACAAGCCCGCATCCGGAAGGAATTGGTGCGGTATTCTGCATGGAAAAAGCAATTGAGCATGCAGGTATCACAAAAGAATCTGTAGATTATATTAATACACATGGAACTTCTACCGGTATGGGTGATCCGATTGAAACGAATGCGATTGCAGAACTTTTTTCAGAGCATGCCGGCGAAATGGCTGTGACTTCGACAAAGGGCGCAACCGGACATATGATGGGTGCCGGCGGTATTACCGAGGCAATTACATGTATCCAGTGTATCCGCACCGGCGTCGTTCCACCAACATTAAATCTGGATGAATTGGATGAAAAATGTGCATCCTTGAATTATGTTCCACATAAAGCAATTGAAAAAGAGGTTCGTGTGGCAATGAGTAATTCGTTTGGATTTGGCGGGCAGAATTCAAGTGTGATTTTTTGCCGCTACGAGTGATAAATAATTATGATGTAATAGTTAATAAAAAGAGATGGTTAATTTCCCATTCGGAATCGCTTCCGCTGAGAGAACACACGCAGCGGTGCGCGAGGGCAGACTACGCCCTCTGCGCACCGGCGGTGTTCAACATTCCTCATGGTGAAATTAACCGTCTCTTTTTTCTCATTACATCATAATTAGTTTTGACAGAAGAGGAATTCCTTATGCGGGCAAGCTGGTCAATGCAACGCAAACAGGCTGAAAATCTTGAAAGGGTTGCTTATCTGTAAAACCATGGAGGGAAAAGGGCAACCATGAATGGAATAAATTGGTAAAAGAGTTGTTTTTGACCTTGATGCCGCCTGAAAAAGGAATATTTTGGGGAAAAAGATAAGCTAAAAAACAACGCTTAGTACGATTTTTTGAAAAAAGAGTTGCAGTAACAGAAGTTAAAAGAAGAAAGAATCACAAATCAGGGAGAAACATTATTCGCATTTGCGAATTCTCTGTTTCGAGTCGATTTGTGATTCTTTCTTCTTTTGAGTTGTACCTGCAAATTTGCATATTTTTCAAAAAATCGGAAATCCTATAAGAAAGTCACAAGTGGATGACTTTGGAAAGGATGATTTTATTTGGGCAAGAAGAAATTTTTTGCAGCGGCTTTTGCAGCGTTTGTTTTGTGGGCTATTGTGATTTTGCAGACTGTATTAACCAGATGGTATGTTTCGCAGACTGCGTTTGAACAGGCATTTGCAAAAAGTGATATTATGAAAGCATCAACTCAGGAGGCGGCTGCTGATACAAGAAATATAAATAGTGACAATCGTGTGATGGAAGGTGTGGTAAATGGCAGGCTGAATGCATCGGAGCAGCAAACAATGGCGGACAAACTTTTTCGTCAGTTTGGCGGTGGAGAAGTAATGAACAGCAATTCCGATAGCAGTTCGGATTACTATGTCGCATACGGCTATACAAGCGGATTTGAAAGTTCCAAAAAGGTAAATGGCAGACGCATAAATATGATGGCTGCATTTTCTTATGATGAGAAAGAAGATGTTACAAAAGTTGTGTTTGGAACACCACTCATTAACAGTGATTTTTGATTTTGTCGGAATGTTTATTTTTTCTGCCGCATACAATAAAAGAAAAAGGCGTGTGCGTATGCTCAATAAACTTTGGGGATTTATGATTCTCATTGGGATTTTGTTTGCGGCGGCAACCGGCAAAATCGGAGAAATCGGAACAGCAGCACTGGATTCGTCAAAAGAAGCAGTGACTTTATGTATTACAATGCTTGGCATCATGTCCATGTGGACAGGACTTATGAATATTGCAAAAAAGGCAGGAATTATCGATGCGCTTACAAAAGCACTTCGACCGGTTCTTGCCTTTTTATTTCCGGGCGTGCCAAAAGAGCATAAGGCAAATGAATATATGGCTGCCAATATGATTAGTAATGTTCTTGGACTTGGATGGGCGGCTACGCCGGTTGGCTTAAAGGCAATGGAAGAATTGAAAAAATTAAATCATGGAAGCCACATTGCCAGTGCGGATATGTGTACTTTTTTGATTATCAATATTTCTTCTCTGCAATTGATTCCGGTTAATATTATAGCGTATCGAAGCCAGTATGGTTCTGCCTCGCCTGCCTCAATTCTTGGCATGGGGCTGGTGGCTACAATTGTGTCGACGGCAGCCGGTGTTATTTTTTCTGTAATAGCAAGAAAAGTATCAAAGAAAAAGGGGGAGCGGTAAATGGAAGTCCTTTATTATATTTCAGATTGCATGATACCATTCGTGATTCTCTATCTTGTCGGCTATGGCATGTGCAAAAAAGTGGATATTTTTGATTCGTTTATTGAGGGAGCCAAAGATGGATTTTTGACGGTCTATAAAATTCTGCCGACGTTAATTGGTTTGATGATTGGTGTAGGAATTTTGCGGCAGTCCGGTTTTATGGAGTGGCTCGCCGGTATGTTTGCACCGGTTGTAAATATCCTTCATTTCCCGGGCGAACTGCTTCCGCTTTTTATCGTGAAAATGTTCTCATCCTCGGCGGCAACCGGTCTTTTGCTTGATATATACAAAACATATGGAACAGATTCCTATCTTGGCACATTAGCGTCAGTTCTTATGAGCTGTTCGGAAACCATTTTCTATACCATGAGCGTTTATTTTATGACGGCGCGCGTGACAAAAACGCGTTATACACTTACCGGAGCATTGGTGGCAACATTTGCCGGGGCTGCGATGGCGATTTTGCTGGTGGGGATGTCGTAAAGGACTAAAGTGAATCTTGCGTTCTTTTATGGAGAATGCTACAATTGAAAAAAATACAATGTGAGGTGAAAGACTATGTCAAATATTGAAGCGGCACGTAAATTGTATGAGCAATGCAAGGATATGGATATAGATGAAACCAGAGAATTAGTTTTGGCAGCAAAAAATGAGGATGAAATTGAATTTTTTTCGCTTTTGAGTGATTTTATTTTACAAAGAAAGCAAAAGAAAGTTATTGAGCAGGGGAGATTTTAGTGAAGAAATACGAAATTTTTGCGGGTGTGAATGGTGCGGGAAAATCTACATTATATGCAACAAACCATGTTGTAGCTGGCGAAAATAGGGTGAATACAGATGAAATCCTGAAAAATATGGGAGATTGGCGGGATACTGCTCTTTTAGCAAAGGCAGGTATGGAAGCTGTTTCAAGGATACGGAAGTATTTTAAAGAAGGAAGTTCATTCAATCAGGAAACTACTTTGTGCGGTCATGCCATATTTCGGAATATATTGAAGGCAAAAGAATTGGGTTATTTAGTAGAAATGCATTATGTAGGAGTGGACTCTGCTGAAATTGCGAAGAAGCGAATTTCACATAGAGTGGCTATGGGAGGTCATGGGATTCCTGATGCAGATGTGGAGCGAAGATATGGAGAGAGTTTAAAAAATTTATATAAGGTAATCCCGTTATGTGATTTGGTTGATTTGTATGATAATACACAAATATTTAGGAGATTTGCCATTATTAGAAAAGGAGAGATTGTTCGTTTATCTGCCAATGTTCCCCCATGGTTTGACGTAAGTGTTCTTAAATAATTTATTATCATTTTCTTGTAAAAAAAATTCCTTACTTTTGCAACATTTTCCAGTTATCATTCGTTATATAAGTACAAGGTACATGCTTGACGGACGTGAAAATAAAGGTAAGGAGTGATTTTATGAAAGTGAAAAAGATTTTGGCGCCGATGTTTTTGCTGTTTTTTGCACTGTGCTTGAAAACGAATATTTCAAATGCAGCGGAAACGGATGCGCTGAACCGGTGGGATTTAACAAAGGAATATACCGTAGAGAAAAACAGTATACGATATCATGCGTATTTGTCAAAGGACAAAAAAGAGAGCTGGATTTTTACGGCAGATTTATTGGATAAAAAGAAAATGCTAGATATGGTGATTCCTGCAAAAGTGGAGGGAGCAGAAGTTGTCTGTTTTGGTTATACAAAAGAATTATATTGGGCGGAGGAAATTGAGTGGCCGAGAAATATATTTGGTATAACGATGTTGGATTATTGTGAAGCGGACAGGCGTCCTTCGCTGGAGGTACTTAACGTTAAATCCATCGTGATGCCGGATACAATTCAGGAGGTGGGACCTTATGTTTTTGGAGTAATGGGTAATCTAAAATATATTCATTTATCTAACAAACTATCCAGTTTAGGGAGTGGGGTATTTTTTGGAAGTAAAGATATTAAGAAAATTGATTTTCCTAAAAAATTTAAAGTAAATGATGTGAATGTTTTTGATTATTGTGATGGACTGGCGGGGCTTGCGCATGAAACAAAATTGTTGAAAGATGATACGCTTACATTTTCCGGTAATATGGTTATCAATCAAACGGAAAAAACATTGATTCAGGTAATGCCGGATGCAAAGAAAATTACAATACCAAAAAGCGTGAAATGGATTGAGCCGACGGCATTTAAAAACACGAGTATTAAAACGCTAAAAGTGTCGAAGAAAAACAAATATTTTGCTGTTCATAAAAGATGTTTGTATCGGAAGGCGGAAAAAGAACTTGTTTATGTGTTTGGCAAGGGAAGCACGTTGACATTGTCGAAAAAAATAAAACAGATTAGTGAAGACGTGGTTGTAACCAAAGCTAAACTGAAAAAGCTAATCATTTCGCATAAAATAAAACGGTATAACAATTGGAAAAAGCCATTTGTTAAAAATAATAAAAAGATAAAAATTTATTACCGTGGGAAAAGAGTGAAATAAGGAGGTTTTGCTTATGAGAAAAGAAATTTTGCTGGCGTGTGCGTGTGTACTTTGGTTATCAGCATGTGGGACTGGTACAAAGGAGCAGTCAAAAAATCCGCAGAAGGTGTTGGAGGTAGGAGCAGAAACGACGCCAAAAAGTGTTGAAGCAACGAGTAGTCCTATGGCAAAAAACACAAGCGGGAAAAGGGAAAATCCAAAAGATTTGAAACAAATAAAATTATCCGTTGAGCGCTGGGATACGAAGCAAAAAGATTTTTCTATTCAGGCAGTCAGATTTGGCACTGGCAGTGGCTGTGTTTCGGAATTTGGCCAGAATTGGGAGTTTATTTCTTATAAAGAAAATCTCAAAACGGTCCAAAAGAAAAATCCGTCGTATTTTGTGGGATTAACTGATTATCTGGATGAAAATCACAAAAAATATAAGGCGGCGCATTATTTTAAGAATAACAATTCTTATGTCCTTTATGAAAGAAGTGAGAAAGGAAAGAAACATAAGTATTTGTGTCTGGAAAACCAAATGCTTACTTTGGAGTATCCGAAATATATGAATGAGAATCAAAAGTATATTTCTTTTCCTTATCCATCATGTAAGAGTCTTTCTGATTTTAAAATTGAAGAGTCTTGGGAGAAAAATGAAGACTTTTACGAAAAGGAATTTTGGCAGTTATATTCATATGAGGATTTAAAAGCATTTTATCAGAATTTTGAAAAAGGTACTGCCGAATGTTCTGATAAAACGCAGACTATTCTTGTGAAAGCAATGGAACACGATTATGATAATAAAACAAGTGATGCAAGTGTTTTGCTTGATTTTAAAAATCATAATTTTATTGTGAAGAACCCGCAGGGTAAAAAGATTTTTGATAAAAATGACGTATGGAAAGCGTATGAAAAGCAGTACACAAGTGCCGGGAAATTTGGCAGTAAAGAGTTTTTCTATAATAAAAGCAGTGTGAATATTTTATGTGTGGAAAAAGGAAAAAGAACGGTATGTATTGAGAATCAGGATGTGAGAGATACCCTGTTTGAGGATTTGGGCTGGAACTGTGTTGGAACAAGTATGGATATGAAAGTTTCGCCGAAATCAAATTCTAAAAATATATATTTAGATGTCACGCTCCATATGGAGGAGAATGGCAAGTGGGATAATCATGCGGTGCTTAAACTTGACAAAGAAGGAAAATTTGTGGAATGTAAATAAAGGTTGACAATTCCGATTTTCAAATGTATACTATGACAAGATAAAAGGTTTACATTTGAAAAACGGAGGATGAACAATGAAAGAAAAAAACTTTTTTAACCTGAAAGATATGGTGTTAATGGCGTTATTTGCAGCGCTTACCTGTGTACTTGCACCGCTTGCTGTGCCGATTGGTCCGGTGCCGATTTCGCTGACAAACCTCGTGATTTATTTTAGTTTGTATGTGCTTGGATGGCAGCGGGCAACCATCACGTACATTGTATACTTGCTGCTTGGTCTGGTTGGACTTCCGGTATTTTCTGGATTTGAAGGTGGCGTTGGTAAAGTTGCCGGTCCTACTGGCGGTTACTTAATTGGATTTATTTTCATGGCAATTGTATGTGGTCTTTTGATGCAGGTTAAGAAGGATAAGAAGATTGTAAATATTGTTTTCTGCGTTGTCGGAATGCTTATTGGTACCGCGATTGCATATGCATTTGGTACGATGTGGTTCTGCTATTCGACAGGAACAGGACTTGGCGCAGCAATGGGGCTTTGTGTAATTCCATTTATTCCAGGCGATTTGATTAAAATTGCGATTGCAGCAGTTGTTGCACCGACGGTTGCGAACCAGATAAAACGAATTTAAGAAAAGATTCAAACTAAAAAGGAGCAGTTCTCCATGTACCACCGCGTTTACACGTAAGAGACATGGATAACTGCTTCTTTTGTTTTATTCGTTATGCAGGAAATATTAATCAAAGTAATCAATTTTCATTGCATGTTTTACTTCACTCAAAGTACCGGCGGCAACTTCTTTTGCCTTAATACTTCCTTTGTGCAAAATTTCCATAACGGCTGGGATATCTTTTTCAAGTTCTTTTCTTCTTGTCTGAATTGGAGAAAGTTCCTCCATAATAACAGAGTACAAAAATTTCTTAACCTTCACGTCACCCAGACCTCCACGAGTGTAGTGGTCTTTCAATTCCTGTAAACAACTGTAATCTGGCAGGTATTCTGCAAACAATTCATCCTTGCAGAAAGCATCCAAATAAGTAAATACCGTGTTCCCTTCCAATTTTCCCGGATCCTCAATGCGGATGTGGTCCGGATCGGTGTACATACTCATGATTTTTTTGCGGATATCTTCCGGCTCATCGGACAGATAAATACAGTTGCCAAGGGATTTGCTCATTTTTGCCTTGCCGTCGGTACCCGGCAGACGGCTGCAAATTTCATTTTCCGGCAAAAGTGCTTTCGGCTCAACCAAAACCTCATCGTAAGTAGTGTTAAAACTGCGGACAATTTCACGTGCCTGCTCAAGCATTGGCAGCTGATCTTCGCCAACCGGTACGGTCGTTGCTTTAAATGCAGTGATGTCGGCGGCCTGACTGATTGGGTAAGTAAAGAAACCAACCGGAATACTTGCATTAAAGCCACGCATCTGAATTTCTGATTTAACCGTAGGATTTCGTTTCAATCTTGAAACTGTAACTAAGTTGCTGTAATAAAAAGTAAGTTCTGTAAGTTCAGAGACATACGACTGAACGAAGAGGTTTGATTTCTCCGGGTCAAGTCCACAGGACAAATAATCCAGAGCAACTTCCGAAATGTTTTTACGAACTTTTTCCGGGTTATCTGCATTATCCGTTAAAGCCTGTGCATCTGCAATCATAATGTAAATATCATCATATTCGCCGGAATTCTGTAATTCCACACGGCGTTTCAAGGAGCCTACATAGTGACCGACGTGAAGTTTGCCGGTAGGACGGTCTCCTGTCAAAATAATCTTCTTCATTTCTTCCTCCAATCCGGAGCCTTGCATGTTATCAAATCTCCGTTGCAATTTTCATAAGAATAATTTTAATAGGTATTGTATCAAAAGTCAATGTTGGGATAGAAACAGTTTTGGGGAAGTGTTCGTTGGTACTTTTTGGGGCTTTCCGTAATTCAGCGGAAATGCTGGATACCAAAAAGATACGAGCACTTGATGCCAACTAGCAAGAAACGAGCAGCTTCTTGTGTTTTCAAAACAACTCTTTTCCCTTAATTTGCTTTATAGGGTTGCCTTTTTGCGTCGCATACAAATCTAATCAAGAAGATTTATGAAGAAATTGCAACCTAAAAGGCGGAAGCGGACCGAAAGAGTTGCCTTTGACGGCTAATTTCTCCAGATGAAACTTGATAAATGCAACCCTATGGGACAAATTGTACCGACCCCCAAATGTTAGACCAAAAATCTAACGATTGGAGGTCGATATTTT
>ERZ773210.742-NODE-742-length-36844-cov-18.683085_pt1 | contig 36844 bp, 28 predicted proteins | sample MGYA00580528_ERZ773210 | MGnify/ENA primary metagenome ERZ773210 (study PRJEB29015, sample SAMEA2737769) | human gut metagenome | biome: human gut; feature: human-associated habitat; material: faeces | place: China | collected 2012 ...
GCTGGAAGTGCTTGTTCTCGGTGGTCAGGTACTGCACCAGCGCACCGCACATGGTATTGACCGGCGGCGCGGGCAGCTCTTTGCCTTCCAGCCGGGCGTACAGGCTGCGGGCGGCAAGCAATCCGCAGGCAGCACTTTCCATATAGCCCTCAAAGCCGGTGATCTGGCCTGCAAAGAACACGTTGGGGTGTTCTTTCAGGTTCAGCTGAGCGCTGAGCACCCGGGGCGCATCCAGAAAGGTGTTGCGGTGCATGACGCCGTACCGCACGAACTCCGCATGTTCCAGACCCGGGATCATGCTGAACACCCGTTTCTGCTCGCCCCACTTGAGGTTTGTCTGGAAGCCCACGATGTTATACAGGGTGCGCTCCTTATTTTCGGCGCGCAGCTGCACGTTGGCCCAGGGGCGGTGGCCGGTGGCCGGGTTCACAAGGCCCACCGGGCGCAGCGGGCCGAACCGCATGGTATCGGCACCGCGGGCGGCCATGATCTCAATGGGCATGCAGCCCTCGTACACCGTGACGGTATCGGCTTTTTTGCCGTGGGCGTCCGGGTCGGGCTGGGCCGACTGCTCGGCACCGGTGTCAAAGTCGTGCAGGGGTGCACGCTCGGCAGATGCAAGGGCCGCGTGGAACGCTTCGTATTCTTCTTTATTAAAGGGGCAGTTCAGGTAGTCGGCTTCACCCCGGTCATAGCGGGACGCCGCAAACACCTTGTTGTAGTCAAGGCTCTCGGCCGTGACGATGGGGGCCACGGCATCGTAGAAATGCAGGCGCTCGTCACCGGTCAGGCGGCCGATCTCGTCGGCCAGTGCCCCGTCGGTCAGCGGGCCGGTGGCCACCAGAATGGGGGCACTCTCGTCGATGTGCTCCACCCGCTCCCGGTGGACGGTGATGTTCTCACACGCTTCCACCATGCGGGTCACTTCGGCGCTGAAGGCGTCGCGGTCCACGGCCAGCGCACCGCCGGCCGCCACGCGGGCCACCTCAGCAGCGTTCAGCAGCTGGCTGCCCATGCGGCGCATTTCTTCCTTGAGCAGACCGGAGGCAGAATCCAGCCGCTCCGCTTTCAGGCTGTTGGAGCAGATCAGCTCGGCAAAACCCTCGCTTTTGTGGGCGGGCGAAAAATGCACGGGCTTCTGCTCGTACAGCTCTACCTGCACGCCCTTGCCCGCCAGCCAGAGAGCCGCTTCGCAGCCCGCCAGACCCGCGCCCAGAATGGTTACTTTATATTCGTTCATTTAGTCTTTCCTTTAATCCTTTTTGGGCACCGACATCTCAAAGCCGCAGCCTTCCTTTGCGCAATAGAGCTTGGAACCCTTGCGGAACATGGTGCTGCCGCACTTTTCGCACTTGGTGGGCACCGGCATATCCCAGGTCATGAAGTCGCAGTCCGGGTAGCGCTCGCAGCCGTAGTAGATGCGGCCCTTGGCGCTCTTGCGCTCCAGCATACGGCCCTTGCCGCACTTGGGGCAGATGCCGCCGGTGTCCTTGACCAGACGCTTGGTGCCCCGGCACTCCGGGAAGCCGCTGCAGGCCAGAAACTTGCCGTACTTGCCCACCTTGATGACCATGGGGCGGCCGCACAGGTCGCACACCTCGCTGGAAGGCTCGTCCGGCACCTTGACCTTCTTGCCTTCCATGTTCTTCTCGGCCTGCTCGAGGCTGGCGGCAAAGCCCTTGTAGAAGTCATCCACGGTCTTGTGCCAGTCAGCCTTGCCGCTCTCGACCTTATCCAGATTCTTTTCCATCTGGGCGGAGAAGTCCACATCCACGATGTGGGGGAACTGCTCCAGCATCAGGCCGTCCACGGCCCGGCCCAGCAGGGTGGGCTTGAGCTTTTTCTGGTCGCGCTCCACATAGCCGCGGTCGATGATGGTGGTGATGATGGGCGCATAGGTGGAGGGGCGGCCGATGCCGTTTTCTTCCAGCGCCTTGATGAGGGTGGCTTCGGTGTAGCGGGCGGGGGGTTGGGTGAACTTCTGTTCGCTCTTCAGCTCCCGCAGCTTGAGCACCTGGCCCTGCTCCAGCGGGGGCAGGCTGGTCTCCTTCTTTTCCTTCTCGTCCGTGGCCTCCTCATACAGAGCGGTGAAGCCGTCGAAGGTGACGGTGTAGCCGCTGGCCTTGAACCGGTAGCCGCCCGCATACACGGTCACGGACACGGTGTCCTGCTGGCAGTCGGCCATCTGGCTGGCCATGAAGCGGCTCCAGATCATCCGGTAGAGCTTGGCGGTGTCGCCGCTGATGCTCTTGTCCACCTCGTCGGGCGTCAGGGACGGCACCGAGGGACGGATGGCTTCGTGGGCGTCCTGCGCAGCGGTCGCGCTCTTGGTCTTCCAGGTGCGCTTATAGGGGCAGATATACGGTTCGCCATAAGCGCCTGCAATATACTCCTTGGCTGCGTTTACCGCTTCGTCGGAGATGCGCAGGCTGTCGGTACGCATATAGGTGATCAGACCCATGGTGCCGTGGCCCGCGATGTCCACGCCTTCGTACAGCGTCTGGGCCGCGCGCATGGTGCGGGTAGCCGTAAAGCCCAGGCGGCGGGACGCCTCCTGCTGCAAGGTACTGGTGATGAACGCCGGGGTGGGCTGCTTGGCGCGCTTGCCTTTTTTCAGCTCACCCACCGTGTACTCGGCCCCTTCCAGCCCCTTTTCGATGGCGCGGGCCTCGGCCTCGGTGTGCGGCAGTAGCTTTTTGCCCTTGTCGTCGGAGGCCAGGCGGGCCGTGAAGCTCTTGTGCCCCACGCCGAGGGTGGCATCCACATTCCAGTATTCTTCGGGCTTGAAGCCTTCGATCTCCTTTTCGCGGTCGTCGATGAGGCGGACGGCCACGCTCTGGACACGGCCGGCCGACAGGCCCCGGCGGACCTTCCGCCAGAGGAACGGGCTGAGCTTATAGCCCACCAGACGGTCCAGCACACGGCGGGCCTGCTGGGCATTGAACAGATCTTCGTCGATGGCGCGGGGGTGGGCCATGCCCTCCTGCACGCCCTTTTTCGTGATCTCGTCGAAGGTCACGCGGTTGGGCTCATGGGGGTCCAGACCCAGGATATTGGCCAGATGCCAGCTGATGGCTTCGCCCTCACGGTCCGGGTCGGTCGCGAGAAGGACGCCGTCGGAGTGCTTGGCCTTGCTCTTGAGCTCCTTGATGAGTTTCTCCTTGCCCTTGATGCTGATGTACTGCGGCGTATAGCCGTGTTCGACATCAATGCCCAGCTGGGAGGCGGGCAGGTCGCGGATGTGGCCCATGCTGGCCGTCACCTCGTAGTCGCTGCCCAGATATTTGCCGATGGTTTTCGCCTTTGCAGGCGACTCCACGATCACCAGTTTTGACATAGTTTCTCTCCTATATAAAAAACCTTGCCATCTGCTGCCCGGCCTGCCAAAGGCTCCCCGCTCCGGGGCGCCCGGCACCGCGCAGCGATGACTGAGAGGTTTGAATGCTCAACTTAACATGTGCGCACCTAGCGCAGAATATACCGTTTGCCCGGCAGGCAGGCCACCCGGCCGGTCAGCTCCAGTTTCATGAGCGTACCCAGCAGCAGCGCGGTGGGCAGGCCGCTTTGCAGGCCCAGTTCCTCCACGCCCTTCGCTTTGGCCCCGATGCAGGCCAACACCTTCCGCTCGGTCTCGCTCATCGCGGCAGGTGCCGGTTGGGGCACCGCCGGGCGAAGCGCAGCCGGGGTCAGGTGGAGCGTCTCAAACAGATCTTCCGCCTTGCAGACGGCCTTTGCCCGCCCTTCCCGCAGCAGGCCGTTGGTGCCTGCGGAGTTGGGCGAATAGATGCTGCCCGGCACCGCAAACACCGGCTTGCCATACCGCTCCGCATGGCCCACCGTGGACATGGTGCCGCTTTTTTCCTGGGCTTCCACCACCACCAGCGCCATCGACAGCGCCGCAATGAGCCGGTTGCGCTGCAAAAAGCCCACACGGCCAATGGCTGCGCTCTCCGGCGGATACTCGCTGATAACGCAGCCGTTGGCCTCGATCTTCCGGCGCAGTTCCCGGTTGGTGGCGGGATAGGTCTTGTCGATCGGGACGCCCAGCACCCCGATGGTGGGGCGGTCTTCCCGCACGGCAGCGCGGTGCCCGGCGCTGTCGAGGCCGTCGGCCAGGCCGCTCACCACGATGGCACCGGCTCTGGCCAACCCCCGCCCGATGTCCTCTGCGGCCTGCAGGCCGTACTCGGTGGGCTTGCGGCTGCCCACCATCCCCACGGTGCCGGGCTGGTTGAGCCAGGCCGGGTCTCCGGTGCAGTAGAGCACCAGCGGCATATCCGGGATGCGAGTCAGCGCCAGCGGATAGTCCGGGTCTTCATAGGTCAGGATGCGGATATTCCGGGCCGCACACCGCCGCGCAAAGGCGCGGTAATGCTCCGGCGTGTGGTCGGGCAGGAGCGCCCGCTGCGCTGCCCCCGGCCCTGCCGCGCGGCGGAACGCATCGCTCCCCCGCTGCTCCCACGCCTCCTGCGCCCCGCCAAACGCATCCAGAACGCTGCCGTTGTGGCTGCTGCCCACGCCCAGCGTCCCGGCCAGCCAGAGCCAGCAGAGCAGCGGGTCGGGGGCCGGTTCGGGCGGGAAGAAGCTGGTCTGACCCCAGGCAGGGTCCGGCCCGCTCACAGGCTCTCCTCCCGGAAATGCCACAGCAGGATGCTGCCCGCGATGCCCGCATTCAGGCTCTCGACCCGGTCGGTCATCGGGATGCGGACGGTGCCGTCGCAGGCGGCGATGGCCGCATCGGTCAGGCCCTGGCCCTCGCTGCCAATGACGACGCAGACGCCGCCCGGATAGCGGGACGCCGCCGCGCTCAGCGGCTGGGACTGGTACAGCGCCGCCGCGAGGCAGGTGATGCCTTTTTCCCGCAGGGCTGCGATGGCCTCCGGCAGGGCACCGGCCTCAATGACCGGCACCCGCACCGCCGCGCCCATGGAGGCCCGCAGGGTCTTGGGTGCAAACGGAGACGCACAGCCATCACTCAGGAGGACGCCATCAAAGCCGAATGCCGCCGCCGAGCGCAGCAGGGTGCCCACATTGCCGGGGTCCTGCACCCGTTCCAGCGCCAGATACCGCCCGCCGGTGCGCACTTCATCCAGTGTATGCGCCGGGGTGCGGAACACGCCGAACACCCCCTGATGGGTGCCCACATCGGCGAGCTTGTCCGCCACATGATCCTCCACCAGATAATGTTCACCGGGCAGCGTGAGCAGCTCCGGGCATTTTTCGGCAGCAGCCCCGGTGTAGAACAGCGTTTCCAGCTCAGCCCCGCGGCAGAGCTCCGGGCAGAGCTTGCGCCCCTCGGCCAGAAAACGCCCCTCGCTGCGGCGGAAGGCCGCACTGGAAGAAAGGCGGCAGGCGTATTTGATCTTCGCGTTGTCCCGGCTGGTGATTTTTTCGTCCATGCAGGCTCCTCCCGAATCCAGAAAGATACAAAAAGGACGCCCGCGTAATCAATACGCGCGGGCGTCTTTGTCAAGTTCTATTAGGCGTTCTTGACGGTCTCGACCAGAGCTGCAAAGCTCTGAGGATCGTTGATGGCCATCTCGCTCAGCATCTTGCGGTTCAGCTCGATGCCTGCCTTCTTCAGGCCAGCCATGAAGGTAGAGTAGTTCATGCCCAGAGGACGGACCGCATTGTTGATGCGGGTGATCCACAGGTTGCGGAACTGACGCTTCTTCATGCGGCGGCCAGCCAGAGCGTAGTTGCCGCTCTTCATGACCTGCTGCTTGGCCATCTTGAAGTGCTTGCTCTTGCAGCCGTAGAAGCCCTTTGCCAGCTTCAGCATCTTCTTGCGACGTTTGTGAGTCATCGTAGCGCCCTTAATACGTGCCATTTTATATATCTCCTTTAGTTTCTGTCAATGTCTTGGTTGTGCGTGCGGCTCGCTTACTCAGGCGTAGGGCAGCATGCTCTTGATGGTAGCTGCGTTGGTCTTGTCAACGTAGCTGGGCTGACGATAACCACGGATCAGCTTGGTGGTCTTCTTGGTCAGGATGTGGCTGCGGAATGCGTGGCCGCGCTTGATCTTGCCGTTCTTGGTCAGCTTAAAGCGCTTCTTAGCGCCGGAGTGCGTCTTCAGTTTCATCTTAGCCATTTTAGTTTCCTCCTAAAATTAGTCCTTATTGGGTTTCGGGATCAGCAGAATGGACATCGTGCGGCCCTCAAGCACCGGCGGCTTATCCATGCTTGCCTGGGGCAGAGTCTCGGCAAAGCGTTTCAGCACGTCAGCACCCAGAGCGCTGTGCGCCATCTCACGGCCGCGGAAGCGGATCGAAGCCTTCACCTTGTGGCCGGCTGCCAGGAACTTGGCGGTCTGGTTCACTTTGGTGTTGAAGTCGTTGGTGTCAATGTTGAGCGAGAGGCGGGTCTCCTTGACTTCGACCACCTTCTGGTTCTTCTTGGCTTCCTTCTCCTTCTTCTGCTGTTCAAAACGGTATTTGCCGTAGTCCAGCACCTTGCACACAGGCGGTACAGCCTGCGGTGCGATCTTGACCAGATCGAGGCCGGCCTCCTCAGCAGCGCGCATGGCCACCTGAATGGTGACAACGCCCTTCTGCTCGCCGTCTGCTCCGATCAGGCGAACTTCACGATCACGGATCTGGCCGTTGATCTCCAGTTCCTTCGACTTTCCAGCGGTAGCGATAATGAATGCACCTCCAAACAATAATCCATAGTGTTGCAATATTTGGCATAGAAAACGCGGCCGCCCATGTTTCAGGACAGCCGCGCAAATTCACTCAAAAGCGCAGTTCGCACAAAACGAACCGGTTTTCGTATAGCCCGGAGGATGTTGTCCCTCACAAGGCGAGCGCGGCCAGGCCGTAGCTGCTTTCTTTACCGGAACAGTTTACCACACCCAGCAGAGCCTGTCAAGCATTTTTATGTGATTTTGCAGAAAATTATCCCTTCACCTCGATCAGCTTTCCCAGTTCCAGCGAATAGATGCCCTTATAGGTCACCTTCTTCGGCGCAAAGCGCTTGTCGATGGCGAGGGCGTACAGGTTGAGCTGGGCGCGGTAGGCGGCGAGGAAGTCGGCCTCGGTCTTGCGGCGGTCGGTCTTATAATCCAGCAGTTCGAGATGGTCCGGGAAGATGAGCACGATGTCCGCAATGCCCTGCACGAGGACGCTGGCTTTCGCCGCTTCGCCCTCCGGGGCCGCGCTGCCCTGTGCAGCCAGCACCGCCGAGGCGGGCAGGGCCGTGATGAAGGCCAGCTCCCGCAGCACGGCATCTGCCGCACAGATGCGGGCAAAGGCATCGCTCTCGGCAAAGCGGCGGATGCGGCGGACGTCCAGCTTTTCCGCGATCTCCGGCGGGGTCAGCTGCACGGCCATTTGACGGTCCCGTTCGGCGCAGATGGCCTCACCGAGGGTGCCGGATGTCTTTGCAGCGGCAAGGGCGGCAAAGTCGGCGTGTTCGAGGAAGGCATGCAGCGCCGTGCCCATCTCTGCGGCCGTCAGGCCGTCTTTGGAGAGGAAGCCGGGGCGCTCCAGTGTCGTCTGCTCCCGCTTGTGCACGATGCTCGTGACGCTGACCTTGGCGGGCACTGCCGCCAGCGAAGCCGCCGGGTACTGCCAGGCAAAGCCCTGCCGCAGCTGTTCCGTCAACACCGGGTCGGCGGCGGGGGCTTCCGGGGCCGGTGCTTCTTCCGCAGCGGGCTGGAGTTCTTCCGGAGCCTCTTCAAAGGAAAAGTCGATGGTGCTGCGGGTGTCCGCAAACGGCAGTTCGAGGTTCTCGGCCAGGCGGCGCAGCGGCCCGCCGTTGGGGTGGACGAGCAGGGCCGTGCGCAGCCAGTCGGCGAAGCTGTTGGCCTGCCGGTTCAGCGTCTCCCCTGCGCCCGCCGCGAGGAAGGCCGCCGCCTTCGCCAGCGGGTTGGTCGTTTTGGTCATGCCCAGCGGGATGGTCAGGATCAATTTGTCCTGTGCGCGGGTGAGCGCCACATACAGCAGGCGCATCTGCTCGCTGCGCAGTTCGGCGGCATGGACATTGGCCAGCGCCGCATAGGCTGCCGTTTTATAGGAACCTTCGCCGTCTTCGGGGCGCAGGCGCAGCCCGGCCCCGTACACCCGGTGGAGCAGCACCGGCTGGCGGGTATCGGCGGCATTGAACCGCCTGGCCGTATCCGCCACAAAGACCACCGGGAACTGCAGACCCTTGGAACGGTGGATGGTCATGATGGTCACACAGCCGGGGCGGGAGCCGCCGGGCACGGTCTCCTGCCCGGTGGAGCCTGCCTGCGCGGCGGCGTCGATGGCGCGGATGAGGCCGGAGATGCCGTTTGCCCCGGCCCCGGCGCAGAAGGACGCGAACCGCCGGGCATCTTCCCGGCGCTTCGTGCCGTTCTCCATCACGCCCAACGCGGCCAGATAGCCCGTGGACGCAAAGATCTCTTCGAGCAGCTGTTCCACCGGCACGCTCCGGGCCATCCGGCGCAGCTCGGTCAGCCGGGCATAGAACGCCCGGACCTTCTGTTCAAAGGGGCTTTCTTCGGCGCTGTTCACGGTCAACAGCAGTGCCCCGTACAGGCTCATCCGCTGGCGGTGCTGCGGTGCAGGCGTCTCCCCTGCCGCCTCCTGTGCGACACGGCGGGCCTCGTCCTGCTGTTTCTGCAATTCCTCCGCGCGGGCACGGAGGCGGACCAGGTCGTCGTCCGTAAAGCCGAACAGCGGGCCCAGCATGGCGGCGGCAAGATAGATATCCTGCGCCGGGTTGTCAATGACCTTCAGCAGCGCGATCAGGGGCCGGATGTGGGGCGCATCCAACAGATTTTCGCGGGCGTCCGCATAGACAGGGATGCCGTGGGCGGTCAGGGCTTCCACATAGGCTGGGAAGTCGCCGCGCGCCGCCAGCAGGATGCAGCAATCCTCGTACTGCACCGGGCGGGTGGAGCCGCCGTCCCGCACCTGCTCCCCGGAGGCCATCAGAGCTTCGATCTTCCGGGCGATGCACTCTGCGTCCGTCTCGGCGGTGTCGTCGGGCAGGAAGCAGGCCTCCACGCTGCCCGCATATTCGCCTGGTGCGCCGCAGACCAGCCGCTGACCGTCGCCATAGGCCGTATCGCCCAGGGCGGGGGTCATGAGCTGCTCAAACAGAAAGTTGATGCCCCGCACCACTTCCGGCGCACTGCGGAAGTTCGCATCCAGCGCCAGCAGCGCGTTCTGGCCGGGCGTCCCGTCCGCCGGGCGGGGGCGGGCCGCGCCGCCGGGCAGGAGCGGCCAGGCATCCAGCTTTTCCCGGAAGATGCTGGGGTCTGCCTGCCGGAAGCGGTAGATGCTCTGTTTCAGATCGCCCACAAGAAAGAGGTCGTCTCCGGCGGGCGAAGCCAGACAGCGGTAGAGTGCGTCCTGTAAGGCGTTGGTGTCCTGATACTCGTCCACCATGACGGCCGCGTAATTCTGCCGGATGGTCTCGCAGAGCGGGGTGGGGGTGCCGTCCGGGCTGCGGAGGAGCCGGAGTGCCTGATGCTCGAAGTCACTGAACTCCAGCAGCTTCCGCTCCTGCTTTTTGGCCGCAAAGCGGGCATCGAACGCCCGCACGGCGGCAAACAGGGCCCGCAGGCGGGGCAGGGCGGCGGCGCGGTCGGCTTCGGCCTCGTCTTCACTGCAAGAGATCAGTTCCAGGATCTGCCCGAACAGCGCAGCCGCTTCATCGGCGCGGGTCTTGACGGCGGCTTTGTGCTCTCCGGTCAGCCGCTTTTTCATTCCCTTCAGACCGGGCATCGGCTCCATGCCGAGCACATAGGGGGTGAGCCGGTCGTAGAGCGGGGTCCACTCCCCTGCTTCGGCCAGCCGCTCCACCTCGCCCAGCAGCGCAGCGGCCGCTTCGAGCCGTTCCAGCGGTTCGGCGAATTTATCATTGACGCCTGCCACAGCCTTGGCGCGGGCGGCATCGGTCTTTCCTTTATTCTCGGCCTCGATGCGGGCCAGGACGAGGTCTTCTTTGCAGTCGTTCCAGGCGGCGCAGAACAGCTCCCGCCCGGCTCTGGCAGCGCGGGCTGCCTCGGCCAGCAGCAGGTCGTGCCAGCAGGTCGCATCGAATCCATGCCCGGCCTGCCACGGTTCCAGAAATTCATCCAGCTTGCGGTCGTAGTCGGGCAGGGCACGCAGAAAATCGTAGACGTGCAGGATGGTATCCCCGGCGGCTTTGTCGCTGCGGCCCTTGCCGTAGAGGTCTGCAAAAGCGCAGAAATCCGGGTCGGCATAGGCCTGTTCCAGCGTTTCGGCCAGCGCCGCCGCGCGCAGGGCCGCCACACTGCCGGGGTCGGCGGGGGAAAAGTCCGGCGGGATATCGAGGGCCTGGAAGTGCTTGCGCAGAAGGTCCAGGCAGAACGCATCAATGGTGCAGATGGGGGCGCGCTGCAGCAGCATCCGCTGGCGGCGCAGGGCCGTGTTGCCGGGTTCGGCCTGACTGCGGCGGAGCAGTGCCTGCCCGATGCGGGCCCGCAGCTCGGCTGCGGCCGCGTTCGTAAAAGTGACGATGAGCAGTTTGTCGGCGTCGATGGGGCATTCCGGGTCGGTGATGAGCCGGACGGCGCGTTCGGTCAGCACCGCCGTCTTGCCGCTGCCCGCAGCCGCACTGACCAGCAGCGCACCGCCCCGGTCGTCGATGGCGGCCTGCTGGGCGGCTGTCCATTTGGTTTCACTCACGGCTGCTCCTCCTTTCCTTCTTCCGGCGGGGTCTCAGGGACTTCAAAAGGCTTGGCCGGGGCATCCAGTGCCCGCTCGCCGATGCCGTTCTCGTGGCAGCAGATGAAGCTGTAATCGCACCACAGGCAGGGGCTTCGGCCCGTGACCAGCGGTTCGGCGGCGATCTGCCCGCCGTAGAGCTGCTCGCCCATCCGGGTCACGAGGTCGTCCAGATGCAGCCGGATGCGGTCAAGTTTGGCACTGTCGGCGCGTTTGTCCTTCTGGTAGGGGCTGGGCACGCCGCGCAGATACGAGAAGGGCAGATACCGCCCCGTCTCGTCGGCGTCCATGGCGCGGAACAGCTTCTGCTCGTCCCGCACCAGACCGTCCAGCTTGTATTCCACGCTGCGGGCTGCGTTGGCGCGGGTGGTGTTCTCCGGGGCCGGGTCGGCCAGCAGATACAGAACGCCCGCCGGTTCCGCCCCGGTAAAGCGGCCGCTGCCGTCCCGCGTCAGGCTGAACAGATACAGCAGCATCTGGCAGTCGAGGCCGCAGTAGACCTCCTTCAGGTCCAGTTTTTTGCTGCCGGTCTTGTAGTCCACGACCCGCACCCAGCGGGTGCCATCCTCCTCGACCCACTCGTCGGCGCGGTCCACCGTGCCCACCAGCTGGACGGTCCGCCCATCCGAGAGATGATAGGTCTGGGCGCGGACGCCGTCCCCGCCGCTGCCGATCTTCAGCTCACAGGCCACAGGCCGGAAGCTGGACTGGCGCTGTTCATCCCGCAGGTAGCACAGCAGGCTCGCCATGCTCTTTTTCAGGCGGGAGAGCAGGTAGGCAAAACGGGCTGTGTCTTCGGGCAGATAGCGGCGGGCGTATTCGTCCACCAGAAGCCCCGCCAGCTCCGCCATGGCGTCGTCGTCCAGCTCGATGAAGGGAGCCAGCATGTCGGCACAGGGGTTGTCCGGCGCAGGGTCCGGGTCCAGTGCCATCTGCAGCACCCAGTGCATCAGGCTGCCGCTCTGGTCAGCCGAAAGCTCGGCCCGGCGGCGGGGGCGCAGGCCCAGCACGTACTGCAAAAAGTAGCCGTACCGGCAGGTATAATATTTTTCCAGCTGGCTCGGCGAGATGCGCAGCCGCCGGCCCAGCAGTTCTTCCAGTGCATCCAGGTCGCTGACCTGCCGGGGCGAAGCGTCCGCCATCCGGCGCAGCAGCTTCAGGCCCTCCGGCTCCTCGCCGCCGGGGGTGCGCAAAGCCTCGGTCAGGCTGGCGCGTTCCGTTCCGGTCAGAGGCCAGCCGCCGCCCAGGCAGTCGAGGCCGTCGGCGGGGGTCGCGGCCAGGTCGGGCAGAGCCAGCTCCGGCGGGGCTGGTTCCAGCGCCTCCACGATCGGCTCCAACGCCGCGCAGAGGGTCTGCCCCTGCCCCTTGGGCCAGCTCAGCCACAGCCCTTTGGCCGGGGCGGTGAGCGCCTTATAGAAGCAGACCTGCTCGCGGACGACCCGGTTCTCAAAGCAGTCGGGCAGGTCGATTTCCTGCGCCATCAGGGCGTCGCGGTCGGCGTGGGTCAGCAGGCCCGTCTCGCCGGGGGCCGTGGGGAACTCGCCCTCGGCAAGGCCCAGCACGAAGGCATAGTCCGGCTCGTCCAGCCGCATCTTGCCCGCGCTGGCCAGCACCACGGCGTCCAGCGTCTGCGGGATGTGCCCCAGGTCGGACGAACGCAGCAGCAGCCCGAACAGGTCTTCGTATTCGGCCACCGTCACGGTCTGCTCGCCCAGCAGGCGGGCCATCTCGTCCAGCAGCTCCATGACCACGTTCCACTCGCGGGCGGCCTCTTCCGCCGCCGGGATACCCCGTGCCGCGCGGATGGCTTCCACCTGCGCCGCCTGTTGTTCCTCTGCGCCCAGCTCTCTGAGGCAGAAGTAGAGCGCCCGGCTGATGGCCTCGGCGTTGGCGTTCCGCACCTTGCCGCGCAGGGCATCGGCGGCGTTCACCAGCAGGGCGCGGGCCTTTTCGGCATCGGACAGGTTCCGGGCGTCCTCTTCGGTCAGCTCCCGATCGCCGAAGCCTTTGGGGTCGTTCCGGAACGCTGCCCGCCATGCCGCCGCATTGGGCGACCAGGTATAGGCGTAGTTTTCGAGGGCGCAGACCTCTTCTTCGGTCAGGGCGCACAGGCCCGTTTTGGCCAGCGTGGTCAGATTCTCGGTCAGGTCGGCCCCGCGGGCTAGCGCCAGCAGCGCCCGGACCGCCGTGGCCGGGGCGCTGAACTCTGGGGTGGTCGGCTCATCGCAGTAGAGCGGGATGCCCGCCATCCGGAACTCATACCGCACGGCGGCGCGGTACTTGCCGATGTCGCGGCAGACCACCGCGATCCTGCCGCACCGCACCCCCTGCCGCATCAGGCGGCGGATGGCACCGGCGGCGGCGCGGGCCTCTTCTTCCCGGCTGGGCGCAGCAAACAGCCGCACCTCGTCCGCCGGCGCTTCCAGCGGTGCACAGGTGCCGGTCTCCAGCAGCGCGGTCACTGCCGCAAGGCCGGGGGCCTCGGTGTGCCGCAGGTCCCGCCGGAGCAGCTGGGGCGCAGCCACCTCGGCCCCATTTTTGCGGGCCAGCTGGCGCAGCTGCACGGCCACCTGCTTGGCCCCCGAAAACAGGCTCACATCGCCGGGCACGAGCGGTGCCCCATCGTCGCACAGGGCCACCGTCACCCTGGGCAGAGCGGCCAGCAGCGCCCCCAGCAGCCGCTTTTTGGGCGCATTAAAGGTATCGAACTCGTCGATGAAGACCTCCCGCTCCTGCAAAAATCCCGGCACTGCGCCGCAGGCCAGCGCCTCTTCGAGCCGCGCTCCGGCCAGCTCCAGCCGGTCGGCGGGGTCCATGCCGCTGCGGGCGAGCAGGGTCTCGTAGCCCTGAAAGATCAGGGCCAGCTCCCCCAGTTTGCCGCTCTCGGCCCCGCAGCCTTTGGCAAGGTCGGCCAGCTGCTGGCCGGACAGGCCCGCGCTCTTGAGCTCGTCGATGGTCTCGGCGGCCATCTGGCAGAACGCCGCGCTCCGCCGGTTGCGGTAGTAGTAATGGACGTTTTCCTGCAATTCTTCCAGTGCGCGGCGCACCAGCACAGCGCGGCCTGCGTCCGAAAGGGTCTGCACAGCTGCGCCGCCCTCCACGGACAGGATCTTCTCGGCCAGGCTCGTGAACGAAAAGCTCTCCACCATGCCGGAAAGTGCATCGCCCAGTTCGCGGTAGATGCGCCCCTCGGTGGAGGAGGTGAACTGTTCCGGCACCAGCAGGATGCTCTTCTGACCCGCCTCGGCGCGGGCACGGATGCGGTGATACAGCAGCGTCGTCTTACCGCTGCCCGACCCGCCTAAGACCAGTTGTAACATAAAAACCTCTCTTTGCTTGCCTGCCCTCTCCCTCTCCGTCATCGCTGCGCGATGCCACCTCTCCCGGAGGGAGAGGCATTGGCAGGCCGTTTTTGGCTGTGCTGGATGAGCAAAGCCCGTTCCTGCACAGCCTGCTGGGCTCCGCTCTCGCGGTCAGCGGCTGACTGCCCATGAGAACAGGGCCCGACTGTGCGGGAGCCGCAAGGCGACAGCGCACAGACCTGCCCGGCCCGCCAGTGGCTCCCCCTTTGGGGGAGCTGGCGCGAAGCGCCTGAGAGGGTGTGACCTGCTCTTATTGTAACACAAAATTGCAAGAACATCTATTCTGTGATACACTGGGGAAAACCAAATGGGAAAGGATGCCATTATGAAGATATTAGCCGTTGACTACGGAGCCAGCCGCACCGGCCTTGCCACCTGCGATGCCTCCGAATTTCTCACCACCGCCATCACGCCGCAGATCACCCTGAAAGCCCGCCCGAAGGTGGCGGCGCGGGTGTGCGAGATCGCCGCCGAGATCCATGCCGAGCTCATTGTGGTGGGCCTGCCGCTGAACATGGACGGCACCGAGGGCGAACGCGCCGAAAAGAGCCGGAAACTGGCCAGGACGCTGCAGATCTGGAGCGGTCTGCCCGTCCGGATGTGGGACGAACGACAGTCCACCTGCGAAGCCGCCGATATCCTCTCCGAGACCGGCACCTTTGGTGCCCGGCGGAAAGAGATCCTCGACTCCGTCAGCGCCACCGTCATCCTCGAAGATTACCTCGCCTGGCGCAAAGAGCACCCCGGCGAGATCTGAGCAGCAAAAAAGGCTCCCACTGCCACGGGAGCCTTTTTGCATTGCGCAGTTGTTATTGATACGTCTCGATGCTGACGCTGTGGATGGTGATGGCCTCGGTGGGCTTCTGGTTCTCATCCACCGCCGTCTGGGCGATGTTGTCCACGATGTCCATCCCCTCGTACACCTGGCCGAAGACGGTGTCGGTGTAGTCAAGGTAGGGTGCGCCGCCCGCCGTCTGGTAGGCGGCCACGACCTCGGCGCGGTAGGAGGCCGCATTCATCTGGTCCACAAGCTCCTGCGTCACGGAATCGCCGCCGGGCAACGACTCCATCACATAGAAGACGCTGGCGCACTGGCCGGAGGCATCCGTGGCCGCACACAGCGCCCCGGCGTAGTGATGGAGCCGGTCGGTGGCCTCAATGGGGTAGCGGCTGCCGTTCCAGATGGTGGTGCCTTTGCCGTCGGCCTCCTGCCCGGCCTCGACGAGAAATTCGTTCTCGACGCGGGAAACGGTCAGGCCGTTGTAGTACCCCGCCTGCGCAAGGCCGATGAAGTTGTCGCAAGCCTGCGGGGCCAGCGTGGGGAAGAGCACGGCCTTGAACACGCCCGCCGAGGTATCGAACACCGCGATGGTGTCGCCCGCCGCCGGGTGGGTGAACTGCACCTCGGCGGACTCCACCGCCGGGCGGGAGATGGATTTCGGCCCCGAAGTGCCGCTGAGCTTGTCCTTGAGCGAACAGCCCGTCAGCGCCACACAGCCCAGGAGCGCCAGCACCGCCAGCGCTTTTTTATAAAAACGATTCATAACTTTGACCTCTCGGTGAATAGCATAGTAACAGCTTCCCGCTCGCCCGGAACCGAGCAGGCGGTACACAGAGTTTAGTATAGCATATTTCTGCGCCGGATGCGAGAGGGAAATGCGTGAAAATCTGTCCGCAGATTTCTGTGCGAAAAACATCTTGACGAGCGGGCAAAAAAACGCTACACTATAAGCACAGCAAGGGCCTGTGGGAGCACAGAAAGCCCCGGCTGCCCCAACTTTATTTTTCGTTTGTAACAGGAGAACGTATCTTATGGCAGAAGAGATCAAGAACCCGAACGCCGAAGAGGAATATCAGCCCGATCTGATGACCCTTGAGGACGAGGACGGCAACGAAGTCACCTTTGAGGTGATCGACGCGCTGGACCATAAGGGCGTGCACTATATGGCCGTCGTGGAATACGCCGAGGACGAGGAAGACGTGAACGAGGATGCTCAGCTCGTCATCCTGAGCGTCGGCGAGGACAGCGAGGGCGAATATCTGGATGTCGTGGAAGACGACGAGACCCTGCTGGAAGTCAGCAAGCTGTTCGAGAAGCGGCTGAGCGACCAGTTCGAGATCGAGTAAGTTTTTCAGACGATTGACCCGTGCAAAACTTCCTGCCCGGCTCGATTTGTTGCGGTTTATATGATCCTACTAATCATTCAACGGGAGCCCGGCGTTCGCCGGTGGATTGCAGACCTCCCCGCTGTGGGCTCGACCCCAGAGGTTCGATGAGGAAGCGTGAATCCGGAGACAGGGCACCCACCTGTCCGCAAGGGTAGGTTTGATTGCCGCAGACGACCGGGCGGGATCTTTTTATAGGGACTTCATCCACCGCTGTCCTCTGCCAGGAGGAACAGTGTGTGGATTTTTTTATACCCTCTCAGTCTCGCTGCGCTCGCCAGCTCTCCCAAAGGGAGAGCCCTTGGCAAGCCGGTTTTGGCTATTGGTTTTCGCCCTGCGGGCTCTTTTGCAGCAGGGCTTCGCGGATTTGTCAGCGTGTTTGAAAGGATGTGCAATTGCGGCATGAAGTCTGAGCATCTGGTGGGGACGAACATCCCCCGATTCACCTACGACACCCCCACGGTACCGGAAAACGATTTTTATGCCCTGTGCGAGGGCAGCCGGCCCCTGTGCATGATCTTCCTGCCGGGGTTCGACCATCCCGTCAGCCGTGAGTACATCACCCGCTACCTCAAGACCCTGCCCGCCCTCAAGGGCGCACGGCTGGCCTGCGTGGTGCGGTCCAGCGCCAAGGCGGTGGCCACGGCCACCCGCGGGTCGGAGTTTCCCTTCCCGGTCATCTGCGACGGGCCGGGCGTACTGTACGGCTATCTGGGCGTGGAGCAGACCCGCGGCCTGCTGAGCTGGAGCTTCGCGGCCCAGAAGATCTACAAGGCCGCCAAAGATGCCGGTTATCACTACGACAAGTCTGCCCCGCAGATCCTGCCGCTGACGCTGGTGGTGGGCCCGATGGGCAGGATCCTGTTCACCCATTCCGGCCGCAGCCAGACCGACCTGCCCGAAGACTGCGCCGCCATCCACGAGGTCGTCCGGGCCGTGGAGGCAGCTACCGTTCAGGCCCGCACCGACGCAAACCCCCACTGCTCCGACGAGACCCTTACCCTGCCCGACCTGATGGGCTGGGATGACGGGACCTGACCCAGCAAAAGAGCCACGGCTGCGGCCGTGGCCCTTTTTTGTTCGTCTCACTCGATGTCGTCGTCCGTGAACAAGCCCGGAATGCCGCAGACTGCGGCGATGCCGACCACGGTGAAGACGATGCGGGACCAGATGGAGCTGCTGCCACCCAGCAGCCACCCCACAAAATCGAACTGGAACAGCCCGACCAGGCCCCAGTTGATGCCGCCGATGATCATCAAGATCAGACATACTTTATAAAAGGTCTGCACAAAAAGACCCCCTTTCCTTTGGGAATAGCATTTCCCAGGAAAGAGGGTCTTATTCCGTTTTGCGTTACAGCAGCCACTTCGGGGCGGTGACCCGTGCACCGCCCTTGTCGGGCTGAGCCACATAGACCTGCGGCCAGCGGGTCTTCAGGGCCGCAGCCGCCGTGCGGGCTTCGGCTTCATCGGCAAAGATGCCGAACACCGCCGCGCCGCTGCCGGTCATCAGGGCCGTGAGCGCACCGTGTTCGCAGAGCGCAGACTTGATGGCCTCATTGTCCTTGGCACCGCTGCACTCTTCCAGCGCGTTGCCTGCGGCGGCACAGACGGCGGCCAGATCTTCGGCGCGGATCGCGGCTTCCTGCGCCTCGCAGTCGGGGTGGCGGCTGCTGCCCACCCGGTCATAGGCCGCAAAGGCCTCCGGGGTCGAGACACCGTAGTCCGGCATGACCACCGTGAACCAGCAGTCCGGGCAGGGCGGCAGAGCTTTCATCACATCGCCCACGCCCTGCACCCGGCAGGTGCCGCCCATGAGGGCAAACGGCACATCGGCACCGATTTTGGCACCCAGCGCGCAGAGCTCGCTCATGGACAGATGCGCCCCATACAAAGCATTCAGTCCCACGAGGACGGCGGCGGCATCCGCACTGCCGCCCGCCATACCGGCCCGCACGGGCACGTTCTTATAGACGGTGATGTCCACCCCCGCCAGCAGGCCGGTGTAGCGGAAGAACGCGATGGCCGCTTTGATGGCGGTGTTGCTGTCGTTGGCGGCAACCGGGCTTCCGGGCAGAGAGAGGTTCAGGCCGCTGCTGCGGGCCAGCACCACCTTTTCATACAGGGTGATGGCCTGCATGGTCATGTCAAGGTCGTGGTATCCGTTGGGCAGCGTACCCACCACGTCCAGCGCCAGATTCAGCTTGGCAGGGGCCAGAATGGTCACGCGGTTCAGTTTTGCCATTTTCAACTCTCCTCACTGCGGCATTGCGATGCCGTTTTCCTCCAAAAAGGCGCGGATGCGCTTCATGGCTTCGGTCAGATGCTCCACCGAGTACGCATACGACACGCGGCAGTACCCCTCGCCGGAAGCGCCGAAAGCATCGCCGGGCACCAGTGCCACGTGCTTCTGCTCCAGCAGCCGGGTGCAGAACTCCTGGCTGGTCATCCCGGTGGACTTGATGCAGGGGAAGGCGTAGAACGCGCCCCGCGGCTCAAAACAGGTCAGGCCCATGGCGTTGAAGCCCTTCACCACCAGACGGCGGCGCATGTTGTACTCATCCCGCATCCGGTCGATCTCGCCGTCGCAGTCCTTCAGGGCCGTGATGGCGGCGTACTGGCTGGTGGTGGGGGCGCTCATGATGGCGCTCTGGTGGATCTTGGTCATGATCTTGATGATGGGAGCCGGGCCGCAGGCATAGCCCAGACGCCAGCCGGTCATCGCATAGCTCTTGGAGAAGCCGTTCACCACGATGGTCCGCTCGGCCATGCCGGGCAGGGTGGCAATGGAGACGTGCGGCCGCAGGCCGTAGTTCAGCTCGGCGTAGATCTCATCCGACAGCACCAGAACGTTCGTGTCCCGCAGAACGTCGGCGATGGCTTCGAGGTCTTCTTTCTCCATCACGGCACCGGTGGGGTTGTTCGGGAACGGCATGATGAGCAGCTTGGTCCTGGGGGTGATGGCCGCTTTCAGGGCCTCCGGGCGGAGGCGGAACTCATCCTCCTGGCGGCAGGCCACATGGACCGGCACACCGCCCGACAGGGTGGTGATGGGCTCATAGCAGACGAAGCACGGCTCCGGGATGACGACTTCGTCCCCCGGCTGCACCACCGTGCGGATGCACATATCAATGGCCTCACTGCCGCCCACGGTGACCAGCACCTGGCTCAGCGGGTCGTAGTGCAGGTTCATCCGGCGCTCCAGATAGCGGCAGATCTCTGCGCGCAGCTCCTTCAGGCCCGCATTGGCGGTATAGCGGGTGCGGCCGTGTTCCAGGCTCTCGATACCGGCCTCACGCACGGCCCAGGGCGTTTTGAAATCCGGTTCGCCGACGCCCAGGCTGATGCACTCCGGCATATCGGCGGCAAGGTCGAAGAATTTGCGGATGCCGGAGGGGCGCATGGCCGCAGCGGCAGGCGCGATCAGTTTATCGTAATCCATCACAGCACGGTGCACTCTCTTTCATCGATTTCGTCGTCCTGGTAGAAGCGGCCCTCTTTCTTATAGGTACGCAGGACAAAATGGGTGGCCGTGGACAGCACGTCGTCCAGCGGGCTCAGGCGCTTGGCCACGAACAGGGCGATCTCCTGGAAGGTCTGCCCCTTGATGATCAGCTGCAGATCGTAGCCGCCGCTCATCAGCAGCACGCTCTCCACCTCGTCAAAGGCGGCGATGGTGGCCGCGATCTCGTCAAAACCGCGGCTCTTCTTGGGGCTGACGTTCAGTTCGATGACGGCCTCCACCCGGTTCACCCCGGCCTTTTCCCAGTCCACAAGGGTCTTATAGCCCTTGATGATGCCCTGCGCACGGGCCAGGTCGATCATCGCCGCCACCTCAGCGGGGGATTTATTCAGCATCGTGGCAATGTCCTCGATCGGCAGCCGCGCGTTGTCTTCCAGAAGTTTCAAAAGCTGTTCCATCGTCGTTACTCCTTTGTATCCGCGGCGTACCGCGTCGATTTGTATCTTTCAGTATAGCACAAGCGCGCCGTATTTGCATCTTATTTTTTGGATAGACCGTCTTTTCCGCTCAGTTCCTGTTCTTTTTTCCAAAAAGTGTGTTCAAAAACCGGTAAATCTGCTATACTGGAAGGGAAGTCTTGCCCTCTCAGGCGCTTCGCGCCAGCTCTCCCAGGGGGAGAGCCCTTGGCAGGCCGGACAGGTCGGTGTGATCGCCTTGCGGCTCCCGCACAGCCGGGCCCTGTCCTCATTGGCAGCATCTGCCGACTTGACGCGCAAGGCAAGCTCCTGCTGACCGTTGCAGCGGAGCCCGGCAGCCTGTGCAAAATGAGGCTTCTTCATCCAGCACATCCAAAACCGACACGCTAGCGGCTCCCCCTTTGGGGGAGCTGTCAAACCCTATGGGTTTGACTGAGAGGGTTTTCCATTAACTATTGGGGGTAAGGAATATGAAAGCATTCATCACGGTCATCGGCCGCGACACTGTCGGCGTCGTCGCAAAAGTTGCTGCCCTGTGCAGTGAGCTCAACATCAACATCGAAGACGTGACCCAGAGCATCCTGCAGGGCATGTTCGCCATGATCATGCTGGTGGACATCAGCCAGTGCAGCGTCAGCCACGAGGAGCTGCACAACCGCGCAGACGCCCTGGCCAAGGAGATGGGGATGCAGATCAACGTCACCCGTCAGGAAGTGTTCGACGCGATGCACACGATCTGACCTCTCCGTCATCGCTGACGCGATGCCACCTCCCCTATGGAGGGGAGGCCTTGGCAAGCCGGTTTTGAACGTGCTGATCGCCTGCGGCTCCAAAGCAGCCGGGTTTCGCGTTTTTGTCAGCGACAGAGGAATCCAAGAGAGAAAGGAATCTATTATGAGCATGATGAATACCGGTGACATCCTCGAAACCATCGAGATGTTCACCCAGGACAATCTGGACGTGCGGACCGTGACCATGGGCATCAGCCTGCTGGACTGCATCGACCCGGACCCGAAAAAAGCCTGTGAGAAGGTCTACAACAAGATCGTGACCAAGGCGGCCAATCTGGTGCCCGCCGTGGAGCACATCAGCGCCGAATACGGCATCCCCATCATCAACAAGCGCATCAGCGTGACGCCCATCGCCATGCTGCTGGGTGCCTGCCCGGATGCCGACCCGGTGGACTTTGCCAAAGCACTGGACGCCGCCGGCAAGAAGGTGGGCGTCAACTTTGTGGGCGGCTACACGGCCCTTGTGCACAAGGGCTTTTCGGCGGGCGACCTCCGGCTCATCGAGTCCATCCCCCGCGCACTGGCGGAGACCGACATCGTGTGCAGCTCGGTGAACATCGGTGCCACCAAGGCGGGCCTGAACATGGACGCCATCAAGCGGATGGGCGAAGCCGTCAAGAAGGCCAGTGAGCTGACGGCAGACCGCCAGTGCATCGGTGCGGCCAAGCTGGTCGTCTTCTGCAATGCGCCGGAGGACAACCCCTTCATGGCCGGTGCGTTCCACGGCCCCGGCGAGCCTGACTGCGAGATCCACGTCGGTGTCTCCGGCCCCGGTGCGGTGCGCGCCGCGCTGGCCAAACTGCCCAAGGATGCCCCCATCGACGAGGTGGCCGAGCTGGTCAAGCGCACGGCGTTCAAGATCACCCGCGTGGGCCAGCTGGTGGCAAACCTCGCCTCCAAGGCGCTGGGAGTACCCGCCGGCATCATCGACCTGTCGCTGGCCCCCACCCCGGCCGTGGGCGACAGCGTGGCCAACATCCTCGAAGAGATGGGCCTTGAGACCTGCGGCTGCTGCGGCACCACAGCCTGCCTGGCCCTGCTGAACGATGCCGTCAAGAAGGGCGGCGTCATGGCCTCCAACCACGTGGGCGGCCTGTCCGGTGCCTTCATCCCCGTCAGCGAGGACGACGGCATGATCCACGCAGCGGAGTGCGGCTGCCTGACCATCGAAAAGCTCGAAGCTATGACCGCCGTCTGCTCGGTGGGCATCGACATGGTCATCATCCCCGGCGACACCACCCCTGCCGTCATCAGCGCCCTCATCGCCGACGAAGCCGCCATCGGCATGGTCAACAGCAAGACCACCGCCGTCCGCGTCATCCCGGCCATCGGCCGCAAGGCAGGCGAGATCCTGGACTTCGGCGGTCTGCTGGGCTATGGCCCCATCATGCCGGTCAACCAGCGCGACCCGTCGGTCTTCATCAACCGCGGCGGCCGCCTGCCCGCCCCGATGCAGTCGCTGAAAAACTAAGAATAAAATCACTTCCACAGACCCAGACTCTGGATAGCATTTCCAGAGAAAGGGTCTGTTTTTTATGTACAGCCGCATTTTATCCCGCCGCCAGATGACCGTCTGGTGCATCACACTCAGCGGTGCGCTCGCGCTCTGCATCGGTCTGCAAGGCCTGCTGGGCTGGGGCCGCACCCAGCTCGACACCGGAGCCGCGCTTGCCGCCGACACGCTGCGGCTCCACATTCGCGCTGCCAGCGACACCACCGCCGACCAGACCGACAAGCTGGCCGTGCGGGATGCCGTGCTCGCGTATCTGGACACGGCCTGCCCGGCGGCAGACCAGCCCGCCGCCCTCCGCTGGGCTGCGGCCCATCTGTCTGAGCTGCAGCGGGTCGCCCGCACCGTGCTGGCCGGGCGGGGCAGTTTTGCACCGGTGCGGGTCTATCTGGTGGAAATGTACTTCGGCACCACCCGCTACGCTGCCTCGGCCCTGCCCGCCGGGCGGTATCAGGCCCTGCGCATCGACATCGGCGCAGCCCCCTATGGCCGGAACTGGTGGTGTGTGCTCTACCCCGGCCTCTGCCGCACCGCCTGCGGCGGCTATGCCGCCCCCGCCGAAAACGACCTCGTCTGCGGGCGGTATCTCCTGCGGTTCAAATGCGTGGAGTGGTGGCAGAAGCACACCGCCCGCCGGGAAGATGTCATCCTGCTGGGATGACATCTCCGTCCCCGCATCCGCGATGCCGCCTCTCCCGGTAGAAGAGGCCCTGGCCATCGGGTATTGCCTGCCGGATCCGACAAAGGTTCCCACGAACACTTCCACCTTCCGCCGCATAAGCTCCTGGTGGAAGGAGTGTGAGTTTGACCATGGCAATTCCTGCCTATTATTCCCTCATCCAGCGCGGCTCCACCGGCCCCGACGTAGCACTGGTGCAGACCTGGCTCAACGGCCTGCGCGACACCTGCACCTGGTATCACGAGCTGACCACGGACGGGCGGTTCGGCATCAAGAGCGTGAACGCGGTGAAGGAGTTCCAGCTCAAAAACGACATGAATGTGGACGGCAAGGTGGGCGCGAACACCTGGAACGTGCTCTACACCAAGTACACCGCCAAGCACGGCCTGCACGTCCCCTACCCCGGCATCGTGCTGCGGCAGGGCAGTTCCGGCGGCACGGTCCGGCTGGTGCAGCAGAAGCTGAACGCGCTGGGTGAGAAGCTCTCCACTGACGGCAAATACGGTGCTTCCACCGCAGCCGCTGTGGAGCGCTACCAGCGCCGCAACGGCCTCACTGCCGACGGCGCAGTCGGCAAAGCCACCTGGGAGAAGATGTTCTGACGACGGCCCACCCTCTCCGTCTGCTTCGCAGACAGCTCCCCCGAAGGGGGAGCCACTGGCGAGACGGTTTTGGGCGTACTGGATGAGCAAAGTTTCTTGAAACCCTAAAATGGAGTGCTCCGTTGTTTCGTTCGACCGCATCTACCCAAACGCTCTTTGTCAGAGCGCAGTACAGATGTTGTTGGCCCTGACAGCGGAGCACTTCCGTTTACGATACGAAATACGTTCAGCGTCCAGCAGGGGCTGCCCGGCATGCCAATGGCTCGCCCTTCGGGAGAGCTGGCAAACCCGCAGGGTTTGACTGAGAGGGTAAGGCCGTTTATAATAAGAGCATCCCCAACTGAAAGGCGGTGCTCCCATGCGTTTTCTTCACCTCTCCGACCTGCACCTCGGCAAGCGGGTCTGCGAGTTCTCCATGTTGGACGACCAGCGGTATATTCTGGAGGAGATCTTGTCGCTCCTCGACACCCGCCCCGTGGATGCTGTTCTGCTGGCGGGCGACCTCTACGACAAACCTGTGCCCCCCGCCGAAGCCGTCCGTCTGCTGGACTGGTTCCTCACCGAACTGGCCGACCGGAAGCTGCCGGTCTTCGCCATCAGCGGCAACCACGACTCCGCCGAACGGGTCGCGTTCGGTGCCCATCTGCTGGCGGGGAGCCAGGTCTACGTCAGCCCGGTGTTTGAAGGGGCCCCGGCCCCCATCCCCCTCACCGACGCATACGGCCCGGTGGACATTTACTTACTGCCCTTCCTGAAACCCGCCATGGTGCGCCACATCTACCCGGACGAGCCCATCGAGAGCTACAGCGACGCCCTGGGCTGTGTGCTGCGCCGTTGCGCCCCCGACCCGGCCCGCCGCAGCGTACTGGTGGCCCACCAGTTCGTGGCCGGTGCCGCCGCCTGCGAGAGCGAGGAGCCATCGGTGGGCGGGCTGGACTGTGTGGATGCCGCCCTCTTTGACGGCTTCGACTATGTGGCCCTCGGCCACCTGCACAGCCCCCAGAAGGTGGGCCGCGATACCCTGCGCTACTGCGGCACCCCGCTGAAGTATTCCTTCTCGGAGGCGCACCAGCACAAGAGCGCAACGTTTGTGGAGCTGGGGCCGAAGGGAGAGGTCACGCTTTCCACAACGCCGCTGACCCCGAAGCACGACCTGCGGGAGCTGCGCGGCAGCTACATGGAGCTGACCGACCGCCGCAGCTATGCGGGCACGGCCACTGACGACTATCTGCACATCACCCTGACCGACGAGCAGGATGTGCCCGATGCGCTGGCCCGGCTGCGGGTCATCTATCCGAACCTGATGCGGCTGGACTACGACAACCTCCGCACCCGCACCCAGGCCGACCTCGACGCCCCGGCCCAGACCGAGCAGAAAACGCCGCTGGAACACTTTGCGGCCTTTTATGCGCTGCAAAACAATCAGCCCCTGAGCGCCGAGCAGGCTGCGTTCTGCCAGCAGCTCATTGAAACGCTCTGGAAGGAGGAGGACGCATGAGACCCCTGAAGCTGACCCTTTCGGCCTTCGGGCCATACGCCAGCACCGTCACGCTGGAGCTGGAGCGCCTGGGCAAAGGCGGCCTGTATCTCGTCACCGGCGACACCGGCGCGGGCAAGACCACCCTTTTCGACGCCATCACCTATGCCCTGTACGACCATTCCAGCGGCGGTGTGCGGGACGGTGCCATGCTGCGCAGCAAGTACGCCAACCCCGGCACCCCCACCTTTGTCGAGCTGGAATTTGAGGTGCGCGGCCAGCGGTACACCGTCCGCCGCAACCCGGACTACCTCCGCCCCAAAGCGCGGGGCGAGGGCACGACCACCGAAAAGGCGGACGCCGTCCTCACCTACCCGGACGGACGCCCGCCCGTGACCCGGTCGAAGGATGTCACCGCCGCCGTCACCGCTCTCATCGGGCTGGACTACGACCAGTTCTGCCAGATTGCTATGATCGCGCAGGGGCAGTTCACCCGCCTGCTCAATGCCACGACCGAGGAGCGGAGCAAGATCTTCCGCAAACTGTTCCGCACCCAGCGCTACCAGAAATTGCAGGACGCGCTGCAAGAGGAGAACGCCCGCCTCACGGCCCAGCGCACGGCCCAGAACGTCCAGCTGGACGCGTTGCTCTCCGGCATCCGCTATCCGGAGACCGACCCCGACGCCGAAGCGCTGGACGGGCTTTCGGCGCAGCGCCCCGCCGAGGAAGTCACCGCCCTGCTGGACGGGCTCCTCACCCGGCAGGAAGCGGAGCTCTCCGCCGCTGCCGCCGCCCACACCGCCGCGCAGGCACAGCTGGACGCTTTGCAGCAGACGCTGGGCCGGGCCGAGCAGGCCGAAGCCCTCCGCCGCCAGCGGGTCGAAAAGCAGGCCGAGCTTGCCGCCCTGCTCCCCCGCCGGGACGCGGCCCGCGCCGATGCGGCCCGCCATGCAGGCGATGCCGCTGCACTGGACGCTCTGACCGCCCAGCTGGAGCGGGCCAGAGCGGGCCTTGACGCCTGCGACGCGCTGGACAAGCTCTGCCACGCACAGACCGCCGCCCGCAGCGAGGCCGACCTCGAACAGGCCAAAGCCCGCAAGGCGCGGGCCCAGCTGACCGCGCTGGATGCGGAACTCGCCGCGCTGGACGCCGAAGCGGCCGCCCTCGGCGACCCGGAGACCCGGAACGTGGCCCTGACCGCTCAGGCCGAGCAGCTCACCCGCCGGGAGACCGCCCTCACCGCGCTGGCTCAAAGCCTGACCGAAGACCAGCACCGCACCCACGCAGCCCGACAGGCACAGGACGCCTACCGCACCGCAGCCGCCGCGCAGGACGCTGCCCACGCGGAGCGGGACGCCTGCGAGCGGGCGTTTCTGGACGCACAGGCCGGACTTCTGGCGCAGGGCCTTGCCGAAGGCACCCCCTGCCCCGTCTGCGGCAGTGTCCACCACCCGGCCAAAGCAGCGCTGCCTCACACCGCCCCCACCCAGGCGCAGGTGACCGCCGCCAAGCAGGCGGCCGAAGCAGCAGACCGCGCCGCGCAGGACCGCGCGGCCGCCGCCCGCGAAGCCCTCGCCGCCCAGCGGGAGGGCAAAGCCACCCTCCGCCGGGACGCCGAAAGCCTTCTGCCCGAACGCTTCACCTCGCCGGAGGGGCCGGTCGCTTTGACCGTGGCCCTGTTGAAAACGGCTCTTGCCGAGGAGACTGCCGCGCTCCAGACCGCACAGGCCGAGAACCGCGCAGCCCTGCAAAAGGCTGCCGCCGACTGCACCCGCCGCACCCGGCTGGATGCCGCCCGCAAGACCAAAACGGCCCAGCGCACCGCCTTGGAAACGGCAGCAGCCTCTGCCGAACAGACTGCCGCTGCCCGCGAAGCCACGGCTGCGGCGCTGGAACAGCAGATCACCGAAGCCCGGCAGACCGCACCGGCCAGCCGCGCCGAGGCCCAGCAGACGGTCGCCGACCTGACGGCCCAGCGCACTGCCCTGCGCACCGGCATGGAGCAGGCCGAAGCCGCCCGCCGCGCTGCGGAAAACACCGTCGCTGCCGCCGAAGCTGCCGTGCAGGCCCTGCAAGACCAGCAGGCCCCGGAGACCGAGGCCGCAGACCTCGACGCTTTACGCACCCGGCTCACTGCGCTGCAAACGGCCCGCCAGCAGGCCGCCGAACAGGAAAAAGCCCTGACGGCCCAGCTCGTGCCCAACCGCCGCGCCGCCGCCGACTACCGCCGACTGGCCGCGGCCCGGCAGGTGCTGGAGACCCGCTGGCAGTGGGTCAACGCGCTGGCCTCCACAGCGGGCGGCACCCTGAGCAGCAAGCAGAAGATCAAACTGGAAGCCTACATCCAGATGCACTATCTCGACCGCATCCTCGTCCACGCCAACACCCGCCTGATGCAGATGACCGCCGGGCAGTACGAGCTGGAGCGGGTCGGGGCCGAGAACCAGCGCAGCCAGTCCGGCCTGGACCTCGGCGTCATCGACCACTACAACGGCACCCGCCGCAGCGTGAAGACCCTTTCCGGCGGCGAGAGCTTCAAGGCCTCGCTGGCGCTGGCGCTGGGCCTTTCGGACGAAGTCCAGAGCACGGCCGGCGGCATCCGGCTGGACACCCTCTTCCTCGACGAGGGCTTCGGTTCCCTCGACGACGAGAGTCTGGAACAGGCCATCCGGGTCCTCTCCGGCCTGACCGAGGGCGACCGGCTCGTGGGCATCATCTCCCACGTCGCCGCCCTCAAAGACCGCATCGATCATCAGGTCCTCGTCAAAAAGGCCCGCAGCGGGGGGAGCACGGTGGAGCTGATCGTGTAAGCATGTCCGTTTTTCAGCCCTCTGTTCCGGCCCTGCCGACAAAAAAATCTCCGCGCAGCTGCGCGGAGATTTTTTTGCCTTCTTATGGTTCTTCCTGTTCTTCGCTCGTGTAGAGCACCATCAGGTGGTTGGCCGAAGCTTCCAGCTGCTCTTTGGCCTGCCGGAGGTTCGCTTCCTCGGTCTCGTTCATCTTTTCGGGTTTGTCCTTCCGCAGGCAGCGGCGGAGGTTGGCCACATCGGCTTTGATGCGGTTTTTCTCGTCCTTGTCCAGCTCCTTTTTGCACTTGGACAGGGCCTCATCCACCTTGTAGGCCAGCACTTCGGCCTGATTGTGGAGTTCCAGCCGCTCTTTCCGGCGGCTGTCCTCGGCTTCATACGCGGCGGCATCCGCCATGGCGCGCTGGATCTCGTGTTCCGACAGGTTCGTGCTGCCGGTGATGGTGATGTTCTGCTCCCGCCCGGTGCCGAGGTCTTTGGCGGAGACCTTCACGACGCCATTGACGTCGATGTCAAAGGTCACTTCGATCTGCGGCTTGGACGAGAAGCTGGCACGGATGCCGTTCAGCTTGAACTTGCCCAGGCTCTTGTTGTCCCGCGCAAAATGGCGTTCTCCCTGCAGGACGTTGATCTCCACGCTGGTCTGCATCGGGCGCGCCGTCGTGAAGATCTGGCTCTTCCGGGTGGGGATCATGCTGTTGCGGGTGATGAGCGGGGTCGCCACGCCGCCCAGCGTCTCAATGGACAAGGTCAGCGGGGTGACATCCATCAGCACAAGGCCCTGCGCAGCGGCACCGGAAGCACCGGCCAGCTTGCCGCCGCCCTGCAGCAGAGCACCCTGGACCGCTGCGCCCATCGCGACACATTCGTCCGGGTTCAAGCTGTGGCTGGGCTCGCAGCCCAGCAGCTCTTTGACCTGACGTTCTACGGCCGGCATCCGGGTGCTGCCGCCCACCAGAAGCACCTTGCCCAGCTGGCTGGCGGCGATGCCTGCATCCCGCAGGGCATTCTGCACCGGCTGCACGGTGCGGGCCAGCAGGTCGCCGGTCATCATCTCGAACTGCGGGCGGGTGAGCGTCAGGTCCAGATGGTGGGGGCCGTCTTTGCCCACCGCAATGAAGGGCAGGTTCAGCTGTGCGCTCAGCGCGCTGGATAGCTCCTTCTTGGCCTTTTCGGCCTCCTCTTTCAGACGGCCCATGGCGGCGGGGTCGCGGCTCAGGTCGATGCGGTCGGATTTCTTGAACTCCGCTACCGCATACTCCACGATCCGCTCATCAAAATCATCGCCGCCCAGATGGGTGTCGCCGCCGGTGGCCAGCACCGTGAAGGTGCCGTCCTCGATCTCGATGATGGAGACATCGAAGGTGCCGCCGCCCAGGTCATAGACCAAAATCTTCTGCGGCGCTTCGTTGTCCAGGCCGTAGGCCACCGCTGCAGCCGTAGGCTCGTTGATGATGCGCAGAACGTTCAGCCCCGCGATGCGGCCTGCATCCTGCGTGGCCTTGCGCTGGCTGTCGTCAAAGTAGGCAGGCACCGTGATGACGGCCTCGGTCACCGGCTCGCCGAGGTAGCTCTCAGCGTCGCGGCGGATCTTCGTCAGGATCATGGCGCTGATCTCCTGCGGGGTCAGGTCTTTGCCGTCGATGTGGACCCGGTGGTCGGAACCCATGTAGCGCTTGATGCTGGAGATGGTGCGGCCGGAGTTGGTCGCGATCTGGCGCTTGGCCGCGCCGCCCACCAGACGCTCACCGTCTCTGGTAAAGGCGACCACGCTGGGGGTGGTGCGTTCGCCCTCGGCATTGGCGATGACCACGGGCTTGCCGCCCTCGACCACTGCCACACAGGAGTTGGTCGTTCCAAGGTCGATTCCGATCACGTTGCTCATAGTGCTTGTCCTCTTTTCTTGCGGCACAGATTTTTTTCCAGAATCATCTTACCGATTTCCTATGACGATTTCATAGAACAAATGTAAAGAATTTGTGTTCCTGCCGATCTCATCGGTTCTCCAGCCCTTCGTTCATCAGCTCCGCCACGGTCTTCCGGGTCTCGTCCAGCCAGATCTCCGCGTCCGGTGCCCCCTCTTCCAGCTGGATGCAGAAGCCCTGCTCGGCCTCCGCCAGCTCCATCAGCGCCTTTTTGCGGGAGACATACCGCGTTTCGCACTGGGCGATGCGGAGCCGGATCTGCGGCGTATAGGAGACATCCGGCATCCCACGGGCGGCACTCTGGGCGCGGCGGTAGTATTGCAGCGCGGCGGCGGCTTCCTGCCCGGAGGCCGCTGCGTCATCGCCAAGGGCGATCATGGCCTGCACTTCCCCGGCCTTGGCGGCTTTTTTCCACATCCGCCGGGCCTGTACCTTGCTGCGCCGGGCACCCCGGCCCTGATACAGGCAGTCGCCCAACAGCGCCAGCGCTTCGGCGCTGCCCGCCTCGACGGCTTTTTCATAGTGCTGCACTGCCTCGGCCCAGTTGCCCTGCCGCGCGGCATCGTAGCCCGCATCCAGTTCTTCCAGACCGGGGCCTTCGCTGCCCCGCTCCGACTTGAGCAGCCCGTTCAGGATGGAGCCATCCAGCGTAGCGGAATTGGTCCACGGGTCGATGACCACACCGTCGATGCCGTCGGTGTTCAGGGCATATTCCATGGCCTCCCGCATCCCGCGCTCGGCCATGGGCCGGGTGGCCGTGGCGCGCTCGGCTTCCGCCGTCTTCACCGACGTGAACAGGGGCAGGTAGCTGCGCTCCTTCCGGGTGTGGAGCAGCCAGGGGTCCAGCCCTTCTGCCTTTTCCGCCGGGATGGGCATGGAAGCCCACGGGGCCGGGCCGCTCTGCGGGTCGGCTGCGGCATCCAGCGGCACCAGCACCCGCGTTTTCAGCTCCAGTGCATAGTTCAGGGCGTTCATCAGGTTCCAGAAATGCGTCTCGTTCTGCTCCCGGTAGAGCCGCTCCACGGCCTGCTCCACCACCGGGCAGCCCGTGCCCGCCGGGCTGTATTGGGGGGCGGCCTTTTTCTTCCGGCTGCCCACCGGGCGGAACCGCCGTGCGCTTTTCTCGTATGCCATTTGCATCACCCTTCTTTTTCCATCCGTCATAATAATTTATTATAGCAGGATTTTCCAAGTTTCACAATGGGGAAGACGCACTGCATTTTTCCGCAAAACAATAGCATTCCGACCCTGGTTGTATTATAATATGCGATGGGAAAGTTTCCCCCGATTTACATTTCAGAAAAGGAGTCTTTCGCCTTGAACAAAATGCTTACCCACCTGAACGGCTACAAGCGCGAGGCCGTCCTCGCGCCGCTGTTCAAGATGCTGGAAGCCACGTTCGACCTGTTTGTCCCTCTGGTCATGGCAGACATCGTCAACGTCGGCATTGCGGCGCACGACCTGCATTATATCCTTGTGCGGTGCGGCATCCTGCTGCTGCTCGCCGTCATCGGCCTGACCTGCAGCCTGACGGCCCAGTATTTCTCCGCCAAGGCCGCTGTGGGCTACTCCACCTCGCTGCGCCATGCGCTGTTTGAGCACATCCAGAAGCTCGGCTTCACCGAGATGGACACGCTGGGCACCAGCACCCTCATCACCCGCATGACCAGCGACATCAATCAGGTGCAGAGCGGCCTGAACCTCTTCCTCCGCCTGTTCCTGCGCAGCCCGTTCGTGGTGGTCGGTGCCATGGTCATGGCCTTCACGGTCAATGCGCGGGCCGCATGGATCTTCGTGGTGGCCATCCCGCTGCTGTCCATTGTGGTCTTCGGCATCATGGTCCTGACCAGCCCGCTGTATAAGACCGCCCAGACCCGTCTGGACCGGGTGCTGGGCCTGACCCGCGAGAACCTGACCGGCGTTCGCGTTGTTCGCGCCTTTGACAAGGAGAAGAGCGAGATCGACCGCTTCGAGTCTGCCAACGACCTGCTGACCAAAATGCAGCTCCACGTCGGCCATCTCTCCTCCCTGATGAGCCCGCTGACCTACGTGATCATCAACCTGGCCATCGTGGCGCTGCTGTATGTGGGCAGCATCGAGATCAACATCGGCGGCATGGCAGCCGGTGATGTCATCGCGCTGGTCAACTACATGAACCAGATTCTGGTCGAGCTGGTCAAGCTGGCCAACCTCATCGTGCAGATCAGCAAGGCGCTGGCCTGCGCCAGCCGTGTGCAGGCCGTGCTGGACACGGAACCGGGGATGGCGTTCCCCGCTGCCCTTCCGGATGCCGTGGAGGCCGGCAAGGCCGACGACGCCGTCCGGTTCGACCATGTCAGCCTGACCTACGCCGGTGCCGGTGCCCCCAGCCTGTCGGACATCAGCTTCACGGCCAAACGCGGCCAGACCATCGGTGTCATCGGCGGCACGGGCAGCGGCAAATCCAGCCTCATCAACCTCATCCCCCGCTTCTACGATGCCACCGAGGGTTCGGTTGAGATCCTGGGCCGTCCGGCGCAGGCATACCCGCGGGACGTTCTGCGCGGCAGCGTCAGCGTCGTCATGCAGAAAGCGCAGCTCTTCGGCGGCACCATCCGCTCGAACCTGCTCTGGGGCAACAAGAACGCCTCGGATGCCGACCTGTGGGCCGCACTGGAAACGGCGCAGGCTGCGGAATTCGTCAAGGCAAAGCCCCTTGGGCTGGACGAGCCTGTGGAGCAGGGCGGCCGGAACCTCTCCGGCGGCCAGAAGCAGCGCCTGACCATTGCCCGCGCACTGGTGGGCAAGCCCGACATCCTCATTCTGGATGACAGCGCCAGCGCTCTGGACTACGCCACCGACGCCGCCCTGCGCAAGGCGCTGGCGGCTCTGCCCGGCAGCCTGACCGTCTTCATCGTCAGCCAGCGCGCCGCCAGCCTGCAGCACGCCGACCAGATCCTCGTTCTGGACGACGGCAAACTCGTCGGCCTCGGCAAACACGCCGACCTGCTGGCCTCCTGCCCGGTCTATGAGGAGATCTATGCCAGCCAGTTCAAGAAAGGGGATGCGCAGAAATGAGTGCAAAAGCAAAGAGCAGCCTGACCCCGGAACAGCGCAAGGCAACGCTCCGCCGGGTGCTGGAAAAGATCCGCCCCTACCGCTTTTTCGTGGGGTGCAGCCTCATCGTGGCCGCCGTGAGCGTGGCCGCCCAGCTGTATATCCCCATCCTCTGCGGCAGCGCCATCGACCTGATGCTCGGCAAGGGCCGCGTGGACTTTGCCGGTGTGATGCAGATCATCGTGCAGATCGTGGCCGTAGCCATCCTCGCAGCCTTTGCGCAGTGGCTGCTGAGCGTCTGCAACAACCGCATCACCTTCTCCGTCAGCCGCGACCTACGCAATGCCGCCCTGCGGAAGATCCAGACCCTCCCCCTCTCCTACCTCGACAGCCACCCCTCCGGCGACATCGTCAGCCGGATGATCGCCGATGTGGACACCTTTGCCGACGGCCTGCTGATGGGCTTCACCCAGCTGTTCTCCGGCCTGCTGACCATCTTCGGCACCCTGCTGTTCATGCTGTGGGAGAATGTCCCCATCACGCTGGTGGTCGTCTGCATCACCCCGCTGAGCCTGGTGGTGGCCAGCTTTCTGGCCAAGCGCAGCTACAAGTATTTTCAGGGGCAGAGTACCGTGCGCGGTGAGCAGACCGCTCTGGTCAATGAGATGATCGAAGGCCAGAAGGTCGTGCAGGCCTTCGGCCACGAGGCCGAGAGCCTTGCCTCCTTTGACGAGGTGAACACGCGGCTGCAGGATGTCAGCCTGAAGGCCATCTTCTTCTCCAGCATGACCAACCCCGCCACCCGCTTCGTCAACAATATCGTCTATGCAGGCGTCGGTCTGGTGGGTGCGATCTATGCTGTGGCGGGCGGCATCACCATCGGTCAGCTGAGCATCTTCCTCAACTACGCCAACCAGTACACCAAGCCCTTCAATGAGATCTCCGGCGTCGTCACCGAGCTGCAGAACGCACTGGCCTGCGCGGCCCGCGTCTTTGAGCTGCTGGACGCCGACGACCAGGTACCCGAAGCCGAACACGCCAGGGTGCTGCAGCCGGACGGCCATGTGGAACTGAAGGATGTCTCCTTCCGCTATCTGCCGGACCGCCCCCTCATCGAGGGCCTGAACCTGGACGTCAAGCCCGGCCAGCGCATCGCCATCGTCGGCCCCACCGGCTGCGGCAAGACCACCCTCATCAACCTGCTCATGCGGTTCTATGATGTCAACGGCGGCTCCATCACCGTCTCCGGCGACGACATCCGGAACGTGACCCGCGCTTCCCTGCGCGGCAGCTACGGCATGGTGCTGCAGGACACCTGGCTGCGCGCCGGCACCGTCCGCGAGAACATCGCCTACGGCAAGCCCGACGCCACCGACGAAGAGATCGTTGCCGCGGCCAAGGCAGCCCACGCCGACAGCTTTATCCGCCGCCTGCCGGACGGTTACGATACCGTCATCGCGGAGGACGGCGGCAACATCAGCCAGGGCCAGAAGCAGCTGCTCTGCATCGCCCGCGTCATGCTCTACCTGCCGCCCATGCTGATTCTGGACGAGGCCACCTCCTCCATCGACACCCGCACCGAGGTGCGCATCCAGGCCGCATTCGCCCGGATGATGCAGGGCCGCACGAGCTTCATCGTGGCCCACCGCCTGTCCACCATCCGCGAGGCCGACGTCATCCTTGTGATGAAGGACGGCCACATCGTGGAGCAGGGCAATCACGACGAACTGCTGGCCCAGGGCGGCTTCTACGCCAAGCTCTACAACAGCCAGTTCGAAGGTGTGGAGACTTGACCAGCGCAAACAAAAAATGGGATGCTCGTTTCGAGCATCCCATTTTTGTTTGCCGGATCCCTGCCGCCCGTCGTTTCAGACCGTCTCGACCACCACTGGCTCCTCCGGCGGCGGGGTCAGCGTGGAGTGCGCCCGCACAAAGGCAGCTGCGCGCTGGCTGGCAATGCCCTGCCGCAGCTTTCGCTTGTCATTGGACGGGAAGGTCCGCTCCCCGTTCCAGCCCTCCAGCGCAGCCTGCACCTCGGCCTCTGTGGGCCAGAGATGTTCCGTTTCGGCGACCAGCAGAAGCCCCAGACGCCCCCGCAGTTTCTGTTCCGCCTGCGCGTGAAGCTCCGTCCGGAACTGTTCCACCGTCTGGCCCTGCACCTTCAGGTATTGGTCAAAGTTGATGTTGTTCGCCTGCATCCGCAGGTTGAACTCCCGCTGCTCGGCAAAGTAGTTGCCCGCCACCAATTGCTTCGGCAGCGCGCCCTTCACCTCGCCGCCGAGCTGGTAGACCAGCTCCCGCTCGGCCAGCGTCTCGGCCTGGGCGCAGCGGGTCTTGTAGATCTCCCTTGCCACACGGTCCCGCAGGGCTTTTTTGCCCGCCTCGTCGGCGGCGCGGTCCTCGTCGCCGTGGTGGCGGTTGATCTCCAGTTCAAGGGTCAGTTTCCGGATGGGCCGTGGCCGGATGGGCTGCACAAAGCCGGTGTACCGCCCCAGTTCCAGCGGCGGCAGGCAGAAGAACTCCGCCCCCGCCCGGAACCCTTCGGCCCGGTTGACGGCCAGCAGCTCAAAGTCCGGGTCGGTCACCGGGACGAGCCGATGCTCCTCCATCAGCTGCGCGAACAGCGGCGAAAAGCCTTCCAGAATGGCGCGGTTCACCGCTGCCGTCAGCAGGTCTTCTTCCTCTTTGGGCGCATCCGGTGCCGCCTGCTCGGCCTGCACCGCTGCTTCCAGCTCCTCGGCACTGGCCGAAAAGACCACCCGGCAGTCGCCCGGTTCCGGCATCCCAAAATGTTCCAGTTTCATAGTGTTTCCTCCTCACCGCACAAATCCGGCCATCAGCAGCACCAGAACCACCGCCAGCGCAAAGTACAGCACTTCGGCCCCCAGCACGGCGCGGTCGCCTTCCACATACATCTTCTCCGGATCTTCCGGGTCATAATATAAGGTCACGGTCTCCCCGGCCGCAAAGCCCTTGCCCTTGGCCGCCTTCGGGTAATGGAGGCGATGGCTGCCGCCTGCCGTCTCAAATTCCAGCACATAGGCCTGACCGTCCCGGCCCTGCGCGGTGCCCGCAACGCGGGCGGTGACCTTTTCGCCTTTTGTCTGCAAGCGCCGCCGCGCAAGCACACTGCGCACCCCCATGCCGAGCATGAGCGCCGCCCCGATGATAAAGATCAGAAAGTTGAACATGTGTGGTTCCCTCATTCCATCGTATTTTGCCGCAGGGCCCCAGGCCCCGGACAGCTCAGGTCTTATTGTATCATACTTTACCGAAAATTTCGCCCCATCGTCCTCATTCCGGTGCCAAAATTTCATCCGGAATTTTTGTCAGAAAATTTCGAAAAAAGCGCTTGACATTTCCGGTTTCCATGGTATAATTACTATCGTTCCGAGCGACACGGCTCACGAACGAAAACAAAATATGCGGATATGGCGGAATTGGCAGACGCGTTAGATTCAGGTTCTAATCGGGGCAACTCGGTGGAGGTTCAAGTCCTCTTATCCGCACTCTCAAACGACAGCTTTCAAAAAGGCTGTCGTTTTTCTTTTTTGTATCCGTCCTTTTGGAAACACTCTTCTATGCGGATAAGAGGACTTGAACAGCAACAACGACGACCGCTGCCTGCGGCAGAAACAGGGAGGAGTTGTTGGGGCCGCGTTCTGATTTTTCAAAGCCCTGCCAAGGGGCTGCGGAAAAATCAGCAAACGCAACCCGCAAGGCCCTGCCGCACAGTGCCGCAAGCAATCAGCCCAGTGGGGCTTTTGTTAGTGCGCGGTTCCTAGACCCGTAGGAATGTCTACCAGGAGGACTGCCGTTAAAATAGAAAATCCGAACCTTTTCTCGATAGGAGAAGGGTTCGGATTTTT
>ERZ773210.747-NODE-747-length-36582-cov-3.453144_pt1 | contig 36582 bp, 34 predicted proteins | sample MGYA00580528_ERZ773210 | MGnify/ENA primary metagenome ERZ773210 (study PRJEB29015, sample SAMEA2737769) | human gut metagenome | biome: human gut; feature: human-associated habitat; material: faeces | place: China | collected 2012 ...
AATTGAACTGTAAGAGACTTTTTAGTTTCTATTACTCCCGATAACCCGCCAAGTCAAATGCTACGCATACACATGAAAGTAGGTGCTCTGATTATAGATTTCCAAAGAATATTGCTTTCCTTTACCGAAAAATGATATTTAACCCATCAACAGTCAACGAATTAAGGTGCATAGAAATATATGAAAAGAAGATAAGGACTAAATTGATCTAAAAAATAAGAGTAAGACGTGTGACTCTATAAGCAATAATGTCTGACTCTAATTAGTAATATAAGTAGCTCCAAATCGCAATAAAGGGTGGCTCTGGCGTTAGCAAATAATCAAACAGATCGTCTAAAAATTGCAATAGTCTTTCTTATATAAAAAACAAAGCCTTTTTTCAATATCAGATAAAAAGGTGTTTTGAGAATTTTTGACAAAACCGTCGGCCACTTCCAATTGTTATACAAAAGTTGAACAATCAATGGTCCAAATATCAATGCCCAAATGTCCAATGCTTGCACTAAGATCAAGGCCAAAAGCGTACTTAATATGGCAGATATTGAGTACGCTTTCATATAGGGAATTTTGTTTGTGCATATTATAAAATTACAGCAAAGAGAATGCTGATTCCATAACGATAAATAAAGACAAATCCCGAGAAAGAGAGACAGACTAAACTCAACATCTGGCTTAAATATCTGCAGAATCGGAAACGCTATAAACACTACAGAAACAAATCCGAATACCACCAAAATCCAAAATCCAACCAAACCCTTTTCAGCTAGACTTTCCATTTTTTCATAATCTTGTTTCACATAAGCAGACTGGAAAGCTGGCATAAAGCTTTTAGCAAGTGCTGTTGCCATTGAGCATAACGCTGAACCAATTTGAAGCAATAATGAATATGTTCCTGTTGTCGAAAGTCCCAAATAGATAGAACAAATAATAGAACCTACCTGTGTAGTACAAAATGAAGAAAGTTGGACGATGCCATCACGCCAAGCCAAAAAATAAATTGATTCGAAAACGCTTTTGATTTCCTTAAATGTAATTTTGGTCTTATCCGCAGCTAGCTCATTCCTTATTTCCTTATTTCCGCGAAAACGCAACCCCGACACAATTCTCATCAACAAGCCATTAAGCAAGAAACCCAAAGCTGCACCAATTAAACCAAAACCACAAATTAATAATAGAATACTGGTAAATAACTGAAATAGCTTTCCCGCAGTTGTAGCTTTATTAACGCCTTCTATATCTCCAATTCCTCTTAAAAAAGTCGGCTGATACAAAAAGAAAATATTGATAAATATAGCAATTATAAATATCGACCATGATATCCAATGGAGGCAACCGCCCATATTTCTTGTTATGTAACATATATACACTGTGCCAATAGTCGACACCAATATGGTAACCACTACAGCAATCAGGCAATAAATTATCTTTGCTGTTTTTAAAAGCGTTCGAAGCAAATGCCAATCTATGTTTTGTCCAACAAACTGACTGTTAAACCCATCTTTAGATAATTTCTGAATACCACTAATGCAGTATGTAATATTTCTTGAAAATGTAGGGGTAAAACCAAACTCTAAAAGTTGGGAAAAATTAGAAATTGCTAAAAAAACATACCACAATCCAAGCTCTTCCGAATCTAAAAAAAACAGCAAGAACGGAAGCAGTAAAAAACTTCCACCCATCGAAACAAATGTTCCTATGTAATTCCAAATAATGTCTTTTTTTCTTATAGTTATTTTTTTCGTTTTATCCATGATTTATCCACTAGGAGCCAAATAATTAATGCTTTGCGCAAAGAGCAGAGGAAAAATAATGACTGAAAGACCAATCCCCAAAGATTCAACAGTGCCCATTATGAGCAATAGAGAAATAAAAATCTTTAAAAAAGCAGCTATTCTGCTTTTACTGCTTTTAAGTTTCAAGCAAACAAGAAATATGCAAACCAGTAGCAAAGCAAGACCAATAGCTCCAGCGTGATATAAAGTAGTTAATAAAATATTATGAGCCGAAGTGATAACACCGAATCCAAATCTTGAGCTTGAATCAATAACGTTTTCTATTCCATAACCGAATAAAGGATTCTGCTCAATCCAGAAAATTGCCCAATCCCATATTATTGTTCTTCCGCTCAATGTAGCATCTCTACCCATAACCCCAAATAAATCAATAAAAAAGTCTTGAATATGAAAGAATACAATGGCAAGGTTCAAGAATAGTGCTGCAGCTATCCAAATCAAAGGACTGCTATTTTGTATAAGTCGCATTTTTGATAGCAGCATTGCCATAATAATAGCAATGCAAATTATTAAAGATGTAGCGGAATCAACAATGAACGCATTTATAGTAGCCAGAACAATAAAGACTAGAGCAAAAATCATGTTCTTTAGCTGTTTCGATAAAAGCCAACTAACTACACTTGCTAATATTCCAGGAATCAAAAAAGTAACTATTCCGTTCTTGTGCCCAAGAAAATATCTCACAGCATTATCATTGCTTGAAAGTTGAGAATAAACTCCTGTAGTAGAGTAGTATAGACCCTCTGGATGCAGAGCGGATGTTGAGATAGATATAATTAAAATAATAAAGAAATACCACTTTATCAAAGACACAAACATTACAGCATCGCGTTTAATGCACAGATCAAAAGCTAAACATATGGCTACAACATACAAGAAGGTCTTAAAGGCATATAAAACATTACCAGAATTTAATATAGTAACAAAAACAATAAGCAAATGTAACGCAGCTACTGAAGTTACAAACAGGGAGAAACCATAGCTTCTTAACACAAGTATCGAAATTATGCATATTCCAACAATTTTCCAAAGCAAAACAGCTGTATCGAGAAAAGGGAAACAATCCTCTATATATGCAGGCTCAAAAAAGGGAAGTAGTACAGCAAAAAACACTACAGTAACAAATATGCTATCTGGAAATACTCTTTTATTGTTGTTTGTTTTCATAAAAATTGATTATTTTGCTATAAAGAAAAGTTTTCATTATATAAAGCAATTAGTTTAGAGTAGACAACGTCTTCACTATAATGATTTCGCGCATAGTCTGAAATTAGTTTTTTATCAAAATCATCACGCCTCAAATATGATTCTTTCATTGCATATTCGAGAGTTTTTATATTGCTCGAGTCGACTAAAAATCCAAAATTATCATCCCTGAGCACATCTCTAGCTTCAGCAGATTGGGTTCCGATTGCAGGAATGCCTGAAGCCCACGCCTCAATAATAGGAACACAAAAGGTTTCATTCCTGCTATAAGAAATTGAGACGTTCGACTCTCGAACTAGTTTTGCAACGTCGGATTGGTTCAAAGTTCCCTTAAATATCACTCTGTTCTCAAGATGAAGCTTTTTAACAAGCTTCTTCAATCGCCGCTTCTCTGGCCCTTCTCCAACTATTTGTAAAAAAGTCTTTTCATTATCCGAAAACTGACAATAAAACGCCAGAATAATTGAGTCAATTTGCTTAATGGGAACCAATCTCTGCGTAACTATAAAGTAAAAATTTTCTTTGTTATTATCAGCTACAGAAGGAAAAAAATTATTTGATACAACATTAGGAATCACAAATATTTTTCTCGTAGTACCAGTAATAGCAATTATTGCTTTTCGAAGATTACGGCCTACAGATATTACAACATCTGAATTTTTGACATATTGTTCAAGATGGAGTGCATCAATTTTGCTTAATTTATTATTCTGAACCTTTGACCAATGTTCTGTAACTATAATTTTAGTTTCAAATTTTTTATACTGTAAAACAACATCTGGCTCAGTAATTAAAGCAGGATAATGAACATGGATTATGTCAGGAATTCCTGCATCAGCTTCGACTAATTTTAGGAAATTTGACCAGCAATGTTTCTTAAATTTCGGCCAATGAATACGCATTCTTTCTAAAAAAAAGAATTGAGAGAATGAGCATATTCTTACGTTGTCTTCGAACCAAGTATGATAGCCCCATTTATGTATTTTCTTAAAAGGATGAAATACAAGAGTAACATATGTCACAATATGTCCGTTTTTAGCAAGCATTTTTGCTTGATCTAGTTCAAACGAACCAGCCATTCTATTCTTTCGAGAAGGATAATTTCTACCTATAACCCAAATTTTCAATTTTTTAGAGTTTTTTATCATTCTATTCTTCCACAACAATATTATTAGCTAACAATGCTAAGGCTTTACTCATTGTTCGTTCAGCTTCTTTTAAGCTGTTTCCAGTAGTTACAATCTGTCCGATTCTGTCTCTTGGTACTTTGAACTTTTTCACTTGGGAATTTTTTTTAATTTCAATTCTGCAGTCAAAAACATTTTCGATTTCTTCTATTGCAGAAAGTGAAATCGAAGAAACACGTCCTGTTTTGTTGGATTTTAGTATTTTACCTACTGCATAGTGATTACTTGCACTATCGAACGAAGGCTTCAACCCAAGGCATCCTTCAACTACTTTTTCATAATAGTTAAAGCTACAGCACGCAGAAACAACTTCAGGCGCCGTATTTCCCCCTATTCGACCACATATTTCTAGCAGATAAGGAATGCCATCTTTCAAAATGTAATCCACGTTTATAGCACAAGTCTCTAGACCGATGGCGTTTATAGCCTTTTGCGTTTCCTTGAAAATTGCATTCTGCACTTTACTGCTTATCTCAAAAGGAGCCCAATGGCCTATTGCTCCCGAAGCATAATTTGAATTAGGTAAATAGAGATAGTCTCCGTGTAGCATTAAAAAAACTAGACTTCCTTTATATACAAAACCCTGGGCTCCAAACTCTTCTCCGGAAATAAACTCCTCTACAACACAATAATCTTTCTTTGTATATTGTTTTATATTTAATATCTTTGTTGACACTTCAGATAAAGTTCTAGCCATAGCCATACCGTTACTACCTGAACCATCAACTATTTTTACCATCGCCGGAAAAGTAAGTTCTTGGCATTCTTTTTTTAAATCACTGTCAAATTTAACTTTTTTAAAGGCTGCAGTCGAAACATCGTAGCGAGCAAAAGCTTCCTTCATTAGATACTTATCACGCATTTTTTTTGATGATTCGATGCTATAGCCAGGTAGATGAAGTTTTTCCGACACGAAACCAATGGTAGGTAAAGCAACCTCTAAAGCAGAAGAGACTATCCCCTCGATCTCCTCCTTCCTTGCAATCTCATACACAGACTCTTGATCGGCAACATCTACTTCATAATACTTATCAGCTTTTTCTATTCCAGGATAATCTCCATATGGACTAATAACCACAGTCGAACATCCTATAGCATGAGCGGCATCAATTAGTGGTGCCTGTAAATACCCTGCACCTAATATCATTACTTTATTCATTTATCCATCACTACCAAGATTTATTTAATACAAGTTTTAAGTTCAATAATTCCGATATCTTTCTGGAATACACCATATTTACTGGGAAGCAAAAGTCTTTGTTCAACTGCTTTATTTTGTAGCCAGAGATAAATTGCCTTTGGTAAGTCAACACCACACACATGGCTAAACAAATATCCCCCACCAAAGCGAGGATTCATTTCTAAAACATATAATCTGTCTCTATAGAGAATAACATCTACATCCATGTTTCCCGGATGCCTTACCAGGTTCGATAGCTTCACTGCAAGATGTAGAAAGTCTGCATTAACCTCAATCACTTCAGCGCAATCTGTTTCTCCAGCTCTCATTTTTATCTTTTTCTTTACGACAACAGATTTAAAATTTCCTTCTAAATCATTAATTATGTCGAGACCAAATTCTTGCCCTTTCGCAAACTCTTGAAAAATCACGGCTTCATCGAAATCTGTCTCGTATTTTAGGTAGCTATCTTTTATATTGTTTATCACTATCTTAAAAAGACTGCGCAGTTCATCCTCGTTATTTGCAACAAAGACCCCTACTGAACCCATCCCCCATCTCGGTTTGACCACAATAGGGAAAACGATTTCTCCTGCATTTACCGCTTTCAAACATTTTTCTAAACTAGAATACGTTTTTAAAGCGGGCAAATCGTTTTCTTTTAAATATGAGCTTGTTTTTAATTTGTCATTGCACAAATCTGCTTGCTCTTTGTTAGGAACAAGCGGGAAACAGCCAATTTGCAAAAACTTCTCTTTATTTTTAGCTAGCACGGGAATATCCACATCAAATAACGGAATAATTGCACCTATGCCGTTCTGTTTACAGTAATCTAATAAAAATGGAATATATTTATCTGAATATATTAGAGGCGATATTGTCCCTTTATCAGCAACCTCTAAAGCTGCAGAATAACAATCAGAGTTAAGTGCATGAACTTCACCTTGGGCATTCATCGCGTCTTTAAAGAACTTAATTAGATAACTGCGTCTTCCAGCTGAGGTTAATAGCAAATTTGGTTTTGATCGATTGATCCACTCAGGTGCAATTACATAATCACGATTATTCATATAGGCCCTTTTCATTTAGTGAGTCAAAAAAAATAGGAGTTCCTCCTGTATGAATAAATAAAACATTTTTTTCAGTTATTTTTTCTTTCTTAAGGTAACGCATCATCCCCCAAAACGCTTTACCCACATAGATGCAATCGGCGGAAATCCCCTCATTTTTATACAAATCTTTAACCACTTTATATATCTGATGATTTATCTTCCCATAGCCTCCCTCTATATAATCATCCAAAAAAATAAGATTGCTCCTTATAGTCTGAACAATCGAATGCTTATCTAAAAAACAGGTTTTATTCTTTATAAATTCTTCTGCATAAAGTTGTATTTTTCTTTTTCCAATATCTGATTCTCGAGCTACCGAGATCCCTATTATCTCAGGCCCCCCAAAGACTCCTTTTCCGCATAACAATCCAGACTGCGTCATTCCAGTGCCAGACGCAAGAAAAACATAATCAAAAACAGTCTTTAGTTCTTGCTCCTGTTCGAGGATTTCTTTGTAAACATTAAAATATGCCTCGGCAGGAACATCATAGTTTCCTTTTCCAGCACTATTGCCATAAATATAATACGGTGTTAAACCCTTGCTTCTTAATTGCAGGAACAAGCTATCAAGGGTTTCTTTTACTTTTGATTTATCGGTTGTAATTATTTTTGCCTCAGATAGCTCAGTAAGTAAAAAATTACTTGTTTTTTTACCATTGTTATCGTCGGATACAACAATATAACAAGGAATATTCTCAGAACAACACACATTGGACAGGGCGCGAATCAAATTTGAAAATGAACTACCATAACCTATTATACAATCTGCATTCTTCTTCTTCATATCTTTAACGAAACAGTAGGCTAATCGTACCTTGTTCCCACCAAAACTTAAAGGAAGCAAATCTTCTCTCTTGATATATATTTGGTTTTCTCTAGAAAAACTATTGAGTTTTTGTATAGGAGTCTTCATAGCAGTATTTATTGCTTCTATTGTTGATTCATATCATTAAGTACTTTATCGATGTATTCTTCAGGGACTTCGGAAATCGCTATTGCTCTGCCATCCAATGTATACCCAGTGAAAGCACCTCTCCCTGCTACAGCACGAATACTTGTGCTTTTTTTGTCAAATACAAGCCGCATCAAGTTAATTAAAAGCTTTATATCTGTTTTGAAGCTGATATTTTCTACATACCAAACATCGTTCTCGAATCTAGCTTGATAAGAATCCGAACTTTCTCTCCAGTTATGAGGAGGACACTCCAAGCCTGGACGAACACAAAGTCGAGCTTTGTGCCTATTGTTGTATCTATGAGTATATTCCGGCAGTAAAGGTCGCGGACCAATTAAACTCATATCCCCTTTTAAAATTGACCAAAAATTTAATAATTCATCAAGTGAGCTCTTACGCATCGCTTTTCCAAATTTCGTTACACGCCGATTTGGAGGAAGCAACTCGCCCTTCTCATCCTTTTCATTGGTCATATTTCTAAACTTAACAATATAAAAAAGCTTACCGTTCTTACCGACTCTCTTTTGTTTAAAGAAAACTGGTCTACCAACATCAAAAAAGGTGCAAATTGCTAAAACAATATTTAATGGTAACGTCACAGCAATAACTATTATTGAAATAAAAACATCCAGAAGCCGTTTTATATACTTCGAATAGATCGTGTTGCTGACTTTCACCTTTTTGCATTTTTCGTTTACTATTGGAAGCCTTTCTTCTGCTAATTTATCCGCTATAGCCCATCTTTGTTTTTTCGTTAAGTCTTGATATTTCATTGTTTTACTATTTCAAAACCACGTTGCAAATACGATCAACCTGATCAATTGTTAATTCGCTAGACATAGGTAAAGTAAGTACATGCTTGCTTGCCCAATCGGACACAAAAAGCTTCATGCGCAAACCCGTGTTTTTATAACACGCTGCATTTTCCATGCTGGGATAAAAATATTTTCTTGCAAATATGTTCTGTGATTCAAGATTCGCTAAAACCTGATTACGATCTTTAGCACCATCAAAGAATACTGGGAAGTAGGCATAATTCCATTCAAGATCTTCAGGTATTTCAATTAATTTAATACCAGGCTGATTCTCCAAACGTTCATAATAGCGGTTGCCGACAATTTTTCTACGAGCAATGTCATTATCAATATGACGCAAATTACAGAGACCCATCGCTGCTTCAAATTCATTCATGCGAGCGTTAGTACCGATATAGTCAATGTCTTCATGAGAAGTGAAACCGAAATTTACAAGATACTGCAAATTATTAAAGAGATCAGCATCTTTATAAGAAACAATTCCCCCTTCTATGGTATGAAACACTTTTGTTGCATGAGTACTAAACATAGCGCAGTCGCCAAACGCACCTGCCCCTACACCATTCTTCTTAACTCCGAATGCATGAGCTGCATCGTAGATCACTTTTAATCCGTGCTTCTTTGCAATCTTGTCAATTGCTTCCACATCACAGAGAAATCCATACACATGCGTCGCTACAATTGCGCAAGTATGTTCAGTAATTAAATCCTCAATAAGTTCAGGATTGATGGTGAAGTCGCTTTCCTTCACGTCACAAAATACTGGCGTTAAACCATTTCTTACTATAGCGTGTGTAGTAGAACAGTGAGTATAAGGCGTAGTGATGACTTCACCCTTAAGATTAAGGGCCTGCAAGGCAACTTCAAGAGCAACATGCCCATTTGCGAACAACCACACATTTGGTACACCTAAATATTTCCTAAGCTTTTCTTCAAATTCAAAGCTTTTGGAACCGCGATTAGATAGCCATCTTGAATCCCATAAACCCCGTATCTCTTCTACATACTCTTCAAATGGTGGCATTGAAGACATTGTTACATTGATTCGTTCTTGCATTGACTCTCCTTGAATATGACCAGCGGTTAGCTAAATCAGCCCTTGTTCTTTCATACTTTCGAGTGCTTTATCTTTTTCAGATAGAATTATTTCGTTTAAAGGAATCGGCCAAGAAATATTCAAAAATGGATCATCGAAAGAGATCCCACCCTCATCATCAGGATGATATATATCATTTGCTTTGTAACTAAAAACGGTATCTTCCTCAAGGATTAGAATTGCATGCCCAAAACCTTGTGGCATATATAGTTGTTTTTTGTTTTGACCACTCAAAAACTCCGCATGCCACTTTCCATAGGTTTTGCTGCCACGCCGCAAATCAATTGCAACATCAAAGGCACTTCCACTAAGAACCCGCACGAGTTTTGACTGAGGATAATTCTTTTGAAAGTGAATCCCCCTGAGTACTCCCCGCTTTGAGGTTGATTGATTTTCCTGAAGGAATTCATCTTTTATTCCTCCAGCAAAAAAATCTATTTTTTTGTACGCCTCAGAAAAACAACCTCTACTATCCGGAAAACTTTTTGTTTCCACAACAATCAGACCAGGTATTTCCGTAGGAAGAAAGGTGAAATTACCTGAATGAATCTTTTTCAGATTTCCCATAAATACAGTCTTTCCATTATTTCGTTATGAACATCTGATTTATCACGCAATTTACTATCGCGTACGCATTCGATAGGAATCCAATTTAGATAGTTGCAACACCATTCTGCGGCTTGACGACTACGTTCTAAGTAATCCAGATCACGCTCGTGAACATCACGTTTTGTTGAATCACCGTTATAGCGTTTAGCTAAAAGTTGTTGGCTGGTGCCAGTATCCAATCGCAGGTAAAACACTACATCGGCCTTAGGAAGCCCCAGTAATTCATGCTCGTACTGCAAAAGCCAATCAACGAAGATTTTCCATTGTTGTTTCGGTAGCTTTGAACATTGGTGAATAGCATTAGAGGTGGTGTATCTATCGGCAATAAGCACATCACTTGTTTCATAAACGTCGCGCCAGTCTTTTAAATAACTTACGAGCCTATCCATCGCAAAAAACGAAGAAGCAGCATAAGCGTTTACGTCGCTAGCATGCTCGCCGAATCCTCCATGAAGATAGTCTTCAACCAATGCCGCAGACGGATTTCCATAGCGTGGGAACGATACACTTGCAACGTTAAGTCCCTTTTTCTGCAGAGCTTCACGCAATAAGCCTGTTTGGGTTTCTTTCCCTGATCCATCCAAGCCTTCTATTGCGATAAGCTTTGCTGACATTATTGGCCTTGGTTTTTATACTTTGCTTCTACGTCGGCTTTACTTGCCTGCCACCATGCTTCGTTATCTTTATACCAAGCAATGGTTTTCTTAAGTCCTTCAGCAAAATCTGTATGCTGCGGTTTCCAGCCTAATTCCTGTTGAAGCTTTGAAGAATCAATGGCGTAACGTCTATCATGACCAGGCCTATCTTTTACCCAATCGAAGTAATCAGTTGGTTTTCCCATCTGCTCCAAAATAGTTTTAAGAACATCAATATTGTTCTTTTCGCCATTAGCACCCACCAAATAGGTTTCCCCTATCTGGCCTTTTTCCAGGATAGTCCAAACAGCAGAAGAGTGATCATCGACATGAATCCAGTCACGCACATTAAGCCCATCACCATAAAGCTTTGGCTTTATTCCGTAAAGTATGTTCGTAATCTGTCGTGGAATAAATTTCTCAATATGCTGGCGAGGTCCGTAATTGTTTGAACAGTTCGAAATGGTGGCTTTAACCCCATAGGTACGCACCCATGCACGCACCAACATGTCCGATGCCACCTTGCTTGAACTATACGGACTTGAAGGATTGTATGGGGTTTTTTCGGTAAATTTAGCTGGATCATCCAACGCTAAATCGCCATATACTTCATCAGTGGAAATATGGTGGAAGCGAACATTGTATTTTCTTGCAGCCTCCAACAAAGTAAACGTACCTTCAATATTTGTACGAATAAAGGGCTGCGGATTTGCAATAGAATTATCATTATGACTTTCTGCAGCAAAATGCACACATGCATCAGCTTCAGAGAAAAGATCTTCCACTAAATCTTTATCACAAATATCGCCCACTACTAATTTGCAACGCTCGGATGGTATACCTGCTAAATTATCAGGATTACCTGCATACGTTAATTTATCTAAAACTACAACTGATACATTCGGTTTATTCCGCACAACCCAATGAACGAAGTTTGAACCAATAAAACCAGCTCCACCAGTTACTAATAGTTTTTTATATCGAGAAATTGGTTTCATAATTAACTGTTTTACTTATTTATGTTTGGGTTTGCACTATTAATTACACGACCAGAAACAACTGCCTGCAAGTACTTTCCGTAAGAAGATTTTCCATATTTCTTCGCTGCTGCATTTAGTATTTCTTCATTTATCCAGCCGTTATTGAAAGCGATTTCTTCTAAACTGCCTATCTGAATCCCTTGGTTGTTTTCCACAACACGAACATACTCAGTAGCCGCAAACAGGCTTTCCATGGTGCCTGTATCAAACCAAGCGCTACCACGATGAAGTAGCTTTACTCCTAGCGAGCCATCTTCTAAATACATTCTATTTAAATCAGTAATTTCTAATTCACCACGATCAGAAGGTTTTATTTGTTTTGCCCATTCAACGGCACGATTATCATAGAAATACAATCCCGTTACTGCATAGTTACTTTTTGGGTGCTCTGGCTTTTCTTCAAGTGAAACAGCTTTGCCGTTTTTATCAAATTCCACAACACCAAAACGCTCTGGATCAGGAACATAGTAGCCGAATACTGTAGCGCCCTCTTCTTTATTAGCAGCTTCTTTTAAGCGGGAAGTTAGTCCGCCACCATAAAAAATGTTATCTCCTAGGGTAAGAGCGACTCTATTATCACCAATGAATTCCTCACCCAAAATAAGGGCTTGAGCAAGCCCATCGGGGCTTGGCTGCTCTTTATAGGAGAGATTAATGCCGAACTGCTTCCCGTCCCCTAACAAACGCTGAAAGTTTGGAAGATCTTTTGGAGTAGAAATGATCAAAATATCCTGAATACCTGCCAACATAAGAATGGACAAAGGATAATAGATCATTGGCTTATCGTATACGGGTAACAGCTGTTTACTTGTAACCGCTGTTAAAGGATAAAGTCTCGTGCCAGATCCGCCCGCAAGAACGATACCTTTCATTGGTAACCTTTCCGTAGTATTCAATTGTTTTTCTTTATCGGACAACTTCTAATGCTTTTTAATAATTTCTAGACCAGCCTTAATGGTTATTGCTCGACCACACATATACAGTTCCAAATAGGCTAGCCGTTTATGTCTATCTATCTTTTTAACTAAGCCCATATGATTCATTAAAGGGCCTTTTAGAATAATGATTTCATCGCCTTCAATAATGCCTTCAGACATTTTCATGACGTGATCCTCATTGCCAATGAACGCGCTAATTAACGTTTTTTCCTCATCAGCTAAAGGAATAAACTGTTCGTTTCCATCATGGAGCAGCCTCGTCATGCGACTTACTTTGTTTAGCTCTTTCCTGAACACTTCAGGGATTTTGGTATCAACGAATACATATCCTGGAAACAGAATTTCTTTAACGTATTTCCATACGCCTGAATAGCGTTTCTTTATTTCATACTGAGGAACAAAGCAAGAACTAAAAGTACTACTATCTACCAGTTTTTCTATTTGGTGGATTACCGCATGTTCTTGCCCTCCAACTACTTGAATGACATACCACATACGGATCACCTCCTGCTGGTAGGTGCCGCATAACTTAAGTGCAATAACTCTGTTAGATGGATAAAGGTATGGCTTCGCCATAGGAAACCTTCCCTTATATACACGAACATTTAAAACTCTTAGCTGCTATCCAAACGCGCACCCAGCGACGATTTAGCGCATTCAAAGATATGTTTTGGCAGGCACTTAGTAATGTTTTGAGCCCACCCATCAAGCCTTATTCAAAAAAAACAGCTTGTATATAAGCCACGAATAATAAGCTTTCTTGCCCCGATGCTTACGCCCGTGGCTTATATGCAAACAGTTTCTTTAGTTGTTAAGCTTCATTGCTTACCTGTTGAACTTTTAATATGCAACAGCGCTACCTATTTAAGTCCTTTGGCAGATACGGTTAAACACTTTTGGAACAAACAATGCTATTCATGCACCAAATATCTCCAGCCTGTAGATTTGGTGTTTAGCCTGTTAACCAGCTCCTTGGAATCCTTAACATTTGAACCCGTTCATTCGTCTTATCGCCTAGGAAATGAAGTAACCAAGCCGCTATTTATCTACATTCGAGCGTGCGCACCTTTTGCAAAGAATTCTTTGCGGGCACGCCATAACAGCTCATATGCCAGTGGTCCATGAGCATCACTTGCAATAAAGTTGACTAATCCCTCTTCGAACAATTTCTTAGCGGTTTTCTTTACAGGGCTGAACGAACCTTCACCCATAAAATCCGACGAAACCTGTATTTTGCAACCAGCCCCAATGAACTGACGAACAATATCTAAGTTTTCCTGAACAGGCTTATAGCGCTCTGGATGCGCAATGATTACGGTATAACCCTTGCCCTGAAGCTGAAATACGATGCGCTCCCAATCGGGCGGCAAACTACGCGTAGGTAGTTCAAGCAAAAATTCCCCTGTTTCAAAACCAAGGTAATCTGCCCAATCCATACCCAACTCCATAAGCTTTTTGTAGTTAACCTCAAACCCCATGGTCATTTTGGGGGCCATACGAATCTTGGAAACTTCTGCCTGTAGTGCATGGAATGCATCCCACATAGCTTCGTAGTCAAACCACGGATCGCGACAATGAGGCGTACAAACAAAAGAAGTAACCCCTGCACGCATGGCAGCCTGCACCATTTCAAGGGATTCCTCCATGGAATGAGAGCCGTCATCTACGCCAGGCAATATATGACAATGAACATCACGCATGATTCAGTTTTCCTATCAGTGATGTTTTCCTTGCTGACTTCTGTCAATGCGTGGTGTATTAGAACGGCGTGCCTGCTGAACGCCTGCCTGAACTGCAGATTTCTTCCAAGATTGACTATTAGAGACGGGATTAACCGTAGCTTGCTGTTGAACGGCACGCTGCCCTTGCGATTGCTTAGCTGCCTGCTGTTGAGCCATCTGAGCACGTCCAGGTTGCCCCGCAGGTGCCTGCCGACGTGCACCGCGAGGAATAGCAGATGCAGCAGGCACTGAAACGGGTCCCGTATTGCCCGTAGCACCCTTTTTGCGTGCACGTCGAGCTTCCTTTTCGGGATCTATGCGCTGGTTATCTTTGTTGTAGTAAGCGTAATAATACTCAGAGCCAGTACCCTCGCAGAAGGTCGCACAAGCACCAATAATATGAGCTTCCGCCTTCTGTAGCTGGTCGTAGGCGGTGAGTATTTCGTCGCGCTTAGCGCCACCAACCTTCACTACCAAAATAGTGCCATCTACTAAACGAGAAAGAATAGCAGCATCTACAAAAGTACCTACTGGTGGTGTATCAAACAAAACATAATCGTAAGTATTGCATGCATCATCTACTAATTTCGCATATGCACGTGAACTAAGTAAGTCTGCAGGATTAGGAATATTAGGTTCCGTATCTAGGAAATAAAAGTTGGGAGTTCCCGTAGAAATAACCGCTTCTTGCAAACTTATCGCACGAGACATTACCGCATAAGCTCCGTGTGCGGCATGTACTCCTAGGGCCGCTGCTGCGCTTCGGCGACGCATGTCTGCTTCAACCAGCAACACGCTATTACCTGCACTTGCAATAGCCTTTGCCAATTCAATAGTAGTAGTAGTTTTGCCTTCGTTAGGAACCGCACTGGTAAGTACAATGCTTTGCATAGGATTATCAACTGACGCAAAGCGAATATTTGCCAACATGGTTTTTGCTGCATTTTGAACTTCAAGCGTATTAGATGCTGCCTTTTTCTTTTTAGCCATATGCGTCACCTCCTTTTATTTAATGGTTGGAATCTTGCCAATAACAGGAATTTCCAGTAGTTCTTCAATTTCTTCAGGCTTACGAATACGAGTGTTAACCATATCCATAACAACCACGATAGCCACAGCCATAAAAATACCCGACAGGAATGCCGCAGCTACATACAGAATGCGTGGAGGTCCCGATGGCTCATCAGGAGTTGCAGCCTGATCAATTACATTTACTGCTTCAATATCCATAATTTCTTGCGCTACCGTATTGGTGGTATTCGCGAAGCCGTTTGCTATAGCTGCAGCAGAATTGGGAGTATCACCCGTTACTTCAATGGTGATAAGACGCGTGGTGGTGGAACTGGTTACCTCAACATCGTACTTTTCCAGCTCCTGTTCGGTCATGCCTAGCTGATTAGCTGTTTGATTCAGTACGCGTTCGCTCTTGATAAGTTCCGAAACGTCGTTCGTAAGCATCTGAGATGCGGAAAGATCAGTTGAAAGTGTAGTGCCTACCTGCGTTTCTGAAGAGTTCGCTAATACATACATAGAAACACTAGCAGTATACGTATTTGCCAATGCAACAAAACTAAATACCGCTGTTGCTAATGCAAAAATGATTGGCAATGCAATACAGAGTTTTAAATGCTTTCGGATAATTTGAAGTAACTCAAGTAAGGTCATAGATCAAATTCCTTATTTCCCCTATTACTTTTTTTCTACTGTTTTCCGTTTTGTTTTTAATTAGTTCACGGTTGATTCCGCGCTGCCAGAACTACCTGATTCCGAAGCTGTTCCAGAGTTTGTTTCTGCATTTGCCTCGGAGCTGGTTTCAGATCCAGATCCTTCCTCAGACTCAACCGCCTGAGTGTCCTTTGTTAGAACGTTTGCCTTGCTTGGATCTTGGCCTGTATCCACCATCTGCATCATGTCGGCCCATTCGTCCTCGAGCGTAATGGTATATGACACGCCAGCTATAGTCTTCGTAGTTGAAGGAACCATGGCTGAATAGAAGTAATAGTGTTCAGCGCTCTGGAAAGTTTGAGCTAATTCGATGAGCTCATTTAAGGAATAGTCAGTAGAAATACAATTCGCGAGCGACTGCACTGCACCTGGCAAATCGGTTGGAGGAAGAGACAAAATGGTATCCGCTAATGCCTGTACGAGAATGCGTTGGTTTTCTGCACGTTGGAAGTCGCCTTCGTTATAGCCGTAGCGTTCACGTGCAAAAGCAAGAGCCTGTTCACCATTCAAACGCTGCATGCCCGCATTTAGTTCAACACCTGTGTTAGAAGCACCAGTTTGATCATTAGATTCAGGGATATCTACCCAAATGCCGCCAAGTTGATCTACTGCCTTTTCAAGCTCGTCAAAGTGGATTTCTGCGTAGTGAGAAATCTCGATGCCTGACATTTTTTCTACCGCTTCAACTGCGCCAGCAGGACCGCCAAAGGCATAAGCAGCATTGATCTTCTGTGTGCCGTGACCTTCGATTTCTACCTTGGTATCGCGCGGAATTGAAACAAGCGTCGCCTTACCAACGTTAGCATCTACACGTACCAAAATCATGGTGTCTGAACGGCTTGCGGTATCACCCTCGCGAGCGTCCGAACCAAGAAGCAACACGTAGTAAGGTTCTTGAACGGTGCTTTCACTAAGGACGGAATCCAATTCGCTTTGCTGTTCGGAGTCCATCTTCATGGAATCCGAAATGGAATTCATATACAGTGCAGCTGCGGCACCTACCGCAACACATAACACTACAATTACCGCAAGCACAACAAGAATTGCCTTTTTGGCTTTACCGTGCTTCTTTCGCTTTTTACGTACGCGTACTAACTCAGGGTCCGCAAGTGTTGACGAAGAACGAGAAGAGCGCCCCTGAGTGGACGATGAGCGATAAGAATTTTCCATTCTTGGGGTGTTACTGGTTGGAGTATTTGATGTATTGGAAGCATTAGGCATAGTAGGCGTATTAGACCTATTCGCTGAATTTGCCGAATACTTGTTTTCCGAATTATTTGCGTGTTTAGCCATAAGTTACTTGGATAACCTTCTTTGCACCTTATTAATCTGAATCCAGATCAACCTTGCCAGATCAACCTTGCAAGATAGGTATCTCTAACTAGGCAATGCGAATCCAGCATAAGGCGAAGTAAACCTACACATACAGGTCACTAGATTAAAGAGTTAAGGCAGATATCCAAGGGTTTCGTAACGTTTAATAAGATATGTGTCATAAACGCATTCGGCATTTCGGGAGCGTTACAAAATATCCATTTAACGGTGCATGATGAGCGAAAATAGACAGCCCGCCATTAGTCCTCTTCTTAAGACAAGGAGCAATGGGCTGTAAAAACATTTAGCTTCGGGAAGCACTTAAATAACCTGATAGATGTAACAAAACAACTACTAAATGAACCATACGCTTCTTATGTGATGCATAAAGGCTGCTATAATCTTACCTATCAACGGCGTCCCGCCTAGGTCGGGCAGCTCCGTTTTCATTCGGGGGCCGAGCTTTCCTAAATAATTCCTCGGTCCCTCGAAATCTTTCAGATGCTGTTCGTATCACCTCCTCTTTTGCATAGATACTGTTACAGAGCTACCGAAATCACTTTCGGTTCTGCAACGCTACGACAAAAGCAATGATTACAGAAAACATCGCACAGATGGCGATAATAGTATCTGCATCCATAAGCAGCTCCTTTCTCGGAAGCTGCCCGAGGTGACGAAACGCCGTTTATATCGTCGCAGACTAAATTCACATAAAAGAGAACTTTAAAGCATATTTAGTGCACATAAAGGCATAAGAAAGTGCACATGGCGCTCATATGAATTGCACATAAAGCAAAAAAAAGAGGACCGACATGCGTAGAACACATTCGGCCCTCTTTTAACTTTCGAGCAATTAGTTTTATCAAGCGCCTGCCCGTCAAGCGCTAACGCTATTCGAAGTCGTACAAATCCTTCGTTGCATGCTTGAAGTCGTCATATACTTCTGCGGCAATTGCGTCGTCAAGCACCAGCTCAAAACCAGCAGGTTGACCTTCTTCGTCAAGTTCAGTTACTTCCAAAACGGTAACTTCGCCCGATCCGCCTACTTCAGAACCTTCTCCCACGTTATAGAAGAATCCATAGCGACGATCCTGGTGAATAATCAGACCTAAAAACTCCAGATCTACCGTATCACCCGACTCATCCTGAAACGTAAATACCGTTCCCTCTTCTACTGGCGGTGCAAAATTTGGTGCGCTACCTTCTCTCATTACTTCCTCCTTTTGCGGTTATGAGAAGCAGAATTACCTGCTGAGCTATTTGATGATTTCGAAGCTGATTTTGCAGCTTCGTTTGCCGCTACCGTTTCCTTGTTTGCCGCAGCTTCCCCTGCCGCTACTGCAGCTTTTGCTTCTTCATTAGAAGCAGGTGGCAGCGTAGAAGCAAAGGTGAACAACTGGACATCGGAACCATATTTCTTTATCAACTTGGCATTCTTTGGTTCGCGAGACTTCCACATAGCATAAAGCGGAGTTGCTACCGCAATAGACGAATACGAACCAGCAATCAAGCCGACCGCCATAGCAAACGCGAAGTCTTTCAGCGTTTCGCCGCCGAACAGTAACATGCCAAATACAGGCACGAACGAAGTCAGCGTGGTGTTGATCGTACGAATAAATACCTGGTTGATGGAGTGGTTTGCCATAGACATGAAGGTGCACTTCAGCGACGATTCCTTCATGTTGTCGTTAATACGGTGGAATACAACAACCGTGTCGTAGAGCGAATAACCCAAAATAGTAAGCAATGCTGCCACCATGTTCGGTGTAATTTCGCGACCGACCAACGCATAGATACCAACCACGATTATAAGGTCGTGCAAAAGCGCCACAACCGCCATGATGCCCATCTTGTATTCGAATCGAATAGCGATATAAGCAATGATCAGCAACAGCGATACTGCAAAGGCGATAGCCGAGGACTGAATTACTCCCGCACCCCAGTCAGGACCAACGGTGTTTACCTCAAAACTATCGGTCGCAATACCAAGGCTTCCTGCAATTTGGTTTGCCGTTGTTGCCGCTGCTTCAGGAGAAGTGTTGGTGGTACGAACCAAGAAGCCTGCCGATCCATCAGCATTGGTAGTCTGAACCACTGCTTCAGGCTCGCCCGCATCGGCGCATGCTGCGCGCATGTCTTCAATAGAGATATCACCCGTGTTGTGGAACTCAATCGAAGTGCCGCCCACAAATTCAATACCGAACTGAACACCCTTAATGCCCACTACTGCAACAGAAAGAACGATCAGTGCCGCTGAAAGGGAGAGCAGGATTTTACGCACGCCCATGAAATTGATATCGCGGCGCAAGAAGCGACCCTTCAGCTGATCAAGCGTCTTGTGAGTGAACGACTTAGGAATATCTGCCGAAGGCTGATCCGCTGCTGCCTCACCGCGAGAAGCCGCCGCAGCACCCTTCACACCCTTGCCCAGTGCCTTATCGGGACGCAAAACCTCATCGGGAGCAAGCGTCGTTTCGGTAAGTTCTGCATATACCGGGGCTGCCTGTTCGCAGTCCTTAATACCCCAGAATCCTGGATGGCGCGTAATGACCTTTGGTGCCAACAGGCGAATAAGCGGCGCCTTCAACAGTAGCATCATTACGATGTCGCAGATAATACCAAGAGCAAGCGTCATACCGAAGCCCTTGACTGATGCGCTTGCCAAGAAGAACAAAGTCAGCGCGGATACCAACGTTACCAAGTCAGCGTCGATAGAGGTTTCAATACCGTGGCGAACACCTGTGATGGAAGCAGCGCGCACACTTCGTCCCATTCGTATTTCTTCACGGAAACGCTCCAAAACCAGAATGGACGAGTCGGCCGCCATACCAATGGTAAGAACGATACCTGCAATGCCTGCCAAAGACAGCGAGAACAAACCAAACGCAGAAAGCGTCGCCAGTAAACCAAGATAGAAGATAGCAAATACCACCATGGCTGCTGCCGTCAAAAGACCAAGACCGCGATAGAAGCAGATCAGGTACAGAATAACCAGCGTCAAGCCAAGAATTGCAACCAGAAGACCGCTCATCAACGCATCTTGACCAAGTGTTGGTCCAACTACCTGACTCTGCTCGTAGTGGAAGCTTACAGGCAACGAACCAGATTCAAGAACCGTCTGCAAAGACTGAGCTTCTTCGAGTGAATAACCACCCGTAATAGCAACCTGACCGCCCGTGATTTCTGACTGAACTGCAGGAGCTGACTGGATCTGGCCGTCCAGAACAATAACAATCTGGCCATTGGTAGGTGCCAATTCGCGAGTTGCCTGAGCAAACGCTTCAGTGCCTTCGCTATCAAGCGTCAAATTAACAGCGTAATAATTGCTGGTTTCTGATTCCTTATCCACCGTTACACGCGTGATGTTTTCCCCCGTAATAAGAGGCGTATAGGATCCACTGACGGTTCGGTACTGCATTTCACCCGATGGGAACTGATTTCCCATATCGTCAGTGATCACGCCTTGCTGTACATAGGTGCCGTTAGCAATAGCGGTTTGGTCGGCTTCGTCGGTAAAGGAATCGGCACGAGCGAATTCCAATTTACCTGTTTTGCCAATGGTTTCTAATGCAGTTTCGGTATCGGAAAGACCAGGAATCTGAACCAAGATTTGATCGGTACCCTGAACCTGAACCGTTGCCTCAGATGCACCTAAAGCATTAACGCGCGATTCAATAATTGCGCGCGACTTTTCCATGTCTTCCTGGGTTACTTCATGACCATCGGTACCCTGCGCGGTAAGAACAACCGAAAGACCGCCCTGAATATCCAGACCCTGATTAATCTTGTCTTGCGGCGGCATAAACATAAATACCGAAGCGATAACCAAAAGCGTCGTAACAATCAAAAGCCACATGTTACGACGGTTAGAGTTACCGCCACCGCCTGCTTGCTTTATGCGGCGTTCGCGATCCTTCTTGCGCTGCTTTGCTGCAGCAGCATTAGCACGCTGCGCGCGGGCGCGATCCTTTTCGCGTTTGCGCTCTGCACGTGCCTTTTCTTTTGCTTTCGCATCACGTGCTTTCGCTTTCGCCTTGGCAGCGCTCGCTTTCGCTTTCGCATCGCGCTTTGCTTCTTTATCTTCAGTTTTAGCAGCACTCGGTTGAGTAGTTTTTTCCTCAACAACTTTTGCTTCTTCAGCTGCAGTATTATCAGTTGCATTCTTTTCGGCTTTAGTAGCCTCCGCATCCGCGTCGCGCTTTACTTCTTCGCCTTCTGTTTCTTTTTTCGGTGTCTCGGCCATTAGTTTTCCTTCTTGCAAATACAAAGAAAAGTTATTTCAAAAGTACAGTAACGATTAATAATAGCTCGTTAATCGTTAACCTGTTGTTACTTCTATAAAAACTGCAGCTAAAAGCCATGCAATTTGAAGCAACTTAGTAATCCTGCGCTGCTGGTGAGTGCATCCATTCCTGATAGAAATCCTCGTACGCATCTTGCAGAATTGCTTCACGTGCTCGATTCATTAGATCAATCAGGAAATGCAGGTTATGAATACTCAGCAAAATACTACCCAGCATTTCATTTTGCTTCACCAAATGCCTAATATATGAGCGACTGTGAGTCTGGCAGGTGGGACACATGCACTTTTCATCCAGCGGACCAAAGTCATGGATAAAGCGGGCGTTTCGCATATTCATGCGGCCCTGGGACGAAAACGCCGTTCCCATGCGAGCGGTTCGCGTTGGCAGCACGCAGTCAAACATATCCACACCTTCGTGAACTGCACGAACGAGCGTGGTAGGATTGCCTACTCCCATTACATAGCGTGGCTTATTCTCGGGACAGGCGCGCGCAACATCGCCGAGCGTTTCGAACATAACTTCGTGATCTTCGCCTACCGAATAGCCACCAATGCCAAAGCCCTTAAAATCCTTGTGGCCGCTGCGCACGCTTTCGTCGCTAATTTCTTTCAAGCGGCGAATAGATTCAAGGCGCATATCCAGATTCATACCACCCTGACAAATTGCGAAAAGCGCCTGGTCTTCTCGGGTATGAGCTGCCAAACAGCGCTTCGCCCAGGCAGAAGATAGGTCCACGGCACGCTGCACGAACTCGCGCGTCGCAGGATAAGGCGGACATTGATCCAGCTGCATAATAATATCGGCGCCCAACTTCTGCTGGATGTCCATGTTAGTTTCTGGAGTCCAGCGAATTTTGCTGCCGTCATAGATGGACGAAAACGTTACGCCATCATCGTCGAGCTTTAAGGTATCTGCCAACGAAAAAATCTGAAATCCACCGGAATCGGTAAGGATCGGACCATCGTAGGCCATGAATTTATGAAGGCCGCCTGCCTCAGCAATAAGGTCTGCCCCTGGACGCAGTGACAGATGATAGGTGTTTGAAAGTACGATCTGCGCACCTAGCTCTTTGAGCATCTGCGGACGAATACCTTTGACCGTCGCGCTCGTGCCCACAGGCATAAACAGTGGAGTGCGCACTGTGCCGTGAGCTGTTTCGAATAGACCAGCACGCGCATGGCCAGACTGCGCTTCTAACGTGAAATCGAAAAGCGCCACTACGCATCACGTCCTGTGGTTGTCTCGGTCTTGGTCTCTGCCTCTGCGCTTTCTGCCGCATCGGCTTCTACGGCGTTTGCCGCCGCATCCGTATCTTCGCTTTCTGCCGCATTTTCGCACTTTGGCAGACCTTCAACAAACTTCAGGAAATCCGCCATCGATCCGTGCTTAACCGAATCAATATCAAAGCCATCAGGATTCAACAACCAATCAGTTACCAAATAACCATCCAAGCCCAGCTGCATAGCAGACAGATCTTCGCGAGTGTTGTTGCCCACCATCAAAATCTCTTCAGGCTTCAAGCCAATCGCTTCGACATTTTCGCGATAGTACTCCAGATGAGGCTTGGTGCTCGTGGAATTATCATAGGTAGTAATCCGCTCAAAAGCCTGCGGATCGCACCCTGCCCACTGGACACGCTTTTCCACCGCGATGCGCGGAAACAGCGGCATGGTGGTCAGATACAGACGATATCCCTTTTCGCGCAAAAGGTTCACCACCTGAGCCGATTCTGGCGTTGGAGTAATAAGTGCGCCCAATTCGTCAAAAGCGGTATTGTAGAAACCCTCCATCAACTGCTCGTAAGCTGGCATTTCACTTTCGTCGATGCTTAAAACCGCGCAAAACGTCTGCCAAAAGCGCTCGTCGTTTCGCCCGCCTTCTTCTTTGATCATGGCAAACACGCCTTTGTTGAGCGCGTCGGTAAACTGCTTTGGCTCCTGACCATGTTCGGCCGCATACTTTCCCAGCGCTTTAAAATACGCTTGCAAGAATGTGTCCATATCTACAGGAAGTAGTGTTCCGTCTAAGTCAAAGAAAACCGCCTTATAAGCTCGTTGAGATGTCGTGGGCATTATGGGTCTTCCCTCCTGTGTAAAACCTAGTTATCTTTCATGTCCTATCGTGACAGTTTTTATCGATTCGCAGTGAGTCTTCGATTCAATTTTGTTTATTGAGCCGTTTTTGTTTGTCGAGTCGATTTTTTAATCAGATGCTAGTATAGAGTACGCCGAAAGGAGCGGAAGACGAACCTATGAAATTACTACTTCATGCATGTTGTGGACCATGCTCACTTGAGCCTGTTAAATTACTGCAAGCGGCGGGTCACGATATCACAATTGCATACATGAATTCTAATATCGCACCTGCCGATGAGTATCAGCATCGTCTATCCACGCTTCTTGAATGGGCGCGCTCTCAGGGCATTTCTGTTATAGAGGGACCTTACGAACCAAACCGCTGGCAGGAAGCGGTGCGCGTGGCGTGGCATCCTGACCCCGCGAAATTTCCCACAAGGTTGGCGGCTGATTCGGTAGGCAACTCTTCTGGTGGCGCTGATGCGACATGTCCTGGTGCCGACCCCGAATTCGACACGGGCATCGACCCTGAATTCGACCCCGCACGCGACCCCAAATTCGCACATTTATATAGCGACCGAGATAATCGCTGCCGAGCATGCTATCGTTTGCGCCTTGAGGAACTGGCTCGCTATGCGCACGAGCACGGCTTCGATGCCATCGGTACCACGCTAAGCGTGAGCCCCTACCAATACACTTCAATAATCAAAGAGGAATTAGAGCGTGCAGCAGCACATTATGATGGACTTACCGCACTTTTCGAAGACTTTCGTCCGTATTATCCCAATGCGACTAAACGTAGTCGCGATTTAGGGATGTATCGCCAGAATTATTGCGGCTGCGCGTATTCCGACAAAGAAGCCGCAGCTGAACGCGCGGCGCGCAAAGCTGTTCGCAAGAAGAAAAAAGAAGAAGAAAGAAGAGCTAAGTTGCAAGCATTAACCACTGATGATTTCGATTACGAATTACCCGAAGAGCTAATCGCCCAAGAGCCTGCTCCTATTCGCGATGAATGCAGACTGCTCGTTATGAAGCGCGATATAGGCACGCTTGAGGATAAGATTTTCAAGGACATCATTGATTATTTGCAACCTGGAGACTTACTTGTCGCCAACGAAACACGTGTCATGCCAGCGCGTTTGATTGGCCACAAGCGCGGCACTGGTGGTGCGGCAGAGGTTTTCTTGCTGCGAGAAGCCAAGCAAGAACTGGAACGCACCAACCAATCCGCAACATGGGAAGCACTCGTTCGCCCAGGTAAACGCTTAAAGCCTGGTGCTGTTGTGGACTTTGTTTCATCTTCAAACCTAACCTCGTCTTCAGACCCTACTTCGTCTTCAGACCTAACCTCATCTTCAGACCCTATTTCGTCTTCAACTGAAAACGTTGTTTTAAGCGCCGAGGTTATCGATTGGGTCGAAGGAGCTCAAAAAGGCGAGCGTCTTGTTCGACTTAGCACTACTCTGCCTTCTCTCGACGAAGCACTTCATGCAGTAGGCCACACGCCACTGCCTCCCTACATCAAAAACTACGCAGGTGACGAAGAGCTCTACCAAACGGTTTATTCCCATGAAGAGCGATCCGCTGCTGCTCCAACTGCGGGACTTCATTTCACGCCTGAGCTGATTGAGGACATTAAGGCAAAAGGTATCGGTTGGGAAACCGTCCACTTAGAAGTAGGACTTGATACCTTCCGCATTGTTGAAGAGGATAATCCGCGTGATCATCAAATTCATACAGAGCGTTATACCGTTCCTCAACGCACAGTTGATGCTATTAAGCGCACAAAAGAACAAGGCGGTCACGTAATTGCCGTCGGCACCACAAGCGTACGCAGTCTTGAATCCGCTTGGGATGCGGAGCAGGGACTTATTGCGCGCGATCGCGAGGCGACCAGCCTCTATATTCTGCCTGGCTACGAATTCAAAGTAGTAGACGCGCTTATCACGAATTTTCACGTGCCACGCTCTACACTCATGATGCTTGTCTCGGCATTTTCTACGCGCGACAACATCATGAAAGCATACCGTCATGCAATTAAACGCAAGTACCGCATGCTTTCTTTTGGTGACGCGATGTTTATCCGATAGGGTTGTTTTTTCTTGATTGATTCCATTGCTTTTCTTTTATCTAAGCTTAGATCGCTTCACCGCCTCATGAATCCTCAATTATTCATGAGGCGGTGAAGTATTTGGCGATGTTTCGCAATTTACTAAACGCACTCGAATACCAAATTCCGAATTGCAGCTAAAAACCAAAGTTAAGAACCGCTTTTTTCGAATAATTGACACTACCCCTGCAGATTTTGCAAGAAATGTATACTTTTTCTAACCATTTAGAAAACTTAAAGACGATACAGGAATAACAACTGTCCTCATCCAGTATTTATTTGCAATAAACCAGATCTCTTTGAACTGCGAAAGAATCTGCGAAGGAAAAGAGATACACATTTCTCGCATAATCTGCAGGGGTTACCCTCTTTTTCCTAAAAACCTGATTCAAAAAGCCTACTTCCACTACCAAAAATGCCTAAGCGCAGCTCTTGCTGTCGGCTTTCGTAATCGTAACCTCTTGCCAGTCGAAACGATCTATCGAGTTTTCTTGAAACCAACCTAGCAATGTTATTCATTTCGGTTTTTGATTTTATCTGCGAGTTCGTGACAGAAATAACATCTACTCCAACAACGGAAAGAGCCGTTCTTCTCGAAGAATCGTGAGCTATCCTATCTGAGCCTACATGAAATTCATCACTATCGTACTCGATCGCAACAGATCCCTGTTTCCATAAAAAATCGCAAACATAATAGCTTCCCTGAAATAGATGCCGATAATAGCTCGGTATAGCAACCCTTGCGTTCATTTGAGGAAGAGGAAATCCAAAGCCTCCCAAACGACAAGGCAAGCAAAGGAGTAACAATAAATCTGTTTCACGCGGAGAAGCTGAATTATCGGCAATATATTGTACTGCCTGGCAGGAAATCCGATTGCCTTTCATATTGCTAGACAATCTTTGAAAACGCTTTATTCCATCTACATTAACTACAGGATAACGATAGAGCAGATTATTATCTGCCATCACCACATACTGACTTGTTAACTCAATACCCAGTTTAACCAGCTGAACCAGAGACAGCTCGGAGGCTAATTGAACAAAACAAAACTCTGGAGATACCACATAAACATCTGTCTCTATCCTGTAAAACGCGTTTGGTGGTATCTTTCCCGAACAGGTACGAAAAACAACATCCTTTATACGCCTTCTCAAGTCTGCATTCATAGCTAACACATGGTAGGGAGCAGAAAAAATATCACGATGCTTAGAGAAAAACTCGTAAGCTAGTTTTGTAGTTAGTGGCGTAGTTGCTTCTTTTCCGTTCCTTCGAAGCGATACTGGTTCAATTATGCTTGAACTTTCCGAAGCACCATAAACTCGAGATGCTTTATTCGACCTGAGCGTACGGCTCGGCTTTCCTGCATCGGACCATTGCGAACAATAGTGTTCCTTTTCAGAAACCAAATAGTTAGGGTCAGCGAACAGGTGAACCTTATCAGGATCTGGTCGATACGCACTCTTTGCATAAGGCGACAACCAGTATTCGCATGCAGTTTGATGACTTAAAATTAGTGCCATAATAATTCCTCCCTAAAAACAGTTTAGAGAAGAAAACTCACACCTTTCTCATATCAGGGATGTGAGAAAGGTGTGAGTAAGATATGAGAAAGATGTAAGTAAAGGCTAAAGCTAAGGTTAATGTAAAGGCAAAGGCCAGCATTACTTAGTATTTAGAGTCAGCTTCATCGAGATCTTTATTCATACGCGCAATCATAGATTCCACATTGGCGCACCCACACGCGCCAGCGCCATGGTGATGAGCATGATGGTCACCTCGCTGAGCGTTTTCGTGTCCGCCTTGCGATACACCGCATGCGCCACAACCATCGCAGCCCACATGTTTTCCCGCACGATGCGAGCGAACCATATTAATGATAATTGCAGCAACAATCACAACAAGAATTGCACTTACCACGAATGTACCTATTGTCATTTGCGCTGCCTCGCTTTCTGTTCTTGAGGGTATTCTAGCTTCTGTTTGAACAAAATTTCTGAAAAAGTCTTTAAACAAAGTCTTCGCGCCGATCAAAACCAGTAATAAACAATTCGCCTAAGAGGAAGCCGCGGAATGCCCGCGGCTTCCTTCGGAGGTAAATCTGCAGCTTATGCCAGACGTTTAGGCTTAACTCTGCTTCCAGTTTTAGCCGTCGTTTCAGGCTTAGCTGCCGCTCAAACTTGGCTTATACCGCCACTAAAGCTTATGCCACTGCTTCAGCTTCTACCGCACGAACGCTTTCGGCTTTACCTGCCCACTTATTAGGGCGAACAAGCAGCCACAAGAATGCGATAAACAGAGCCAAAGCAATCACGGTAAAGATACCGAACGTAACTTCGCCAGTAAGCAAACCGAAGAACTGATAAACCCACAGTGCAACTACCCATGCGATACCGCACTGATAACCAACTGCTGCAAAGAACCACTTAACGTTGTTCATTTCACGTTTGATAGCACCCATTGCAGCAAAGCAGGGTGCGCACAGCAAGTTGAATGCCATGAAGGAATAAGCCGTTACCATGGTGAACGCTGCCTGTACGTTTTCATACCAACCAGCATCACCAGCGTACAAAATACCGAATGTACCAACAACATTTTCCTTAGCAATAAGACCAGTTACGGTAGCAGAAGCTGCCTGCCAGTCGCCCCATCCAAGCGGTGCGAAAATCCAGCAAATCGCGCCACCCAAGATTGCCAAAATTGAATCATTTTGATCCTCTACCGCCTGGAATACACCATCGATAAAGCCATAACTCGAGATAAACCAAATGATGATACATGCAAGGAAGATAATCGTACCTGCCTTCTTGATAAAGGACCAAGCACGTTCCCACATGCTACGAAGAACGCCACCAATGGTTGGCAGATGATAAGCAGGGAGCTCCATAACAAACGGTGCTACATCACCAGCAAAGAAGCGCGTCTTCTTCAAAATGATGCCTGAGCACAAAATAGCAGCAAGACCCAAGAAGTACGCTGAAGGTGCTACCCACCAAACACCACCAAAAATAGCAGCTGCAAACAAGGCAATAATGGGCATCTTTGCACTACAAGGAATAAAGGTGGTCGTCATAACTGTCATACGGCGGTCGTTTTGATTTTCGATGGTACGAGAAGCCATAACGCCTGGAACACCACATCCTGTGCCAACCAGAATCGGAATAAACGACTTGCCCGACAAGCCAAAACGACGGAATACGCGGTCCAAAATAAACGCAATACGTGACATATAACCGCATGATTCCAGAATTGCAAGCAAGAAGAACAAGACCAACATCTGAGGAACAAAGCCCAAAACAGCACCAATACCAGCAACAACGCCATCCAAGAGCAACGCCTGCAGCCAATCAGCAGCACCAATTGCTACCAAAGCATTTTCAACAAGAACAGGAATGCCAGGTACCCACGTACCATATTCTGCAGGATCGGGACCCTCATCCCCGAAAGATGCCAACACACCAAGAGACTCTTCGTAAGTTGCTGCATCTACCTCAACGATTTCGTTTTCGCCAGATTCGTCATCATAAGCCTCGTAAGTTCCTACAAGATCTGCAGCTTCAGCGTTCGCTAAGAAGTTACTTGATTCAGGGTCAAGACCTTCAGCGAGTGCAGCCGTTTCAAATGCATCTACACTGCTAGCTGCATCTTCGAAGGCAGCCGTATCTTCATCGAATTGTTCCTGACCAGGACCCATAAACCAACCATCGCCAAACAGGCAGTCGTTTGCCCAGTCGGTCGCCGCGGTACCAACCGTCGAAATAGACAAGTAGTACACCAACGTCATAACAATGACAAAAATCGGCAGCGCCAAGATTCGATTCGTTACTACGCGGTCGATCTTGTCAGAAATACTCATTTCCGATGACTTGCTGCTCTTATTGCGGCAGTGTTCAATAATTGAAGAAATGTAGGTATAGCGATCGTTGATGATAACGCTTTCAGAATCGTCGTCGTGTTCTGCTTCAAGCTTTTCAATCACGTCATCAACGTTGGGAGCATCTCCTATAGCGTCAATGATTTTTTGGTCGCGCTCGATAAGCTTGATTGCGTAAAAACGCTTCAGGTTACTTGGGATAGATTCTGGAAGACGACTTTGCACCTCTACTACCGCTTCTTCAGCAGAAGCAGAAAGAGTGATAGGCGTTGCAGGAGCTGCCGATTCGATCGTTTTCAGGCAATTTACGACTTCAGTAATTCCTTCGTTTTTTAATGCAGAAATCTCAATTACATTACAGCCAAGTTCTTTTGCCAGCTGCTCAGTATGAATTTCATCGCCATTGCGACGAACGACATCCATCATGTTAACTGCAACAATTACAGGAACACCCATCTCTAAAAGCTGAGTGGTTAAGTACAAATTACGTTCCAGATTGCTACCATCAACGATATTCAGAATGGCATCAGGATGCTCTTCAAGAATAAAGTTACGTGCTACAACTTCTTCTAACGTATAGGGAGATAAAGAATAGATACCTGGAAGGTCGGTAATTTCAATAGACTTATCTGCCTTGAGTTTACCTTCCTTCTTTTCAACCGTAACACCAGGCCAGTTACCAACATACTGGTTGGCGCCTGTCAGTGCATTGAACAGGGTTGTTTTACCACTATTCGGGTTGCCAGCAAGTGCAACTCTCATTGCCAATCCTTTCAAAATAGAGAACTGAAGTTAGTTTTGGTTAACTCATGTTCAAAGAAAATGGCTCGAAAGCCTTACCTTTGAAAACTAAGAATTTGCTTGATGAATTATCTTTGAGGTTTATCTCTGCGGTTTGATAATTGCGTAATAGCAATTACGCAATGACAATTAATAAGCATTGGCGATTGCGCTATAGCAATTAAATTGCGTGATGGCAATTATGTAATAGCAATTGCGTAAGGGTAGCTACATAAAGCAATCGCGCAAACTCGCTACACTACCTCGATCATTTGCGCATCTTCTTTACGCAAAGACAATTCATAACCGCGAACCGTCACTTCAACAGGATCGCCCAAAGGAGCAACTTTGCGCACATAAACAGAACATCCCTTGGTGATGCCCATGTCCATAATGCGGCGCTTAACTGCTCCAGCGCCATTGAGTTTAGCAACTTGAACGGTTTCACCATTCTTTACGTCTCTGAGAGTTTTCACCTATCCCCCTTTCTACTGTCTTACAACACAGCTCTTCTATCAAAGTGCTTACACGGTGATGTGTTTCGCCAATTCGGCCGATAAAGCAACACGAGAACCTTTAACGTTCACAATAAGATTTCCCCCAATTCGAGAAACAACCGTTATGCACTCACCAGGAAGAAAACCCATATCTTCAAGATGGCGATGAACGTCGCCAAAACCTCGAAGTTGCTTTACGTGATATGTGCCATTTTTCTTAACTTCCGATAAAACCATGGTTCTCACTCTTTCTAATCAGAGTTGCAGGTTATTAATTGCGCGCAAAAATGTTAGATATATCTAACAACCAAAAAGGATGTTAGCCTTATCTAACAACTGCGTCAACAATTTTCAGCAAATTTGTTATACATGGCTAATTTTTGAGGATCACAGGACAATACGGGCCTCGAAAGAAATCCAAAAACCTTGAGAAAAGCCTTAGACTGGTTAAGAAAACCGAAGCGCGCTAAGGGCTGGTTAAAAGTGCTAAAAGCGCATTAGGCTTCCTCTAAAGAAGTCCAAAGATTGGCTGGAAGACCCTAAAACACCAAGCTGCAAAGTCTCGAAGAAGTACAAAGCCGGCGTTAAACCCTTAGAAAAACACGAGAACTGATTTAAGAAAGCTGCACTTGATTCTCTTCAAAGAACCGTTCGAGTTCTTCTGGCTGAATAGATTCATCGCTTAACTGAATACCGAATGCTTGCGCCACCGCATACGCTTGACCTTTACGCAGTTCAGCCTGAGCCGATTCCCCCGCTTCAGAAAGATATTCAGAAGATAGCAACAGAGTGCGTGCCACATATTCCATCAGCATTGGATCAGGCTGCGAGATCTGAAGCATTGCCGCCATAGATTCTGGAGCCATCCGCAAAAGCAACGCTCCATCCATCTCCGTAGCGTCTTCAAGGGTATGGTCGAGCATCTGAGCAGCTGCTACAGGATCTTTGTCACCACGAGCGCGCTGCAAGCTTTCCCTCACAGCGGTTGCAAGCTGGAGAAACATTCGCAGCAAATAATCCTGCTGAAACATAAGCGGCCCCTCTCAAAACTCTAGCGCAATTCGACTTTAGACTGATTTGCCCTCAGGCATACGAATACCCAAATGATCATAGGCACGCTCCGTTGCCTGACGACCTTTAGGAGTGCGAATCAATAACCCCTGCTGAAGCAAATAGGGTTCATACACATCTTCCAAAGTATCAGGCTCTTCCGAAAGCGCTGATGCCAACGTAGACAGGCCGACTGGTCTACCTCCAAACTGGACACAGAGCAATTCGAGAATGCGATTATCAACAGGGTCTAGCCCCATAGAGTCCACTTCAAAGAACGCGAGCGCCTGAGCTGCGCAATCTTCATCAATCGGGCAAATGCCTTTAACCTGCGCCCAGTCGCGAACACGCTTAAGCAAACGGTTTGCAAGACGAGGAGTACCGCGACTTCTTCTTGCAATTTCCAATGCGCCTTCTTCAAGAATATCCACATCAAGAATTTGCGCTGACCTTTTAATAATAAGCGCCAATTCTTCGGGCGTGTAGTAGTTCAAACGAAACGAAATACCAAAACGATCACGCAAAGGACCAGTTAGCAAACCCGTTCGAGTCGTTGCGCCAATAAGGGTAAATCGCGGCAGATCCAAGCGAATAGAACGAGCCGCGGGGCCCTTTCCCACCACAATATCGAGCGCGAAATCCTCAAGCGCAGGGTACAAGACTTCTTCCACCATACGATTTAGGCGATGGATTTCGTCAATAAACAGAACATCGCCCTCTTCAAGATTGGTAAGGATTGCCGCCAAATCGCCCGTGCGCTCAATCGCAGGACCACTCGTAGTTTTAATACGAACCCCCAGCTCGTTGGCAACAACGCTTGCTAACGTGGTTTTACCCAAGCCCGGAGGACCTGAAAATAAAATATGATCTACTACGTCGTGACGTGCTCGCGCTGCCTCAATAAGAATAGATAAGCTTTCCTTTACCTTGGTTTGACCAAGGTAATCCACCAATCGACTCGGTCGTAAACTACGATCAAGTGCCAAATCGTCTTCAGTAAGCGAAACAGAACATTCACGCGAATAGGGATCTTGCGCACCAGAGAACCTATCAGACAATTCATCGGAAACATCCGACTGCATCCCCTGATCTAATTGCGAAGCCTCAAACAAAACACTTTCTATTTCAAATTCGTTAGCCAATTATTCTCCCAAACGTTTAAGCGCATATTGCAATAGTAACGTTTCAGAAGCTTCTTCGGGAGCCCCCTTAAGCGCAAGTCCAGCTTCTTCTGAAGTGAAACCCATAGAAAGCAGCGCTTCCGTGACGGATTTTTTCGTATCAAGAGCACGTTTTGACAAGCCTACAAGTTCAGCCTGATTACTTTCAACAAACGATTCTTTAAGTTCCAAAACAATACGCGAAGCCATTTTCTTGCCTACGCCAGGCACTCGCTGTATAGCAGCAAGATCTTGAGAAACAATGGCAGCAACTGCATCCGAAGGATCGAAAGTTGAAAGTACCGCTAAAGCAACCTTAGGCCCTACGCTAGAGACAGAAGTCAATCGCAAGAAAAGATCTTTTTCTTCTTGATTCAAAAAGCCATACAGAACTAGGGCATCATCGCGAAGCTGCAGGTGAGTTAGCACACGCACTTTTTCGCCCACCATACCTAAGCGCGATAAACTTTTTGACGACATAAGAACCTGATAGCCAACGCCATGCACGTCGACAATGGCGGAATCAAGAGTTGTCGCAACAAGCGTTCCGCTTAAAAACGAAATCATAAACTAGCCAATCTCTCAAAAGAAGCAACATCAAAACTAGCAAAACAAATTGCCGCCGCTAAAGCGTCTGCAGCATGATCAGGTTGAGGCTTAGACTCCAGCTGCAAAAGGTGCTGAACCATGTATTCAACCTGTTCCTTTTCTGCTGCACCAGTGCCCACAATTGCAAGCTTAATTTGTTTAGGGCTGTACTCAGCAAAAGAGGCAACCGATCCCGCGCACGCTGCCAAAGCTGCTCCGCGTGCCTGGCCTGTTGCAAAAGCAGTTGTAGTGTTAGATCCAAACCAAACCGTTTCAATACTTACGCATTCTGGCTTATAGCGATTAACCACCGCAGCAATTTGTCCGTATATTTTTCCCAACCGATCAGGCAGAGACCAAGACGAAGGAGTTTCAATACAACCGTATGCAACGCAAGATAGCCGAGCACCTTGTTGCGAAACTACGCCCCAACCCGTATGCGCCAAACCAGGGTCTATGCCCAAAATAATGCGCTGTTGCTGGATGCGTGCCATCAGCCTTTACTCCTTCAGTTTTGCGGTGAACTGCATACCGCCCTTAGTTGCATACTGTCGCGAGCAGCATATTGTCACGAATTGCATACTATCAAACATTTGTTCGTATAATAGCACAAACCGCAAAAACGCAACAAACACTAAAGGAGCTCGTTAAAGATATTAAAGTCTACAGCCCAATTCGCTCAAAATACGCAAGCCACTTTTTGAACGATTCATCGCTAATTGCATGCTCCATCTGGCATGCTTCTTCTTCAGCAACTTCTTTGGTAAGGCCCACTTTTTCTGTTAAAAAGCGCGTTAACATTTCATGGCGCTTCAAAACAGCGCATCCGTAGTTATAGCCATCTTCAGTAAGAGTGATATCGCCATAATAGGGCTGCTCAAGCATGCCTGAATTCTTAAGACTGGTAACTGCCTTCGAAACCGAAGCTTTAGAAACACCCATTTTTGTCGCAATATCAACCGAGCGAACAGACTGTGTTTGGCTTCCGCCAAGCATCACGATAGCTTCAAGGTAATCCTCGTGAGACATGGAAACCTTTTCCACAACTCCCCCTTCCCGATCGATACGCCGATGTAACAAAAACTCTCTTATATACATAGTATACTGATGCAGCAACACTTACTCACGAAAGTTGGATTTATGGTTACTAATCGCTACATTGATACTCGAGGCAAATGCACCACTCCCGTTACTTTTACAGAAGCGGTAGTAAAAGGTCTTGCAGATGGAGGCGGACTATACGTTCCTGAAACGCTCCCCCATTTAAACCTTGATGAAATTCTTTCCTTAACCGACCTCCCTTATGCAAAGCGTGCTGCTTATATTTATCGATCCTTCGGTATTGATCTTCCTGAACAAGAAATCAACGAGCTCATGGAAGCCACGTACGGCACCCGCTTTGACGACAGTGCGATTTGCCCTATAACCTCGCTGGACGAATCCACTCATATTCTTGAGTTGTGGCATGGGCCAACAAGCGCGTTTAAGGATATGGCACTTCAGTGCTTGCCTCACTTTTTCAGCGCAAGTGCTGCTCATTTGCGTGAACAGGGTAAATTGAATAACACCTTCCTTATTCTAGTTGCCACTTCTGGTGATACCGGAAAAGCCGCACTCGAAGGATTCCGCGATAAAGACGGCATCCAGATTGCCGTTCTTTATCCAGATGGCGGAGTAAGCGATATCCAATACAAGCAAATGGCAACCCAGCAAGGCGAAAACGTCATGGTCTGGGCAGTTGAAGGCAACTTCGACGACTGCCAAACAGGGGCTAAAGCCGTTTTTAGCGATGAAGCATTTGCATCTCATTTAATGGACGAACACCACATTGCACTTTCAAGTGCAAACTCCATCAACTGGGGACGCCTGCTTCCTCAGGTTGTCTATTATGTATCGAGCTATGCTGAGTTAGTTGCACAAGGCAAGCTTGAAGCAGGACAGCCCTTAGATGTGTGCGTTCCAACCGGAAACTTTGGCAACATCCTGGCTGCTTGGTATGCGAAACAAATTGGCACCCCTTTGGGAACCCTCTTCTGCGCAAGTAATGAAAATCGTGTTCTGACCGATTTCATCAATACGGGTACCTACGATATTTCTAATCGTGAATTTGTACTTACTCCATCTCCTTCCATGGACATTTTGGTTTCTTCCAATGTAGAGCGTCAGCTTTTTGAACTCACAGGTCGCAATGCGCAGGCTATTGCTACTTGGATGGATCAACTCAAAACAGAAAAAGCTTTTACGGTAGACGAAGAAACCCGTACGAAATTCCAGGCAGATTTTAAAGCCGACGCGGTAGATAGCAAAACCTGCCTTAAAACCATCAAGGAAGTTCTTGATTCGTATGACTACCTCTTAGATCCACACACGGCAGTGGCATTCAAGGTAGCTCAGCGCCTTAAAGGTGATAATCCCGTTCTGATTGCCTCCACCGCACATTGGGCAAAGTTTGGAGAAAACGTCTATCGCGCATTGCATGAACTTGAACCTGGCGAACAGCTCCCTGAAGAAGTCGCAAAACTGAGCGGCTGCGAACTAAACGAACTTATTGCAAACGAAGCAAACAGTCATAACATTCCTCAAGGGTTAGCTGAACTTGATTCCCTTCCCATTCGTTTCAAAAATGTTATTGAGGGAACTACCGAAGCAATAGAAACAGCAGTTGATTCATTTTTAGCTCGCTAAATTTCAGGGTCCTTCACGGGCGCACGAACGCTGATTACTATTTCTAAGAGATCCGTCAATGCCACCTGAGTCTTAAAAGATTCGGGTGGCATTTCGTTTATCGGCAAATCACTTCGAATAGCCACATCGTTTAAA
>ERZ773210.757-NODE-757-length-36422-cov-20.012099_pt1 | contig 36422 bp, 38 predicted proteins | sample MGYA00580528_ERZ773210 | MGnify/ENA primary metagenome ERZ773210 (study PRJEB29015, sample SAMEA2737769) | human gut metagenome | biome: human gut; feature: human-associated habitat; material: faeces | place: China | collected 2012 ...
CCTCTGGACTCCGCAAGGGGCATTGCCCCTTGACCCCTTCGCGCGATTGAGTTGAGCGCTCTTCCCTTACTGGTTCCGCGTGTTTATCTTTTTACTTTGTCCTAATCGTTATTGGCGAATCTGCCAGCGCGTTTTGAATCGTCCGCAGTGCCTTCGCCATATACCCTTGCTGTTCCTCCGACATCCCATTCGGCGCGCTCTGGTCGCTCGCAACTACCCGATACTGATACACGCCATCCACCTTCTGCCGCCAAATGTACGTCGGCGTATAGCTGACTTGCCCAAAGCTGATGTTCTGCCCGTCCCACGAAATCTGCAATTGCAGCAGCATTCCAGCGACATTGCCGTCCTTCCGGGACTCATTCAGCAGACTGCCCAGCGACCACGCGCACAGCGTCTGCGCTGCCGTACCATCCGCATTCTTGTGCGTCAGCCATGTCACCGGCTGCACGACGCGAGTCCCCGCGCCGACAATGACGTCCGCGCCCGCATCGGCAATCGCCTGCGCCAGTTTTCGCTGCGCATTCGTCGGCTTCGACGTGCCGGATGTTCCCCAGTTCAGCGATACAACGACCACCGCCGCTCCCTGCTCGCGTGCACGGCGAATATCAGCGGAAATCGTTTCCGTATTCGCCAACGGGACAGCGTAGGATGCTCCGGAGGACTTCATCGCCTTCTTGCCCGTTCCGCTCAGCGCTTCGGTGTAGTGCAGGAACGCGACGGGCACGTTGTCCAGCGTCCGGATGCAGATGGCGTTTGCTTCCTCCTGCGTGTTGTACGCGCCGATGGTCAGCAAATTGCGGTCATGCAGGGCTTCCAGCGTCGTCCGAACGCCATCCGCGCCCTTATCATACACCTTCGGGAAGCCAACGGCAACGAGGTTCACGCCGGTGGTGCGGAGCAGTTCCGCCGCGGCGTCGGGAGCGTTCAGCGCAGAGACTTTCACTTCCGGCTGAATCAGGTTCTCCAGCGTCAGGAACGTGATATCGCCCGTCATTTCGTCCTGCAGGAGAGCAAGCATCTCCGTGAAATCGTACTTCTGCGAGTCGGAGTAGTAGCCCGCTTTGCGCACCGCATCATCCATATCGACCGTGCCGCCCAGAGTAAGGGTGACCGTGCCGCCCTGCTTGGGGACTTGGGTGGCGGACGGAATGGTAGGCGCGGCGGTTTCAGCGGGCGTCTGCGTGGGTTCCGGCGCGGGCAGATTGCCAGTGGAATCGCCGCGGGTAATGGGAATATCGCTCAGCGTGAGCGAGGGCATTCCGTCGGTTTGGAAGATGGACAGCACCTGCCGGACATCCACCGTGCCGCGCGCCTGCCCCAGCAGACCGGGCAGAATCAAGAAGCAGCCCAGCAGCACCGCGCCCGTCACGCCAAGCATGACATATGTTCCCAGCGATATGCCGCGATGGTCTTTCTTCATGTGATGCCTTTCCGTCAGTTATAAATGGGCAGCAGGGTGATCAGGGAGGTCAGCAGCATAGCTGCGACAATGACGATGCAGGTAATGCTGATGGCAAGCTGGCGCCTGTCAGACTTCTGCTTCTTATCTTTTTTGGTGGTTGCCATGGTGGTGGGCTCCTTTTTCTAATTGATATTTCCGCCTGAATGATGATTTTGCCGCAGCAGGAGAAATCATGCCTGTGCAGCGTGCCCGTCCGTACCCTCTTTGCGCCAGATGCGGACTTGCGTTACGCGGCGCTTTTCCATGCGCGTGACCATGCCGCGGAGGTGGTCCGTCTCAAAGCGCGCACCGACGAACGGGATGCAGCCCATGATTTCGCTCACCCAACCGCCGACGGTTTCGGCGTTGAAGGTGTCCTTCAACCCCATGCCTTCCAACAGTTCAGTCAGTTCCATGCCGCCCTCGACCACGCGTGAGCCGTCCGCCATCTCGACGCTTTCCTCAGACACATCGTCGTGCTCATCGTAGATTTCGCCGACGAGTTCTTCCAGCACATCCTCCATCGTGACGATGCCTTCAGTTCCGCCAAATTCATCCAGCACAATCAGCATATGCGTCTTCTGCGTCTGGAACAGCTTCAGCAGCTTGGAGAGCTTCAGCGTCGCAGGAGCATAAACCGGCGGTTTCATAATGTCCACGATGTTATCCACACCCTCATGCTGACAGGCATAAAAATCCTTTTCATTGAGGATGCCAACGATGTGATCCATGTCCTCGTGGTAGACCGGGACGCGGGTATACCCCGTTTCGCGCAGGAGATTCGCGGCTTCTTCCATCGTCGCAGTGTCCTCCAGCGCCGTCACGTCCACACGCGGGGTCATGATGTTCAGCACGTCGCGGTCGTCGTTGAACTCAATGACGGAGCGAATCAGTTCTCCCTCATGTTCATCTATATCACCGTCGTTCTGCGCTTCATCCACCATCGTCATGATTTCCGCCTCAACAAAGCTTTCCGTGTGTGCGGGCTTGAACAGCTTTGCCAGCAGCTTCTTCCACTGCACAAACAGGGCGTTAATCGGCGTAACAATCGTCCGCAGCACCAGCAGCACAGGTGCAAACGCAACGGCAACCGTCTCCGGGTTCTCCTTGGCAATCGCTTTCGGGCTGATTTCGCCGAAAATCAGCACGACAATCGTCATCACGATGGTCGAAACCGTTGTCGCAGCAGACTGATTGCCGCTTAGCAGCGCAAGAAACAGCCCCGTCGCCATGGACGAAGCGCCGATGTTGACCACGTTGTTGCCCACAAGGATGGTGCTGAGCAAGCGGTCATAATCCTCCGCCAAATTCAGCGCTATCTGCGCGCGCTTGTTGCCGCCCTGCGCCATCGTCTTGAGCTTGACGCGGTTGGCGGAGGTAAACGCCGTTTCCGAGGCAGAGAAAAACGCCGACAGCATCACCAGCACAACCAGAATCACAACAGTGCCATATAGTTCAGGCGTCATGGAAAATCAAGCATTCCTTTCTTTCAAAAACCCCTGCGTACCGGGAATGACGACTTGCGGGGTATCGGACTACAAGGAGGCTGATCCATACGATGCCACCACTCCTTTCCGCAAAATAAAATGTGACATTCTTATTATAGCATAAATATGGAGAAAATGCAATTCCTTCGCCCAGATTCGGCAAAACAGTTGATTTTGCTGAAAAAGACCTCATCCGCATCTGTTTCCGCAGTGCTGGGGCGCTGCGAAATTTTTCTTTCAAATATAAAGATTGCCGCCTGTTCGCGTTGAACAGACGGCGGACAAATCAAATTTCGCGCTTTTTGCCGAGGAAGCAGAACGCAATCGTACCGGGGCCGGCGTGCGTGCCAATGACGGGGCCGACGGGGTAGATGCGGATATCCATCTCCGGCAGCTTCTCCACCAGCATTTGGCGCAGCTTCTGGGCATCGTCCATCGCGTCGGCGTGCAGGATGATGCCCATGGCTTCCTTCTGATCGGCGACGTTCTCCACCGCCTTCTCAAGGATGTAGCTCATCGCCTTGCGGCGGCCACGCACTTTGCCCGCGGCAGCAAGTTTGCCTTCGAGCGTTTCGGTCAGGATGGGCTTCAAGTCCAGCAGCGTGCCGAGTGCCGCCGCCGTCGCGGAGATGCGTCCGCCGCGCTGGAGGTACTTCAGGTCATCCACTGTGAACCACGCCTGTGCGCGGAGCTTGTTGTCCTCCAGCCACTGGGCGACTTCCTCCATCGGTTTGCCCGCGCGGTACATTTCATGCGCCTTGAGGACGAGAATCGTCTGCGGCGCGGAGATGGACAGCGTGTCCACCACGATGAACTTGCGTTCCGGGTACTGTTTCAGCAGTTCCTCGCGCGCGGCGTAAATCGCCTGAATGGTCGCGCTGAGCTGGCTGGAGAAGGCGACGAAGAGCAAGTCGCGCCCGGAAGAGAGAATCGGCTCGAAGTACTCCATGTAGACCGTCTCGTTGAGCGCGGAGGTCGTCGGCTGACTGCCCGCGCGCATCTTGTCGTAGAAGGACTTATGGTTCAGCGACTGGCCGAGGTCGTCGAAGTACTCTTTGCCATCCAGGGAGTAAGGCATGTAGACGACAGGAATGTCGTACTGCTGTTTGAGTTCCAGCGGCAGGTCGCTGTCGCTGTCTGTCATGAAAACGTAATTTTGCATGGCTGCCTCCTGAATGAATCGGGTATGAATGTGGATGAATGAACGGTGAAGGCGAAAAAATGAACTCACCATGAACATTGTACCCTACTTTACGCAAAAAAGCAACCAATAAAGATGAGAAATTGATGATAAAGCGAAGAGAATTGAGGAACGGAAAGCCGCCCCAAGTTTCCCTGCTTTCACGACCCCGTCGAGCAGTACCGCTTGACCCCGACCTTCCGCCACACCAGTGCCATCAGCAGAAAGAACATCGCTCCTGCCAGCGGCGCAAGGTACGCCGTCCACGCAGGCCAATCCACCATCGGGTGATGCAGCAGCGCACTCACCGGAACGTGCATACACAGCCCAAACGGCGCGACATACATGAACAGCAGCCGAATCGGGCGCGGGTAAATATCCACCGGATACTCGCACGCCGTTCGCCCGCCGTAGGTCAGGATATTCACCGCCTCGATGGACTGCACGGACAGAAAGCACAGCGTCGCTTCCACCAGAAACAGCCCAAGCAGCATCAGCACCGTCCCCGCGACGGAAATCAGCAGCATCACCGTGCTCCCCAGCGTCCACGGAATGCCCAGCTGCGTGACCGAAAGCCACATCAACACAATCCCCAGCACCGCCGTGCTCAGCCGCCGCGGGTCAGTGCTGCTGCACAGCACCTGAAGAAGCAGATTCCGTGGACGCAGGAGAATCTGGTCGAACTCACCGCCCTGCACGACCCGCGAAAACGCTGTTAGCCCGCGCCCGACACACTCCGTGATGGCGAACGTCATCTGCATCATGCCGAAGAAAAACATGATTTCGCTCCCCGACCACTGCCCAACCGACGTGAACCGCCCCAGCAGCACCAGCACCGCCATCAATTCACTGCCGGACATCACCAGCTGCGCCAGCGTCTGCATCCAGAACGACGCGCGGTACTGCGTCGCGCACCGCCACTGCATCCGCAGGGCATGAAACACATACTTCATCTTGCTTCACCCTCCCTGAATCGTGAGCTGATTCAGCTGATGCCGCCACATTCTGCGCCCAAGGGCAACCAGCAGCATCAGCCAAAGCAGCTGCACCGAGATGTTCAGTGCCCACTCCCCCGCCGCCTGCGCGTGCAGATACATGCGAATCGGCGCGTCCAGCGACTGCGCGAACGGCTGATAGCGGATGAGCGCCTGCACGCTGTCCGGGAAGAGCGTCAGGGGGATGATGTTGCCCGCGAAAGCATTGCTGATGAAGGTGATGATGGCGTTGATGCCGCGGTTGTCCATCGTCTGCATCAGGATAGCGCCTGAAATGCCCGCAATCGCGCACAGGTTCATCACGCCGATGAGCAGCGATACGAATGCCTGCATCAGTGCGAGCAGGCTTTCCGGCGGCTGCATCCGCCACGCGGTCGGCAGCAGGAATTGCAGCGCAATCATCGGCACAAGCCGCATCAGCGCATTCACATGCCGCTGCGCCATGTTCCGCACGAACGCGAAGCGATACTGATCGACCGGGCGAAGCACCGCATACGCCAGCCCACCCGTCATCACCTGCTGTATCAGCTCCGTGTCGTTCATCAGCAATACGCGGAAAAACATCTGCTGAAGCCACACATAGGTGATGGTTTCCGCCAGTTCCGCTTGATTTTCCCCCCGGAACAGCGCCGTGTACAGGAACACATACAGCAGCCCGAAGAACGCCTGCGTCACCAGCCCGCCCAGCGCCGCCGCGCGGTACTGCGTCTCCTGCATAGCTTTGAGCCGGTAGAGGGAGAAATACGGTTTCCACGATGCAATCCACATCTTCATAGCGCCATCTCCCGGTACATCCGCGCAATCAGCTCATCCACGTTCTGTTCCTCTATCGCCATTTCGTGCATTTTTCCCGCCGCCATCACCTGCCGCATAGTTTCGGACAAGTCGCCGTCTTTTTGCAGGGTAATTCGCCATGTATCGCCGTCTTTCACTGCGCCCTGCGGCAGCTTCGACGCATCCGCCGCGCCGTCGTAGGTGACGGTCAGCGTGTGCGCGGTGTCGTAGCGGTGCAGCAGATTCGTCAGCGTGCCATCATAGAGCAGCTGGCCGTGTCCCAGCACCATCACCCGGCTGCATAGCGCGCGCATGTCCTCCATGTCGTGCGTCGTCAGCAAAATCGTCGTCCGGCGCGTCTCGTTTTCCACCCGCAGGAACTCCCGCAGCTTCAATTTGCTCACTGCGTCCAGCCCAATGGTCGGCTCATCGAGAAACAGCAGCTCCGGCTCATGCAGCAGCGACCCGCACAGCTCCGCGCGCATCCGCTGCCCCAGCGACAATTGCCGCAGCGGCGACTGCATGATGTCCCCCAAGTCCAGCGCCGCCGTCAGCTCGTCCAGCCGATGCCGATAGCGCCCCTCGTCAATGCTGTAAATGTCGCGCAGGAGGTCGAACGAATCGCGAATCGGCACGTCCCACCAGAGCTGCATCCGCTGCCCGAACACCGCGCCGAGGCTGCGCACATGCGCCTTCCGCTCCGCCCACGGCGTGCGCCCATCCACCGTGCAGCTGCCGCTTGTCGGCGTCAGGATACCCGTCATCAGCTTGACGAGCGTGCTTTTGCCCGCGCCGTTCGGCCCAATCAGCCCGACGAGTTCCCCGCGCCCAATGCGGAAGGATACGTCCCTGAGCGCCTGCACCTCGCGTGTTTCCCGCCGCCACAGGCGCGTGATGCCGCCATGCTCCGGTTTCTCCCGCCGGATGTATGTCTTTGTCAGCCCGTCTGTCACGATGAAAGGCGGATTTGTCCCCTGCTGTTCCATGCCTTGCCTCCTTTGGATGCGCGCACGTCAATTTTTTGCCGACACCAAAAAAGCAGCACCGTCCTGCCGCGTTTTTCTTCGCGGGAATCGGACAGCGCTGCTCACTATTTTGGCAGATGTCGTGCTTTTTCGCACATCGGGAGTGTCATTATATCATCGGGTCGTTGTTCTGTCAATATCCAATCTGGGAAAAATCACCGCATCAGCTCGTACATCATGATGGCGGCGGCGATCGCGGCATTCAGGCTCTCCGCGCCGCCGCGCATGGGCAGGCGAACCCGGTGCGTCGCGGTCTGCTGCACTTGTTCGCTCACGCCGTTGCCCTCGTTGCCGATGATGAGGGCAAAGCGTTCCGCTACGCCCTGCCGCTCATAGAACGGCGTGCCGTCCAGCTGCGAGGACAGGATGCTGTACCCCTTTTCGCGCAGCTTCGTCAGTTCGCCGGGCAAATCGTCCGTCGTGCGCAGGTTCATGCGGAAGATGCTGCCCATCGTCGCGCGCAGCACCTTCGGGCTGAACACATCCGCGCACTGATTCGAGAGCAGCACGCCGTCCAGCCCCGCCGCGTCCGCCGTACGGATAATCGTGCCGACGTTGCCGGGGTCCTGCACGCCGTCGAGGACGACGATGTGCTTCCCCAGCGCGCTTTGCTCCTTCATCCGCACGACGGCGGCGATGCCCTGCGGCGTTTTGGTGTCGCAGACCGCCGTAAGCACATACTCCGGAAGCTCGTAAACCGGCACGGTCAGCCCGTCGGGGAGTTCCATGCCCTCCTGCACCAGCACTGTTTCCACGTCAAACGCGGAAGCAAGCGCTTCTTCCACCATCTTGCGCCCCTCCACCAGAAAGCAGCCGCTTTCCCGGCGGCCCTTGCGGTCTTTGAGCGCCTTCCACGCGGCGACTTTCGGGTTTTTCAGGCTCGTAATGTGTTCCATGATGCTTCTCCCTTAGTTCGTGCCGCGGAAGCCCTTGCCGATGATTTCGCCCGTGTTCATAATCAGCACGAACGCGTGGGGGTCAACCATCTTGACGTACTTGCGCAGCATAATCGCCTCGTGGCGCTTCATCACCGTCATCAGCACCGTGCGGCCCTCGTGCGTGTACGCGCCTTCGCCGTGCAGTTCGGTCGCGCCGCGCTTGAGCACGTTCGTAATATACTGCTCGATTTCGCGCGGCTTGGTCGTGATGATATGGAAGTATTTATGCGTGTTGATGTTTTCCAGCACCATGTCCACCAGCAGGCTCTTTATCACCAGACCGAGGATGCAGAACAACCCGGTTTCCATGCCGAACGCGACGCACGCCATCAGGGTGATGATGAGGTCGCTGCACATCAGCGCGCGCCCAATGTTGAGGCTGGTGTACTTGCGCAGAATCATGGCGACAATGTCCGTGCCGCCGGAGGACGCGTCGAGGTTGAAGAGAATCGCCGAGCCGACCGCGGGCAGGCTGACAGCGAAAATCAGCTCCATGAGGGGCTGGGAGGTCATCGGCGCGTTCATCGGAATGATGCGCTCCAGCCCCCACGTCAGACCCGACATCAGCAGGCTGACATACGTCGTGCGTCCGCCGAAGCCCTTGCCGAGCACAATGTAGCCGACGATGAGCAGCAGAACGTTAATCATCATGACGAAATCGCCATTGGTGAAGTTCGGAATATAATGGCTCAAAATGACCGCCATACCGCTGACGCCGCCGGTGGAAAAATGGTTCGGGAACTTGAAGAAGTAGATGCCCAGCGTCATAATCACCGTGCCGAGCGTCAGCAATGCGTATTCCTTCACATTTTCCCGTACTTTTGCCTTCTGCATGAATTGCAACTTCCTTTCCCAGAGGCGCTGCCTCTGGATTCCGCCAAAGGGTCTTCGACCCTCTGGACTCCCTTTTTCGCGATTGAGTTGGTGACGCTTGCATACTATGCCCGCGTGTTTATTTAGGGAACGGACTTACCCCTTCAGGATTTCCTTCCCATACTTGCTCACCAAGCGGTCGCGGTCGGCATTCGCCAGCACCACCGTCAGTTCAAGCCCCGTATCCGTGTATTCCTCATTGATCACGCGTCCCAGCGGGCGAATCTGCCCCACCAAGCCGAAGCGGTCAAACGGCAGCACGAACGTCACAGGCGCATAGGTCTTTTGCAGCTGCTCCGCAATGCGCGCGTGCAGCTCCGCGATGCCCTCGCCCGTTTTTGCGCTCAACCGCACCGCACCCGGAATCAGCATCGGCGCGCCCGCCTCATCGGTGTACAGGTCGCACTTGTTGATGACCTCAATGCGCGGCTGCTCCGTCGCGCCGAGGTCAGACAGCACTTGCACCACCGTGTCGTGCTGCTGCATGATTTCCTCCGATGCGCCGTCGTTGACGATGACCAGCACATCCGCCAGCACAGCTTCTTCCAGCGTCGAGCGGAACGCACTGACCAGCGCGTGGGGCAGCTTGCGGATGAACCCAACCGTGTCCACCAGCAGGAACGGCGTGTGCTCCGCCGTCTCGATGCGGCGGCTGACTGCGTCCAGCGTCGCGAACAGCTGGTCTTGCACATACACATCGCTGCCCGTCATCTGGTTCAGCAGTGTCGATTTGCCCGCGTTGGTGTAGCCAACCAGCGCGACGACGGGGATTTCGTTCTTCTCGCGGCTCTTGCGGCGCAGTTCGCGCTGCTTCTCCACCGCATCCAAGCGGCGGCGGAGTTCCGTCATGCGCTCGCGGATGTGGCGGCGGTTCATTTCCAGCTTCGATTCGCCCGGCCCGCGCGTGCCGATGCCGCCCGCCAGCCGCGACAGCACCAAGCCCTGCCCAATCAAGCGGCTGGACTGGTATTGCAGCTGCGCCAATTCGACTTGCAGCTTGCCCTCGGCGGATGATGCGCGCTGGGCGAAGATGTCCAGGATCAGCGTCGTGCGGTCAACCACCTTCACGCGCAGAATCTCCTCCAGATTGCGCGCCTGAATGCCCGTCAGTTCCTCGTCAAAAATGCACAAATCAGCTTCCAGTGCCTGACACTGCCGGCACAATTCATCCGCGCGCCCGCGCCCGATGAACAGCGCCGTATCCGGCTTATCCTTCTTTTGCAGGAATTGCCCCACGACCTCCGCCCCGGCGGTGTCCGCCAGGCGCGCCAGTTCATCCAGCGATTCCAGGCTCTCAATGCCCATCAGCACAGCGCGCTCCTTGGCATGTGTGCCCTTCTCGTCCGCCTCCCAGCCGACAATGCGGTCACTCTCGGTGATTTGCCGCATCCAGTCGTTATCGGGCGTCTTGTACCAGCGGACGGGCTCGTCCATCAGCAGATTCTGCTTCTCCACCAAAAACGCGCTCTGCACAAACGTCGGCTCGCCCTTCAAGCAGCCGATGGCGACCATTGCGTCGTAGCGGAACGACCGCAGCGCCGACAAATCCACATCGGAGAGGCGACCGTCGCCATTGGGGTGGGTGTGGATGCAGCGGACGCAGCTCAGGCGCTGGGTGTTGCGGCGCAGGCGGTAGTCGCGCAGCTCCACGTCCCGATCAGTGCCGATAGAAACATCCACCACTTCGCCGTCGCGCGTGATGTACACCGCGATTTCCCGGTTCAGCACGCCCGTAAAGCGCGCCAGCACCTGCATCAGCTCGCGCGGGAGGAACGTGTCCTCATCCACCTCATAATCGTATAATTGACCGAGCGCTTCTATCAGCGTATCGCGCACGCCGGTCACATTGCCATGCACCTGCTGTTTCATGATTGCTCCTTTGTCTGTCCCTTTTTCTCATGCCGAATCGGCTTCACGCGCTTGCGCAGGCTGGTGAAGATGGAGTCCGCGCAGCCCACAAGCAGGCACAAATAATAAGTGATAAACCGCCACACCAGCAGCGCGACGGACACCGTGCCGCCGGTAAAAACGCTGCCGAAGTAAACGAGAAATCCGCCCTCCTGCGCGCCGGACGCACCCGGCAGCGGCGTATAGCTGGCGGACACGAACAGCAGGAACGAAACCGTCAGCACATGATACCACGGCGTGTCGGTCAAGCCCATGGCATGGTAGACCAGCAGCGGCACGACCATCAGGCACGACATTTCCACCACCGAAATCACAAGCTGCGCCAGCAGGTGCATCGGGTGATGCACCAAATCCATCAGCGAACCGTGGAAATGCTCAATCGTCGTTTCGGCGGATGCCTGCCATTGCTCCGGCTTCTTGCAGATGTGGATTTTCGTCAGGAAGCGGATGCCCCACTGCACAATTTTCTCCACCCACGAGCGGTGGAACGTCACCAGCAGAATCGACGGCACACAGAAGGAATTCACCACGCAGCCCAGGATAATCAGCGGGATGACATTGCCCAAGTGCTCCGCCACATACACGCGGTTGCTCAGCCACAGCAGCAGCGTCATCACCACCAATGTCAGCTGATTGAAGAAATACCGCGCCGTCAGCGCCGATGTGGCCACACCCGCAGGAATCGAGCGCTGGCTCATCAGGTAAATCTGCATCGGCTGACCGCCGGACGAGCCGGGCGTGACATTCGCATAATAAATGCCCGCGAAGGAGAAATGCGTCGCCGTATTCAGGCTAACTTTGTACCCCTCCATCCGCAGGAAGGTGCACAGCCCCGCGCCTTCGGCATACACATAGCCGACCATCGCCAGCAGGCACAGCAGCAGCCACCGCTTGTCCAGCGTGAAAAGCACGTCCCATGCGTTCATCAGCTCCGGGTTGTTGAACGCAATCAGTACCACAATCAGCATCGACAGGAGAATAAAGCCAATGCTGAAAATCCTGCCCCATTTCTTTTTCTTCAAGGAAGGAGCCCCTTTCGTCGTAATCCCCGCCTATTGTACCACAAACCAGCGCCTTTCGTAAAGGGCAGGAAATGTCATTTTCGGCGGGGCGAGTGGGCATTTTCATGAGAATTTCATGAGAATGTTATAACCTCCGGCGGATAGATTGCGGGTCATGCGCCAGCCGAATCGCCGCGCGCTGCAATTTTCGCATCCACTTGGGCAAGGGATGACGCGCCTGCTCCGCGTCCGTCTGCATCAAGCGCCACTGCAACCGTGTCGTGTCCCCGCCCGCCTGACCATCCAGAAAAGCGTTTTCCACCTCCGCACCCGCCCGAAGCGCCCCTGTGTGCAGGAAATGTTCAAACGCCGCGCAGCCATCCTGCGGACGGAAGTGCATGTCCATCAGCCGTACCCCGAACGTATCCGCCATATCCGCAACGAACCGCATCGCGTCCGCCTGCATTTGCTGCACTGCCCTGCTCGGCGCATCCGTCTGCCCCAGCACCGCGCCGTGCGCGTCGTAGCCAATCGTCGCCGCGCCTCTTTCGAGCAGAAACTGCTCCCGCGCCACCCATGATACATACGGCGACGTGCCATACAGCGTCCGGAACGGCACACCTCGGCGCATCGGCAAATCGCTGTCAATGTGGGTGATGTACGCTGTCACGTCCGCCCCCGTCAGCCGCTGAATCACCGCTTCCGACCGCAGGTTGTACCCCACATCGAACGTCGCGCATTTGCCCGCGAACATCGGCAGCAAATACGCCTTCGCATTCTTTTCGTACTGCTGATATTTTTCCGCGTCATACCCTTTTTCGCGGAAGATGCGCACGAAGTTCCACTGCGTTCGCGCATCCATCCGCTGATTCATCGGCAGTTCCGCCGCCAGCGCCGCCCGCGCGTTTTCCGTCGCAATGGGATGCAGAAGCGTCAGCAGTGAATCCGGCGTGTGGGCGGTCATGTCGATGAGCAGCGGCAGGGACAGCAGGTCAATTGCTTTGGGAAATTGCAGCGGCAGCGCCGCCTGCCGCGAAATGCGCACATAGCCCGTCTCCACCGGCAGACGCAGGACGCTGTTCAGCCGCTCGAATGCTGCCTTGACGAAATACCCGTCCCGCGCCAGAAAATTCACCCGCGCATAGCCGTTTTGCTGCGTCTCCCACGCCAGCCACATCGCCTGACTGAACAGGTACGCTCCCAGTGCGGCATACCCCGGCGTCATGTTTCGCAGCTGCATCGCCTGAATCGCGCGTAGTCCCAGAAAGCGCTCGGCTTCATACGCGCCCGTGAAGGTCGTCAGGTGCGCGTAATTTTCCCGCAAAAACCGTTTCTGCTGATGGGTCAGCGGAACCTCGCCGTCCGCCGGAATCCGCATTTTTCGCCGCAATTGCCGTTCCGTCTCACACAGCGGCATGAGGTCAGCGCCCGCAATTTCGGATAATCGCCGATAGATTTCCGGCAGATTCTCCCCGTGGAACTGCCCCCGCAGCGCCGGGAAATCCACCTCGTCGGAGAGCGCCAGCAGCTTCCGCGCATCTGGCTGCATCAGCGCATAGAGGTCGCTTTCGCAGAAAAGTGCGCTATTTTGATGGGATTGCTTCATCTCATATACCTCTCAGTCGCCGCTGTGTTCGTCCATCATGCCGACAAATTCGCCCGCCGCCGTCCAGCGCGTCAGGGGCATTCCCGTGCCGGAGCGGAGCGGTTCGGGGTTCGGCAGTGCCGTCACGGGCAGCGCGCCGCGGCGTTCCGGGCGATTCTGCACGCGCAGGAGCGCATCCGCCGGGCAATCTGCCATGAAATACCGCACGCCCTCGCGGTAGAGCCTCCGGCACAGCAGCCGAAGCGTCTTTTCGTCCGCCGCAGGGACGGGCGTTTCCAGCATCCGCCCCGGCATCAGCACGTCGCCGCACAGGTCGGTTTCGGATTCGTACAGCCCCTTCACAAGCGCCGCGCCCATCTCCCACACGCAGCCGTTCATCACGCGCACATCCATGCAGGCGCGCTCCGTCGCGCTCATTTGCAGCGTCGCATTGCGAATCAGCATGATTTTCTGCCCTCCACGCTTTTCTTGCACCGTACAATTCGCCGCGCAGACGGTGTTTTCCTGCATAAAAACTCCGCCGGATGTTGAATCCAGCGGAGAAGAAACATTATTTTCCCCACAGCACAAACGCGCTGTTTTCGGGCCAAATCTGGGCGGTTTGGTTCGGGTTGTGGGACTGCGCCATCACTTTGGCATAGACATAGGCCTCGTAAAGCGTCACCTTGCTGTCCTTGTTCAGGTCGGCGTTCAGGGACGAAATTGCCGCGTTTCGGGCGAGGTTCCAGCCGTTGCCATAGCACAAGCCGTAGGTGAACAGACCAAAGTAGCGGTCGATTTTGCCGTCACCGTTGCTGTCGTAGCCGGTGCTGACGCTCTTTTCCTCGGAGCGGCAGGCAGTGATGACGTAGTAGCCGCTCTTGGCGAAATTCGTGTCACCCGCACGGTCGATGAAGGCGGGCGCTTCCTCGCTGAGCAGTTCGCTGCCGTCCGCCGCCAGCACGACCGCTGTGCGGCTGACATCGCCGGAAAGCTGATCATCATTGGCGAAGAGGTTGACCACCTGACTGTTGAACGCGGAGGACGATACCTGCGTCATCGTGCCGTCGCGCGCAATGAACTGCCCGGAGTGGCACGCGTCAATGATGATGACCTTCTTGCCTGGAATCTTGTCCAGCTCAGTTTTGAGGCGCGCAATCGAGACATACGTCTGGAACGTGCCGACCAGCGCGGCATGGTAGCTTGTCGGATTGCCGTCCGCGCCGACGCTGTTCGCGCCGTGGCCGGAGTAGTAGAAGAGCGACACGTCGTTGTAGCTGGCATTTCCGAACGTCGAGGAAATGCTGGAGAGAATCTCCTCGGCGCGGATGTTCTTCTTCACCGTCACACTGTACGGCGTCGCGGTCATGCGGCCGAGCATGGTGCGCATCCCGTCCACATCGTTCTCGCAGCCGGGCAGTTCGTTCGATTCGCCGGTATAGGTGTTGCCAATCAGCAGTGCGCGGTATGTGCCGACGGCTTCCTGATGCGTGTACGCCAGCTCATCCGACCAGTCGCCCACGCTCACGTCGCCGTTGGAGAAAATGCGCACCGGGCGCACGCGGTAATAGTACGTTCTGCCCAGCACAGCGCTGTTGTGGTAACCGTAGGCGTTGCTGACGCGCCCGTTTGCCTTGGGCGTGCCGCCGGGCGTGGTGGAAATATACACATCATACTTGTTCGCGCCCTCAGTCGCCGCCCACGAAATGCGGACGCTGTTTTCCTGCGCGGACACTGCCGCCAGCCCGGTCGTCTTGGGCAGCCACACGCCCATGCCAATGTCGCCCTTGAGCGAGAAGCAGCGCCATCCCTGCGGCTGGGCAAGGCGGAAGGAGTAAACGAAGTAGTAGTACACTTCGCCGGGCTTCATCGTGGTGTCGATGTAGGTGGTCGCGGTGTTCTCAGAGACCATCAGCTTGTGGTAGCCCGTTTCGTGGAAGCCGCGGCGGTAGATGACGTAGCCCATCGCGCCGGGGATCGCGTCCCACGTCAGCTTCAGCCCCGTTTCCGTCCACTCGTAGCCTGTAAACGACGGCGTTTCCATCGGGCTGCCGACCATGCGGTTGCTCGACGGCAGACCCGTAATCACGTCGCCGCTGTTGAGCTTGCGCTTGGGGATAACAAGGAAGTCATACGTCTCGTTGAAGGAAATATCGCGGATGTCGCACAGGCTGCCCGTGAGGTCGGTGCGGACAATCTTGTAGTCGTCCGCGTCGTGCAGGGACATGGCAACATCGTAGTGCGTCGCGCCCGCAACGGGCGTCCAGTTCAGGCGGATGGTGGAGGTATCCTTGCCGCGCGGGTCAGCAATCACAACGTCGCCCAGCGCGATATACGGGAAGGACAGCGACTGCGCGCCCTGACTGACCTGCTGTCCGCCCACGACATACAGCGCCTGAATGCGGTAGTAGTAGACCGTGCCCATGCGCGGGGTGGTGGTGGAATAGGTTGTGCCGCTGCTCTGCCCAAGGAGCGAATATTCGCTGCCCCACGCGGGCTTGTAGTAGATGGCATAGGCATTCGCGCCCTCTACCGCCGTCCACTTGAGGGTAATGCGGCCGCCGCGCTCGTAGGAGGCGGAAATGCCCGTCGGCTGCTCCAATGCACGCCCAATGATGAGGTCATCAAGTTCATCCGGCGCGATGGAAATCGTCGGTTCAGGGATTTCGGTGGCATTCGCATCGGTCGGGGCGGGGGTAGCGGTCGGCGCGTCCGTCGCGGGGACGGGGGTGTAGTCCGAAATGATTTCGTCCGTCGGCGCTTCGGTCGGATGTTCGGTGATTTCCGGCGGATTGGTGACTTCCGGCGCAGCGGTCGGCTGCTCGGTAATTTCCGGCACTTCGGTCGGTGCGTCCGTCACTTCCGGCGGATTCGTCGGGGCATCCGTCACTTCTGGGGCATCCGTCGGCACTTCGGTCGGAACGTCCGTCGGCTGTTCCGTCGGCTCTTCGGTCGGGGCGGGCGTTTCCTTCTGCTCCGGATGCACTGGAATCGGCGCAAGCAAATGTCCGTGCGCCGCCATCAGGTCGTCCTCCGGCTTGCGGGGAATCGCGTCATATGCAGCGGTCTGCTCATCCGTCAGCATTTCGGTGCTGCTGGTCTTGACCCACGCTGTGCGCACAATCGCCCCATCATAGAAAGCAATCCGCACCGCGCGTTTGCTGTCCGTGCGCGCCTCGGCGTAGACCGTGCCGGACACTTCGGTCACATCCGCGTCGCCCGTCAACTGCTGATTCGCGTAGAGCTTCGCGCCGCTGCGGAGGGTCGCCAGTCCCGGCACAAACACATCCTCGTCCGGCGTGGCGGTCGGGGCTTCGGTGGGAACGTCGGTCGGAATTGGCATTTCCGTCGGGGCTTCGGTGGGGATTTCCGTCGGAATTTCCGTATTCGTCGGTTCTTCCGTGGGAATTTCGGTCAGAATTGGCGTTTCCGTCGGCGCTTCCGTGGGGATTTCCGTCGGATTCGGCGTATTCGTCGGCGCTTCCGTGGGGATCTCCGTCGGAATCGCCGTATTCGTCGGCGCTTCGGTGGGAATTTCCGTCGGGACTTCCGTCACAGCCGGCTCTTCCCCGATAATCTCCTCTATCTGCGTGCCGTCTGCCGCACTCGGCGCATCCTCCGCCAAGGCGGGGGCAGCCGTCATCAGCATCAGCAGCGCCAGCATCAGCGCCCCTGCGCGGCGAAATTGCTTCTTCATCAGCAAACCTCCTCGTTCAAAGTCGTGGTCTATTCCCTTTCATTATATAGCAGCCGCTTCCAAAGGTCAAGCAATGCAGCATGAATGTTACAATTCGCAGAAAAATCGTAAAAAAGTCCGCAGAAAAATTCGCGCTGTCAGGCAAAACCCCTTGACAGTCGCGGCAAAATCGTGTATCATATATCGGTGTCAACGGAAAATGCTTGACAGCAAGGAGCGCTGACATGGCACAGGACGAAATCAGCAAGAAAGTCGAGCTGAATTGGCTTTCCGCGTTCTATGGCGGATTGCTGACCGACAAGCAGCGTCAGGTGCTCACCCTGCACTGCGAGGAGGACCTGTCGCTGACGGAAATCGCGCAGGAGGTCGGCATCAGCCGTCAGGGCGTGCATGAACTGCTCACCCGCGCGGCGCGGAAGATGTTCGAGATGGAGGAAAAGCTCCATGTTGCCGCCCGGTTTCAGCGCGTGGAGAACGGGCTGGAGAAATGCCGGGCGATGATGCGCGAGGGCCGCTACGACGACGCGGAACGCATGATTGACGCGCTGATTCGCTTTGATCAGGAGGAAAACAATGGCCTTTGAGGGCTTGACAGAGAAATTGCAGGGCGCGCTGCGCAAATTGAGCAGCAAAGGCAAGCTGACGGAGGATAATGTCAAGGAGGGTATGCGCGAGGTGCGCATGGCGCTGCTTGAAGCGGACGTCAACTACGCCGTCGCCAAGGACTTCATTAAGAAGGTCACGGCGCGCTGCGTCGGCACGGAAATCACCGGCACGCTGAGCGCCTCCCAGCAGGTCATCAAAATCGTCAACGAGGAAATGACCCAGCTGATGGGCGGCGAAAACGCCCGCCTGACGTGGTCGTCCGGGCCGCTGACGGTCTACATGCTCTGCGGCCTGCAGGGCGCGGGCAAAACCACCATGGCAGCCAAGCTCGCCAACTATCTGGCAAAGCAGGGCAAAAAGCCGATGCTCGCCGCGTGCGACATCTACCGCCCCGCCGCCATCAACCAGCTGCAGGTCGTCGGCAAGCAGGTCAATGTGCCGGTGTATGAACACGGCACGCAGGACCCGGTCAAGACTGCGCTGGAAGCCGTCGAACGCGCCCGGTATCTGGGTCGCGACGTGCTGATTATCGACACCGCCGGTCGCCTGCACATCGACCAGGAGCTGATGGACGAGCTCGTCCGCATCAAGGAAAATGTGCATCCGCAGGAAATCCTGCTGGTGGTTGACGCCATGACAGGTCAAGACGCGGTCAACGTCGCCCAGACCTTTAACGAGAAGCTGGACATCGACGGCGTGATTCTGACCAAGCTGGACGGCGACACCCGCGGCGGCGCGGCGTTGTCCGTCCGCGCGGTGACAGGCAAGCCCATCAAGTTCAGCGGCACGGGCGAGAAGCTCTCGGAAATCGAGCCTTTCCACCCCGACCGCATGGCAAGCCGAATCCTGGGCATGGGCGACGTGCTGACGCTGATTGACAAAGCCTCCGAAGCCTTCGATCAGGAGGACGCGGAAAAGCTCGCCAAGAAAGCCCGCACCGCTGATTTGACGCTGGATGACTTCCTCGACCAGATGCAGTCCATGAAGAAGATGGGCGGCATCAAGTCGATGCTGGAAATGCTGCCGGGCATGTCCGGCAAGGACATCGACGTGGACGAAAACGCCATGAAGAAGCCCGAAGCCATCATCCGCTCCATGACGCCGAAAGAGCGCCGCAATCCCGGTGTCCTGAACGCCAGCCGCCGCAAGCGCATCGCCGCCGGCTCCGGCACGACCGTGCAGGACGTCAATCAGCTGATCCGCCAGTTTGATCAGGCGAAGCAGATGATGAAGCAGGTAACGCAAATGAAGGGCAAAGGCCGCATGAGAATGCGCTTCCCCGGAATGCGGTAAAGCCTGCGCACTCCCCTACTGCGTGGTATCATATAAATTGCTTATATGATTTCCATATAAATAACTTTCCTGAACATATTGAGGAGGAACAAACCAATGTCCGTGAAGATTCGTCTGAAGAGAATGGGTATGAAGAAGAAGCCCTTCTACCGTGTCGTCGTTGCCGACATTCACTCTCCCCGTGATGGCCGTTTCATCGAAGAAATCGGCTACTACAATCCCATGGTGCACCCTGCCGAGGTGAAGGTGGACGGCGAGCGCGCGAAGTACTGGCTTACCTGCGGCGCTCAGCCCACGGATACCGTGCGCGTGCTGCTGAAGAAGACCGGCGTCATCGAGAAGTAAGGGACTCCCTCTGCAAGATGGATCGGTGCGGTTTTGCCGCATCTGACAGCCGACAGGCAGAAAGGACGCCCTATGCGCGAATTGCTCACCTTTGTGGCGCAGTCTCTGGTCGATCATCCCGATCAGGTCGTCGTCCGCGAAACGGAAGGCCCGGAAGCCGTCATTCTTGAGCTGAGCGTGGCTGAAGAGGACATGGGCAAGGTCATCGGCAAGCAGGGACGCATCGCGAAGGCCATCCGCACGGTGGTCTCCGCTGCGACTGCCAAGAACAGCAAGCCTGTTTTTGTCGAAATTCACAAGCCGGAAGACGACGAAGCTCAGAACTGAACGTAGGCGTGGGAGCAGTGATGTTTCCACGCCTCTTTTAGATTTCGCCGCTGCGGTGCCCCCTGCATAAACGCGCGAGAACTGTATGCAATCGCGCACAACTCAATCGCGCGAAAGGTTCAAGGGAGGAACTCCCTTGTGGGGTCAAGGGGCGACGCCCCTTGCGGAGTCCAGAGGCAGCGCCTCTGGTGGAAAGGTTATTATAGATGAACGAATACCTGATGATTGGGGAAGTCCTGAAGCCGCAGGGCGTTCGCGGCGAAGTCAAGGTGAAGCCCTACGCCGCTGATTTGGAGGCGTTCCATGACTGGAAAACCCTTTACCTCCACGACGGCGCTTCTTATCAGCCCATTAAGGCGGTCTGCTCCCGCGTCCACGACGGCTTCGCGTATGTCACCCTTGGCGAGTGCAAAACCATGGACGACGCGGAGAAGCTGCGCGGGCAGAAGCTCTACATCGACCGCGCACACGCCCTTTCCCTCGCGGAGGACGAGGTGTACATCAGCGACCTGATTGGCTGCGCGGCGGTGGATGAAACCGGCGCCTCCCTCGGCAAGCTGACGGACGTGCTCCAGCACGGCGCGGTGGACGTGTACGTCTTCCAGTCCGACAAGGGCGAATGGATGGCGCCCGCGCTCAAGGCGGTTTTCCCGGCGGTAGACGTGCAGAACCGCATCATCCGCGTCGTGCGCGAAAAACTGGACGAGGTGGCCGTCTACAATGAGTGAAGCGCCCGCGATGAAAATCACCATTCTGACCATCTTCCCGGAGATGTTTGAGAGCGTGCTGAATTCCAGCATTCTGGGGCGGGCGCGCGCGCAGGGCATCCTTGATATCCGCTGCGTGGATATCCGTCCCTTCTCCGACCGCAAGCACAAGAACACCGATGATTACCCCTTCGGCGGCGGCGCGGGCATGGTGATGCTGGCACAGCCGATTCTGGACGCGATGCACAGCGTGACGGGCGATGATTTCCACGGCCGCCGCATTTATCTCGGCCCGCGTGGACGGACGCTGTCAACCGCCGTCGCCCGCGAGCTGGCGCAGGAAAAGGAACTCGTGCTGCTCTGCGGCCACTACGAGGGCGTTGACCAGCGCGCGCTGGACACTTGCATTGACGAGGAAATCAGCATCGGCGACTACATCCTCACCGGCGGCGAACTGGCAGCGATGGTGCTGACAGACTGCGTGGCGCGGTTCATTCCGGGGGTGCTGGGGTCTGCCGAATCGCCGGAGGAGGAATCGTTCTCCGACGGGCTGCTGGAATATCCGCAGTACACGCGCCCACGCGAATTGAACGGCATGGAAGTGCCGGACGTGCTGCTGTCCGGCGACCACGCGAAAATCAAGGCATGGCGGCGCATTGAGTCCCTCCGCGCGACGAAGCGGCACCGCCCGGATTTGCTGGCATCCGCCGAACTGACCGACAAGGAAAAGCGTCTGCTGGAGGAATTGTGATGTTTTTGCGGAAACTCTTGGTCATCGTTGTGCCGCTGGTGCTATGTGGGCTTTGCGTGTTCTTCCTGCCGCTGCTGGGCGGGTTCGGGTTGTGGTCGGACTTGCTGCAGGGGCTGATTCTCGGCGCGCTGCTGGCGCTGCTGCTGCCGCTTTCCGGCGCGTCACGGCGCAAGGAGCCGTTCGCGACGCTGCTCGTTGTGCCGATGATTGTGCTGATTGTCCTGCTGGCGCTGCAGCTCATGCGCGCGCTCGGCGTGGCGCTGCCGTTCCAGCCCGTGAGCGGCTGCACGATGATGATTGAATGCACGTTTCTTTCCTTCATGACCGTGCAGGCGATTCGGACGAAAACCTGATAGACGGGGCATCCCAAGCGGAAGAGAAAGCAATTCGCTTTTTCCCCGCTTTTTTTCATGCCCTCTTGACAAATCTGCACGACAAGAGTATAATTCAAATTGACAATGATGTTTGTCATCAAGGCGAGCAAATTTGTCAGACGGAGGTGCTGTATGGTACTGCGAAATCGCTTGAAGGTGTACCGGGCAATGCTGAATGTCAATCAGCAGGAAATGGGGCGCTTGTGCGGCGTATCGCGGCAGACAATCAGTCTGATTGAGCGGGGCGACTATTCGCCGTCCGTCACCCTCGCCCTGACGATTGCGAAGGTCTGCGGCGCATCGGTGGAGGAAATTTTCTACTTGCAGGAGGGAACGGAACATGAAGAATGACGAAATCAGGGCTGCGAATCGTAAGGCGCTGCCGAAATTTCTGCTTTTGACTCTCGTCGGTGCCGTGATTGGCGGCGTCACGGGGTACTGCGCCGCCCGATACGGGCTTGACCAGCTGTCCGGCGTTTTGGCGAACGCAAGCGCATTCTTCGGTACGCACATCGCCCCATGGCTGATGGTGGCGTTGGCAGTCGTCACGCCGGCGGTCTGCATTCCGATGTACCGGCACGCCAAGGCGCTGTTGGCATCATGGGACGGCGAAGATGAGGACACATCAAGCGTCATTGACGGCAAGCTGTCCGCCGCCCTCTGGCTATCCAGCGCCAGCCTCGTGCTTGCGTTCTTCCTGATTGCGGCGACGTATTCCGTCGGCTTTGCGTCGTTCGACAGCTGGGAAAGCACGGTTCTCATCTTCATTGGCATTGCGGCGTTCCTTGCCATTCTGGTGGAATCCATCCTGATTCAGCAGAAGTGCGTGGATGCCGCCAAGCAAATGAATCCCGAAAAGAAAGCATCCGTCTACGACATGCGCTTCCAGAAAAAGTGGATGGACGACTGCGACGAAGCCGAGAAAATCATGATTGGCAAGTGCGCCTTCAAAGCGTATTCCGCCGTCAATCGCGTCTGCGCGATTGCAGCGATTGTTCTTGCCATCTGCGCGCTTGTGTTCGGCATCGGCTTCCTGCCTTCGCTGGCGGTGTGCATCATCTGGATGGTCAATCTCTCTGTTTACTGCAAGGAAGCCATGCGTTACGCCAAGGCGGGCAATAAAATTTTCTGACGGACGCCGGGAGGACATACAATGGAAACTTTTCTTCCCCTTCTCATCATCCTGTTTTTCGTCATTCTCCCGCTGCTCGCACGGCGACGGAGGGCGGCGGCAATCAAGGAGTTTCTGAAACGGAAAAAGCAAAATAAGGAGAACAACGAAATGAAAGAACTGGCAAAGCGCCTGATTGGCGAAGATTGCATCATCTACACCATTACCTCGGAGAGCGGCAGCATACAGGGCGTGCTGAAAGAGGTTGAAGATGGCGGACTGGTCATCGAGAAGACGACGGGCGAGACGGAAATCGTCAATCTGGATTTCGTCACCCGCATCCGGGAATATCCGCGCAAGAAAAACGGCAAAAAGAAGAGCATCGTGGTGGATTAAAATATTCCGCAAGCGGGAACATTTCGCGTTTTTCATTCGTTGGATGAGTGGAAACCCTAAAATATCCCGCAAAAGGAGTTGATTTCCCATGATGAAGTTTATGAAACGTGTCCTGTCCCTGCTGATTTCGGCAATGCTGCTGGGCTGTTTCGCCCTTGCGGAGGAAGCACCGCTGCTGCCGATCGCCATCGTGTCCTACGACCTGACAGATGAGGCGACGACGGCGGCGCTGTCCGCCCTCATCGAGCCGAAAGAGAACGCCCTGACCCGCTGGGAGCGCGTTGTGCTGTCCGACGGACGCGAAGCGTGGGTCATCTGCCAGTTTGACCAGACGACCATGTCCAACGCATGGAGCCGCGTCATCGACGCCGAAACGCAGGAAGTCCTGCAGGAGGACACGACCGACACCGGCTTTTTCGCTACCGCGCAGGCCCGCTGGGAGAGTGCAAAGGGCATCTACGCGCTGTGGAGCATTCAGGACAAGATGCTGTTTGACCGCCTGTACGCCATGGCGCCCTGCTACGGCGAACCCGTCGAGGGCGATTTGACACAGGAGGAAGCCCTTGCCGCCGCACTGAACGTGACCGGCCTGACCGCCGCGGATTACGACGCGGTCGGCTACGGCTACATCATGGGCAGCAGCGAGCAGAACGGCACTTGGCAGGTGTTCTTCGTGAAAGGCAACGAAGTTGTCTCCACGGTGAACCTTGATGCGCGCGACGCGACGATTCTGCTGGTTGAGCCGGACGAAGAAGGAAACGGGTAACAGAAATTGAGCCGCCGAGCCTTGCGGAAAATGCAGGGCTGGGCGGCTTTTTGCTCACATGGAGGATGCGTATGCGAAAGGTGCTTGCGAGTTTTCTTGCCCTGCTGATACTCTGCGCGGGTGCGTCTGCGGAATCTTTGCCGCCGAAGCTGCTGCCGGAATCATATTTTCTGGCGGATATCCAGCGCAATTATCCGGATTGGTCTGTCCGCATCTCGACGCGCTACGGTTCAGGGCGCTATGAGGGCGAAATGGCGCAGTACGCGGAGGTTTCGCTCTATCGCATCACCGATGAAGCGATTGAGCTGCTGGAGCTGACCGCCCTCGTCAACCCGATTTGCGAGGGCGACGACGTGCCGTGGTCTGTCCACGCGCTGATTCCGGTAGAAATCGTCCCCGGCGCATCGGACACTCTACGCGCCATGACCGCAAAGGAAATCTTCGATTACGGCGTTGGGGCGGCATTCACCGACGCGGCGCGGAATCTGCTTGTCCCCAGCCTGCGCGCGGCGGATGAAACCGTCACCCAGCTGATGTCCTGTTCGCGGTTTCTCTTCTGCATCACGGAAAACAGCGCCGAAAAATACATTCTGCGCATCGCTCAGTGGGACGGCGTCGGCTACACCAACGTCACCGCCACCCTGCCGCAGCCGCACCTGTCCTTCAACACGTCGCACTCCTACAATGACCTCATGGAGCTTTGGGTGAACCGGGACGATTGGGTCTATCCCCGCTATGACGCGGAGGTCGGGTGGCATATCAATCACTTCTTCATCAATGACTCAAATCTCGTCGTTTTTCAGAATCGCATTATCGAAGGGGAGATTGAGGAATGGTATCAGGACAACAATTCGGAGCATTACGGTCGCTTCACCCTTCCCCATTCTCTGACTGAGGTGGATTTTGCCACCTTCCCGCAAACGCTTGACGAAGTTCTCGCCTACATGGACTACACAGGTGTCGCCTGCACCGCGCACGACGGCACACCCCTCTACGCCGCCCCGGATGGCGACGTGCTGGCGTGCTGCTACACGCGCGTGCCGATGGTGGTCATCAGCGAAAGCGGCGACTGGCGCGAAGTGCAGCTTGGCAGTGACGTGGACGGGCTGCGCTGCTGGGTGCGCGCGGCGGATTTGGCGTTCGGCGCGGACACGGAGAACGTGGTCTGCACCTTCCCCACGCATGAGGAAGTTGATAGGGCGCAGGAGGCGGTGTCCTTCAGCGGCAAGGCGCTTCCCTTGGCGAAAGGCTGCGCATGGTGGATGATTGGCACCATGGCAGATGGCGATTATCTGATGATGTTCGCGGATAATGAGGAGATATTCGTGGGCACAGCCCCGGCATCGGCGTTCAGCGAGATTGGGGAAGCGGAGGATGACGACGATTGGGACGACGAGGATGACGATTGGTGAATAAAATTGGGGTCAGCGGCTTAATAGGCTGCTGACCCCGTTTTGTTGTTATCCTCATTTCGCGAAATACATCTTTTCTTCCATCGTAAACGGTGTATCCTTCTGCACCTTCTCCCAAATCCGAACCCAATCTTCCCCTTCCGCCAGCACCGGTCGGAAGTCATTCACGCCCTCCGCGGCTCGTCCACTGGTCAAAATCGGAATCACATCCACCTCACACCCGACGTACGCCTTCCCCCTGAACCGCAGCCGCACCTGCGCGACCATTGCATCAAACGTCGTCAAATCATGCGTTCCGCCGAACATCAAGTTCCCGAAGCTATAAAACACAACCGCGCCACCCACGCTGGTCAAGCCCTGCACGACGTGCGGATGATTGCCAACCACGATATCCGCGCCCGCGGCGACCGCCCTATACGCCATTTCCTGCTGGAGGGCGTTGTGCTTATCGTCGTACTCCGTGCCCCAATGGCAGCTGTACACAATCACGTCGCAGCCCTGCTCGCGCAAGCGGTTGATGTCACGGGCAATCACAAATTCGTCGTTCTTGTAGGTGGTTTCGCGGCAGCCCGCGAAGCCGATTTTATGCCCGTTTTTCTCCCAGACGTAGGTATACCCATAGCCACTGAAGGGCATCCCCGCGTCAATGAGTGCTTGGCGTGTGGATTCCTCGCCCGCCGTGCCGTAGTCGCCATGGTGGTTGTTGGCAATGTTGACCTGCTCAATCGACCCCTGCCAGAGTGCTTCGGTGTAGCCCGGCAGCCCGCGGAAGCGCCACAAGCGACCGGTCTGCTCGCCCTTGCCATCCTCCTTGAGCGCGCATTCAAGGTTGATGAAGGTCATGTCATCGTACGCAAACAGGCTTTGCAGGCCGCTGAACGGGTATGCCATGCCGTATTGATTGAGGTATGTCGGCAGACTTTCGGGGTCGTTCCACCAGTATTCGCGCGTTCCCAGCACGGCGTCCCCGCCGAGGGTCAGCACGAGTTCGGTTTCATCGGCGGATAAAGCCGGCACGTCGGTCGGCGCGGTCACATCCGCCTGCACCTTATCGCTGACGGCGGCAGCTTGCAGCGTGCGATTCTCCGGGTCATCGAGGATGAACAGACGCGTGCCGTAGGGCAGGTGCGTCCATAAGTAGTAGACGTTGACGCCGGTTGCATCCACCGCGCGCGGAATGCGGACGCACCCGTGCGAGCCCTTCTGCCCCAACACCGGTTCTTGGTCGGAGAAGTCCTTCTTCGTGCGCTGCGCCTTGTAGCCCAGCTGGTGGATGAGGTTGCCGCCGTCGTAGCGGATGGCGTACTCGTAGTGATAGCCGCTGTCCTCGAAGTCGCTGACGCGTTCGACGGTGATGAACGCGCCCGCCGCCGTTTCGCGAATCAGCCGATTCTTGCCCGCCAGCCCGGTCGAAATCGTCAGCGTCGTAATGCACTTGCCGCGATAGAACACCTTCATCCGCTGCGTCTGCTTGTCCACCACCAGCCCGAAATCGCTGTTCGGCGTGACAGTTTTGAGCCGTTTCATCGGCACCCAGCCCTCGATATACCCGCCGGACTCATGCTGCCACGCGCCGATGTACGCCCAGCCGCCCTCAACCTTCAGCACCTCAACGCCTTGGCTCTGCCCGTGGAGCGTCCCCAGTGCCTTGCCATTCGTCGACGGCTTGTCATACACCTTCTGATGGCTGACCGCCGCAATGTCCACCACGACGCTCGGCTTCATCATCATGTCCCACATTGCCGCGTCGTCCATGTCCCACGTCGGCATGATGCTGCCCGTTTCCGCCACTGGAATGACGGGGCGCGTGCCTTTCTTCACCGTCACGCGCACATCGCGCACATACGCCGGGTTGCTCTCCGCGTAGAAGCGCAACAGGTAATCCCCTTCCGCCACTTTTTTGCCCTTCACGCGCCCGTTCCAGCTGACTTTCGTCGTACTGCCGAACGTCTTTTTTAGCGTGTCGAGCTTCGTGTTCAGGTCATCCGCCGCGTAAATGTCCATGACGACCGCGCCCGTGCGCACCGGCTTGGCTTCGCAGAACCAGTCGTCCGTGTCCAGATACAGCGTGTCGCTGCTGCGGAGCGCGAAAAGCAGCGCCTGCTTCGCCTTGCCGACCGTTACATTGATTTGCGTCTCCTGATTTCCGCGCGCCGTCACCAGCAGCGCGTGCAGCGTGTAGCTTCCCGACGGCAGACGCTCCTCGTTTTCGCCCAGTCCGTCCCACATGAACGTCGTCGTGCCGCGCTTTGCTTCCCGCGTGATGGTGCGGTACGTTCCGTAGTTGTCGCTGAGTGTCAGCGTCAGGAGACCCGTCTGGTCGGTTTCCACCGTAATCTGGTTTTCGTCAAACCCGATGATGTCCTTCTCGACCCGAACCGTAAAATTTTCTGCCTGTGCACTGCCAATCAGCACCAGCAGCAGAATGCCCAGCAGCAGTCCTTTTCTCCACACGTTGCCTATGTTCACGATTGCGTCTCCTTTTCTCTCTTCCTCAACCCAAAATCCCGAAAAATCGGATTTTGTCATTTTCCCTCTTGACAAATCACTTGTCGTTTGGTATAATTATTCTTGCGCTTGCGGCCGTGGCGGAATTGGCATACGCGCACGTTTGAGGGGCGTGTCCAGCAATGGGTACGGGTTCAAGTCCCGTCGGCCGCACCAATACCTTCTGAGTTTTGCTCGGAAGGTTTTTTTGTGCGCTCTTTTTCTGCCCGAACATCAAATTTCCCTCCATTCTCCGCCCCGCAGGCGCGATTTCTCCTGCAACGCAAAATCAAGCAGCAAAGGAATCGTCCTGCCGCAGCAGCGCAAAAAGCAACCGCGCTGCTCACTTCCGCATGGGGAGTGGAATCGCCCACGCCATATCCGCGCTGTCCTCCCCCATCTGCGGCGCAAGATACACCTGCTCTGGATATGCATCCTCGTGCGAAAACACATAGTCCGCAACACCGCTGCCAACGCCCCAGTTGCCTTCGCCATAGCCAAGACTTGCCCGCAGCGGCTTCCCGTCCGCATCCACCAGCGTTAGCCCGTACACCCATGAACCGACCATGTCCACGTCATCAAAGGGCATTACCGTGCCGTCCGGGAATACATACCCTTCGCCGTTTTCGGCGCGGAACGCTTCCCGCTGCGCGTCCGAAATCTCGTATCGCACCGTCACATACAGCTTCACCGGCGTATCGTCCGCCGATTCCACCCACGCCGCCGTGCCGTCGGGCAGAACCACCCGCTCGCCGTCCGCGTAGTGCGTCACAGGCGCGTCGCAGTTCAGCGTGAACGAAACAAGACCCGCGTCCGGCTTGCGGAACGTGCCGTCCTCCTTCAGCATCGACTGCCACGTTTCGTAGTCGTAATGCTGCTTTTCGCCAATCGGCAGATCAATCTGCACATCGCCCGACAGGAACACGCCGACCTGATCCAGCCGGTACATCTCGCTCACGACAATCTCGCCGTTCTCGTCGCCCGCCCACGTTTCGCCGCCGGATAGCCCCGGCATATCGACATTCTGCCCGTTCAACCACAGATTGTCCGTCCACCAGCCGACCGGCGCGTGGTCAAACGCGGTGATTTCGTCCTCGTTCAGCATCCGCCGCCCGGTATCCACGTTCGTTTCGCCCAGCAGGTGGTCGCAGCTCATGTCGCGGATGGAATAGCGGACATAGAGCGTCATGCCGTCATAGACCGCTTCTTCCACGCGGACGCGGTAGCCGTTTGTCTCCACCTCCGCCAAATCGTGCGCGATGTACGCCGATGCCTGTGCGCTCGGCTCAAAGTCCTTGCCCCAGAACACTTCCAGCAGCCGCGGATTCGCCGTCGTCGCGACTGCCAATCCACCCAACAGCCCCAGCGTGATGAGCATCACCAGCATCATCCGCCGAAATCGTCCGCCCTGACGCGGCACATAGCGCGGACGGCGCGGCTTCTCCGCCGCCTCCACCGAAATCGGCAGTTCGGTGCCGTCAAACGGCTCGTCCTCTATCTGCCCAAACGCCGCCAGCATTGCCTGATGGAAGCGCTCCGGCACTTCGCCCGTGTCCTCTTCCAGCAACTTTTTCATCTGCTCGTCCGTCACGTTTCCACCTCCCTCAGCAGCGTTTCCATCCGCTTTCTTGCGTGCATCAGCCGCGTTTTGACCGTCCCCTCCGGGATGTCCAGCATCTGCGCGATTTCCGGCACGCGCCAGCCGTCCAGATAATGCAGCGTCATGCAGACGCGCATCTGCGGCGTTAGTTCCGCCAGCGCGTCCATCACCGCCATGTGGTCGATGGCGTCGCTCTGCGGCGCGGGCATCTCTTCGGGGATGTCCGTCAGCGTCGTGCGCTGCTTCCGCCGCAGCAGTTCCGTGCAGGTGTTCGCCACAATCCGGCACAGCCAGCTCCGGAATGCCGCCATATCCCGCAGCGTGTCGCGCTTCTGCCACGCCCGCAGCAGCGCCTCCTGCACCGCGTCCTCGCAGTCGCTTTCGTTGCGAAGCATCGCGTAGCTGATATGGTACAGCAGCTTCTCGATTTTCAGCGCTTCCGTCTGAAACGTGCGCGCATCCACCGCCGCACCTCCTTCCATTTGTTCTCCGATATATAGACGTTTGAGCGCGCCTTTTCGTTCACTGATTTTTGAATTTCTTTGCCGTTTTTTCGCGGATTTTTCTCCTCCGCTTGCATTTCCGCCCGCATTGCGCTACAATATCCGAAGGGGTCAAGGGGGCGACCGCAGACTTCGTCTGTTTTCATTGCTCCCTTGCCGCCTCCGCAGAGGCGATTCCCCCTGCCCCGGAAAAATTCCATTTGGGAGAATAGCATCCCAAAATCCCAAAACAATGAGGTACTTGCGCATGGCACTGAAAGAGAAAGCCCTCCGCCGCTTAGGCGAAAAGCTCACCGCCGCAAACATCCCCTTTGCCGCCGGCGGCGAATGGCTGCGCTGCCAGTTAGGGCAGTCCGCCGTCTACCACACGTTCGACATTGTGGTATCCTCTGCTGATGCCGCCCGTGCCGACAAAGTGCTGACGAAGCTCGGTATGCGGCAGGAGCAGCCCGCGCCGGACGGCGTTTTCCGCTGCCACTATCATTTCGACGGCGCGGATGTGACGCTGCTGGCGGCGGATGTGACGCTGGAAACGAGCGGAAGCGCAGTCGTTCTCGGCACGAGTATCCCCCTGCTGACCGAAAGCGCATGGGATGCCGTCGCACAGCTTCTCCAATAATCATGTACGGAGGTTCTTTTTATGAGCAGACTGGGTGATTTAATCCGCACGGAGCGGCTTCGCTCCAAGATGACCCCGAAGCAGGTGGCGCGCAAGTGCGGCGTTTCGGAAAGCTACCTGCTGGCGGTGGAAGCCGGAACGAAGATTATCGCGGACGACCAAGCCCGCCGCATCCTGAAAACCATCGGCTTGCGTGAGCAGACCGAAGCGGACTTCTCGCTGGATGACATCGCCGCAACGGTGGATTTGGCGAGTGCATCCCCCGCGGTGGCAAAGGCGGTTGAACGCCCGAAGCCCCAGCCGGAATACGAGCTTGTCGCAACGACGAAGACGGCCGGCAAGAAGCAGGACGACGATGCCGACAAGGACGAGAACGTGACGGGCAGCGTCTGGCTGGACGCGCTGACGAGTGTCCTCAAGCGCGTGCCGATTATGAACGCGGTCATGCAGCCGGTGGATTACCGCCTGATGCCGATTCAATCCGGCAAAATCGAGGGTGCGAAGCCGGACAAGGTGTTCTACTTCCTCGCGCCGGACGACTCCATGCGCGGCTTCCGTATCCACTCCGGCGATTTGGCGCTGATTGTCCCCGCCCGCAGCCCGATTGACGGCGCAATTATGCTGGTTGAATACAACAGCCACCGCTTCCTGCGCAAAATCAAGAAGCTGAACGATTACAGCGTCCTCCTGCAATCCTACGACCGCGAATACGAAGCCGTCGAAGCCCAAATCAGCGAGTGCAGCTTCTTAGGCCGCGCGTCGAAGCTGGAGATTACGTTGTAAGTGGGGGACCCAAGGGGCGCTGCCCCTTGACCCTGCCAAAGGGTCTTCGACCCTCTGGACTCCCGTTCGCGCGATTCAGTTGGTGACACTCTCTGGCTGTGCCCGCGTGTTTATCCTATGAACCTGCGGTTCAAGTCAAGTATGGGAGTGTGCACAGCGAAGGGGTCAAGGGGGCGACCGCAGACTTCGTCTGTTTTCATTGCACCCTTGTCGCCTCCGCAGAGGCAAAATCCCGTGCCCCACAACAAATCAATCAACTTAAAAACAAGGAGAGCTGTTTGAAACATTCGTTCTATCAATCGGCATCGGCGTAAACCGGGAGGTTTGCGCTGACCGCATTCCTCCCGGCTGATGAAGCACTTGTTCCCTCATCAACGCCGAATATCAGGAGGAATTTCCCCATGAACCGCGAAAACAAGCGGAAACTCTACGACAAACACTACTACAAGACCCACCCCTGCGACGAAGCCTTCACCTGCAAGCACTGCGGGCGGCTCGTCGTTCCCGAAGGCGCGGGCAGCGACCACCGCAACCATTGCCCTTACTGCCTGTGCTCCGTTCACCTTGACAACGCCCCCGGCGACCGCGAAGCCGACTGCGGCGCGCTGATGGAACCCATCGGCGTGTGGGTGCGCAAAAACGGCGAATGGGCGCTGCTCCACCGCTGTCGGATGTGCGGCACGATTCACGCCAACCGCGTCGCGGCGGATGATAACCCGCTGCTGCTGATGTCGCTGGCGTCGAAGCCGCTCGCCTGTCCGCCTTTCCCGCTGGATAAGCTGGAGGAACTGGCGGCGCTCAGCGGCGTGTCGATGGAGAGATAACACTATCCCACACCTATCCCCATCACAACCACAATCCCCCGACCTGTCAACGCAAGTCGGGGGACTTTTTGTGCTGTTACCGTGGCTTATTTCGCTTTTTCCACCGTGCAGGGGTACTTGTCCATCAGCACGGACAAATCCTGCTTGCTGCCGCCTAAGTCATTGTAGCGGGTCAGCAGGGTTTTCACGTCCGCGCTGGGAATCTCCACGCTGCCTGCCCGCTCTGCGCCGTCCATCGTGTTGACGAATACGACCTGCATCGTCGTGGCGTTTTTCGCCTTCGACAGCGCCGTTACGATGGAAAAACTCTCGCTGGACAGCACAAGCGTGTAGTCCTCCATGAAAATCCCGTCGTAGTCGGTGATGGCGGGTTTGACGGCGAACGTGTAGCACTTTTTGTCTACTGTCACGCGCACTTCATCCGCCTGAAAGGAATCGAACATCGAAAGTGACAAGCAAAGCCGGAACGTCGCGACCTCTTCATCGGGGAGGATGATATAATCAAGGTACGCGACGAGTTCATCCTCGCCGAATTCGCCCTGATAGGGGGCAAGCGCCGGTCGCACGACCGTGTCCGCCGTACCGGGAACAGTATAGGTCATGGCGTCGGGGGTATCCTTGAGGGCGTAGAAGTCAAATTCCGCGAGGGCGGCGGTGCAGAGCAGGGTGATGGCGGCTGCCAATGCAAGCAATTTCTTCATGATGACCTCCTTGTGGTAGGAGTATCATAGCATATTTCCTGTGTTTTCGCAAGAATGGGCTGGAAATTGTTACAATTCGCAAGGGTCTCCCGGCTAAACACGCGGGCACAGCCAGAGAGTGTCACCAACTGAATCGCGCGAAAGGGTCAAGGGAGGGGACTTCGTCCCGTTTCATTCTCCCTTGCGGAGTCCAGAGGCAGAGCCTCTGGTGGGGTTTAAGGTGCAACGCCCCTTCGCCTCCCCCTCCCCCTTACTTCGGCTTTCTTTCTGCGTCGCAGTAGATGCAGCGGTAGATGCGGCGGGCGCGGTCGGTCAGGCGGAAGACCTGGTCGAGGGAAGGTTCGACGGTCGTGATGCAGCGCGGGTTCTTGCAGCGGATGACGTTCACCAAGCGTTCGGGAAGCTCCAGACGCTTCTTTTCCACCACCACGCCGTCTTTGATGATGTTCACCGTCGTGCCGGGGTCAACAAAGCCCACGACATCCAAATCAATGTCGATTTCATCGTCGATCTTGATGATGTCCTTCAGCCCCATGGCTTCGCTGCGGGCATTTTTGATGATGGCGACCGGGCATTGCAGCTCGTCCAGATGCAGATAGCGGTAAATGTCCATCGCGCGGCCCGCCTTGATGTGGTCAAGCACAATGCCGCGGTGAATCGCGTCAATCTTCATACAATCCCTCCAGCAGCGTCGAAATCAGCGCCATACGCACAAAACGCCCGTTGCGCACCTGCTCAAAGTACATGGCGCGCGGGTCAGCGTCCACCTTGGTGGAAATCTCGTTCACGCGGGGCAGCGGGTGCAGGATCGCCATATCGGGCTTTGCCGTTTTCAGCTTGTCCGGGTCAAGGATGTAGGTGTCCTTCAGGCGAATGTAGTCCGCCTCGTTGAAGAAGCGTTCCTTCTGCACGCGCGTCATGTACAGCACGTCCAGTTCGGGCATAACCTCCTCCATCGTCTCCACCTCGCGGAAGGGGATGCCATCATCTGCCAGCTTCTGCGTGATGTATGCCGGCACGCGCAGTTCCGGCGGCGAAATCAGCACAAACTCCACGCCCGGATAGCGGCTCATGGCGCCAATCAGGCTGTGCACCGTGCGCCCGAATTTCAGGTCGCCGCACATGCCGATGGTCACATGCCCCAGTTCGCCGCGCGCCGTGCGAATCGTCAGCAAGTCGGTCAGCGTCTGCGTCGGGTGATTGTGTCCGCCGTCGCCCGCGTTGATAATCGGCACGCGCGAAGTCAGCGTTCCCGCCATCGGCGCGCCTTCCTTCGGGTGACGCATGGCGATGATGTCGCAGTAGCAGCTGACCGTGTGAATGGTGTCCATCAGGCTTTCGCCCTTCGTCGCCGACGACGTATCCGCCGACGAGAAGCCCAGCACGCTGCCGCCCAGCGACAGCATCGCCGATTCAAACGAAAGCCGCGTGCGCGTGCTCGGCTCAAAGAACAGCGTAGCCAGAATCCGCCCGTGCATCGTGTCTCGGTATGCCGCCGGATTCGCCTTCATTTTGTCCGCCAGATCCAGAATGCTCTCGATTTCGTCCACCGACAAATCAGTAATGTCAATCAAATGACGCAAGCGCAAAGCCCCTTTCTATCTATCAGAGGGATACCTTTTTGTCCAGCATCCAGCCGCACCCGAACAGACTCAGCAGCACAATCGCCAAGTCGTAGAGGGCATACGGCACCATCTGCGGAATCATGTCCGCAAACGTCGTTACCGTGATTTCCGCGTTCGGGTCATACATTGTGTTAAAGACGAGATTTTCCACCGGGTTCGGCAGCAGCCCCTGCAAATAGCTCAGCCCCCAGTACACGCCGACGAAAATCAGCAGCGCGACCCACGTCCGCCACTTCTTGTCGCGGAAGAGGGTGTGGCTGAGGGTGATGGCGAAATACGCCATCGCAAAGAACGTCAGCAGCGACAGCAGCATCAACACCAGATAGAACGCAACCGCCAGCACAATCTGTCCGGTCTGAACGCCCTGATTCACCCGCAGGAAGATGTCCATCATGCGCAGGAAGCTCTGCCAGTCGTCCTCGTGCATCATAATGAGCGACAAATCCAGCGCGCCCAGTGCACCGCACACGCCGCCCAGCAGGATGCCGTTGACAAACGTGTACAGGTACTTGCTGCCCATGATTTTCAGCCCGGAATTGGGCGTCATAAAGATGAGATACGCGCTTTTTGCTTTCAGTTCACTCGCATAGCTTGCCACGCCGCGGACGAAGATGTACACCGCCGCACCGTAGCTCGCAAACATCATCAGCACCGCCGCAATGACGACGTGCTCCATATGGTCAACGCCCAGCGAAATGAGGAAGTACATTTCCAAGACCGCAATCACGCCCAGCACCGTCAGCAGCGACGTGCGGGCGCGGCGGAACTCATACTTGAGCAGCTTCCACATGCTTCTCTTCCTCCTTTCCGCCGTAAATCGACAGATACAGGTTCGTCAGCGAGCCATGCTTCTCTTCCAGCGCCGCGCGGTCGCCGATGCGCTCCAAGACACCGTTCTTCATGAAAATGGCGACGTCGATATACGCATTCAGCTCGTCCACCAAGTGGGTGGAGATAATCATGGTACGTCCGTTTTCGCGGTTGCGGATGATTTCATCCACCACCTGCTTGCGCGTGAGGATGTCCACGCCGTTGAGCGGCTCGTCAAACATCATCACCTGTGCGTCGCGGCTGAGGGTGAGCGCAAGACGGACTTTGGCGTTCATGCCGGAGGAGAGCGTGCGAATCTTGTCCTTCGGGTTCAGCTCCATACGCTGAAGGGCTTCCTCGTACCGCCTTTCATCGAAGTCCTCGAAGAAATCCGCATAGTACTTGCCTGCGTCCGCGATGCTCATGTAGGAGTAAAAGTAGCTTTCCGTCGGCATGTAGGCAATGTGCTTCTTCGTTTCCGGCCCGACCGGGATGCCATCGAGCGTGATTTCGCCGCTGGTCTGCTTCGTCAGCCCGGCAATCATCTTCATCAGCGTCGTTTTTCCGCTCCCGTTCGGTCCCAGCAGCGCATACGTTTTCCCCGTCTCGAAGGTCAGGGACAAATCCGACACCGCCAGCTTATTTTGATACCGGCGCGTCAGGTGCTGAATATCCAGCATGTGGTTTCCTCCTTTGGTTGGCATTCCAATACGCTTTTCAGCGAACGCTGAGAAGCGTATTACCCGTTCATCCAGCTTTCGTCCGAGGGATTCTGGCGGAACTTCTTCAGGCGGGCAATGTCCTCAGGCTTGATGTACCCTTCTTCCGCCGCGACTTCGCACAGCGTGTCGAAGTTGGACAGGCTGTGGTTTGTGACGTTTGCCGCTGCCAGACGGTCAAGCCCCTTCTGCATTCCGTAGGTGAAGATAGACGCAACGCCGAGAACCTCCGCGCCGGCTTCGCGCAGCACGTCCACGACCTCCAGCACAGAGCCGCCGGTGGAAATCAGGTCTTCGACGACGACGACCTTCTGTCCCTTCTCCAGCTTGCCCTCAATCTGGTTGCCGCGCCCGTGATCCTTGTGTCCCGAACGGACATAGCCCATCGGCAGGTTCATCAGGTGCGCGGTAATGGCTGCGTGCGCAATGCCCGCCGTGGACGTGCCCATCAGCACCTCCACATCCGGGTAATACTCCTCGATGACCGCCTTCAGCGCCGTTTCCACGTCCGTGCGGACGGCAGGCGCAGTCAGCGTCAGGCGGTTGTCGCAGTAAATCGGCGACTTAATCCCGCTCGCCCAAGTGAACGGTTCATCCGGCCGCAGAAACACCGCGGAAATCGACAGCAAATCCTTCGCAATCATCTTTTCGACATTCTGATTCATAGAGCAATACTTCCTTTCTTACTTATAGGGAGACGTCAGAGGCTCTGCCTCTGGACTCCGGCAGGGCTCTGCCCTGCACCCGCGAAGGGTC
>ERZ773210.773-NODE-773-length-36033-cov-14.799044_pt1 | contig 36033 bp, 30 predicted proteins | sample MGYA00580528_ERZ773210 | MGnify/ENA primary metagenome ERZ773210 (study PRJEB29015, sample SAMEA2737769) | human gut metagenome | biome: human gut; feature: human-associated habitat; material: faeces | place: China | collected 2012 ...
GCGTGATGTCTCACACCGGCGGTAAAGAAGGAACATATCCGGGGACGCGCGCCAGCGCGGCGATGATCTCCGATGACGATACAAACTGGGGCACCAAATCCCTGGTTATCCTGGATATGCCGTTTACGGCTGTGGCGGACACGCTTCTGCTGCCGTGGGATTTATTCCGTAAGGACGACTCCGTGCGCTCACGGGTAGAGAAAAGCGAGCAGGAAAATCTGGCGACAAACGCCGTCATTCCGCCCGCAGAGATGCCGCCGCGCTAGTTCTGCGCGGTTTCCGCTAACCAGAGCTGACGGAAACCGTCCGTCTCTTCCATCCACGCAATAAAGCGCCCGTCCGGGGAAAATACGACGGCATCCGCAGACGGCGGATTGCCGTGATCGGACGTCAAAAACGTCACCTGTCCGGTCTGCGCGTCACAGCAGGCGATCCGGTTTTCGAGCACAAACCCCAGCCGATCACCCGCCGGATGCCAGTTAAACGCAGACTGAATATCGCTCCCGTTACGCGTCAGCTGGCGCGGCTCGCCGCCTTCAGGTGAGATCAGCCACAGCTGCACAATGCCGTTATCGTCGCGCATCAGAAACGCGATCTGTGTCCCCTCCGGATTGCTGCGAACCCAGTGACGCGGCACGTTCACCAGGCCCGGATAGGCCCTTTGATGCGTAAAGGTCAAACGACGCTGCTTCACCCCAGCAGGCGGGGCTGGCAGGGTCTCTGCGGTGCCCTGAAGCGGCGCATCGCCCACCCGTTTCCAGCTCTGTTCATCTTCTGGCAGGTTAACAATAAACAGTTCAGGCACTTTCTCACCCGTTGCAGACAGGGTATCGCCGATAAACGCCAGTCTGCCGTTGCCCACCCAGCCCTCTTCGTAGGCGCGGTTAATTTCGTCGCTGCCCGGCTGCGGGTTGGGCGTCGTGCGGCTGACCAGCACGCTCCAGTAAGTCCCCGGGTATTCACGAGGATGGTTTCCCGGCGGATTCACCGGGCCATAAGGCGCTGCCACGCCGACGTTGCGTAAATCAAGCTTCGCATCGCGCACGTGCAGCACGTGGTCGTTATAGGTAAAGCTGACAAGCTGGCCGTTCGGGCTAAAGACATGGACGTGGCTGCCGCCGCGCAGCGCGCCCGGGGTGAACGGTGAAGTGATATCCATTGCGTCCAGATTGCTCACCTGCCCGTGATGCGCAATTACCCCCTGGCGATGATGAAAATCGTAGTGCCAGTCCGCATCCGGGTTTTTCGGGCCGTGGATAAAAACGTATTTCTCCTGCGCGGGATGAACGGTCACCACGCCAACGTGCGCACCGTCAGTAGCGCGATAAATCACCTCGACCTCGCCCGTAACAACATTAACCCGCTCGATGGTTTCACCGGTGAACGATGCACCTGACGGGCGCACGTCATAGACCAGCCACTGGCTGTCCGGCGTCCAGGTATTGATGTTAGTAAGCTGGTGGTTGCGGGAAGCGAAGGTGATTTGTTTCATGAGGATACCCTGATGCGCAGTTATCGCATCAGGGTATCGCAAGCGGGTGTTTAGTTCAGCACAAACTTCTCAATGGCGTAAGCCACGCCGTCTTCGAGGTTGGATTTGGTGACAAAATTAGCCACTTCTTTCACCGACGGAATAGCGTTATCCATCGCTACGCCCATGCCCGCGAATTCAATCATCGCGATGTCGTTTTCCTGATCGCCCAGCGCCATGATTTCGTCCGGCTTGATGCCCAGCGCGTCGGCCAGCGATTTCACGCCGGTGCCTTTATTGACGCGTTTATCGAGGATTTCAAGGAAGTACGGCGCACTTTTCAGCACGGTGTATTTCTCTTTCACTTCGGCCGGAATGCGCGCAATCGCTTTATCCAGGATCTCCGGCTCGTCGATCATCATCACTTTCAGGAACTGGGTGGCCGGATCCATCTTCTCGGCTTCACAGAACACCAGCGGAATGGTCGCCACGTAGGATTCATGTACCGTGTAGTAGCTGATATCACGGTTGGCGGTGTAAAGCGTATTGCGATCGAGAGCGTGGAAGTGGGAACCCACCTCACGGGACAGTTTTTCCAGGAACCGGTAGTCATCGTAGCTTAGCGCGGTTTGCGCAACCGTACTGCCATCTGCGGCTTTCTGCACCAGCGCGCCGTTATAGGTGATGCAGTAGTCGCCGGGCTGATTCATGTGCAGCTCTTTCAGGTAGCTGTGCACGCCCGCATACGGACGCCCCGTGGTGAGGACCACATTCACGCCCTTTGCGCGTGCCGCGGCGATCGCGTTCTTAACGGCTGGAGAGATAGTGTGGTCTGGCAGCAACAGCGTGCCGTCCATATCGATTGCAATAAGTTTGATAGCCATGAGTTTCCCGGGATAAATGAGTGCTGCCTCATGCTAACGCGATTAAGCACACAAAAATAGAGCTACCTTGCGCAACAAAAGCCCCCTTTTACGCCTATCCCGAGGAACAAAGACCTACTCGCGGGTGAGAACGATTTTACCAAACGCACCGCGATCCAGATGCTCAAGAGCCTGTTTAAGCTCGTTAAAACGGTAGCGATGCTCAACCACAGGTTTCAACCCGGTGACATCAACAGCGCGGACGAAATCTTCCAGCGCCCGGCGGTGCCCCACGCCGATCCCCTGAATGACGGGAGATTTCAGCAACAGTTCGCCAGCAGAGAGCGAAATGTCAGACCCGGCCAGCACGCCAATGACCGAGATACGTCCATGAACGGCAACGGCGCGCAGGGAGTGCTTCAGGTTCTCGCCCCCCACGGTTTCAATAATATGGTCGATGCCGCGATCCTGCGTCAGCGCCAGCGCCTCTTCAGCCCAGTCGCCTTTCAGGCGGTTGATGCCCTGGCTGGCCCCCAGCTTTTTGGCCAGCGCCAGCTTTTCATCGCTCCCGGACGTAACAATGACCTCTGCGCCGTGCGCTTTTGCGATTTGCAGGGCGAAAATCGCCACGCCGCCCGTTCCCTGTACCAGCACCGATTGCCCGGCGCGCAGCTGACCGCGTTCCACCAGTGCGAACCAGGCGGTAAGCCCCGCGCAGGGTAAGGTGCTGGCCTCTGCGTCATCCAGGGTTTCCGGCGATGCCGCCAGCGCGTCTTCCTTCACAATCACGTACTCGGCCAGCATTCCCTGGAAATAGCCGCCGGACGTTTTATAGGGCAAATTGCGCGCGTCCGCCTGCGGCTTACCGTCGATCCACTCCGGAAAGAAGGTTGAGATGACGCGGGCACCGGGCTGGAAACGCGTGACGCCTTCACCAACGCTGTCGACGACGCCCGCCATGTCAGACGCCGGGGTAAACGGGAAGGAAAGCGGAATCGGCATCGTGCCTTCAATCACCATTTTGTCGCGATAGTTGAGCGCAACGGCATTCACCCTTACGCGCACTTCACCCGGACCTGGCTGGGGAATGGGCTCCTGAATAAGCGTGAGGCTCTCGCGCCCGAGGGCGCTCATCGTCCAGCGTTGCATTGTCTCGGTCATTTTTTTCTCCGGCCATCAAGTAAGCTTTAGTACTGACAGTCTACCGTTGACGCATGGTCGCCAGTGGCGATAAGTTTTCTCTATATTGATGCCAAAAAAGATACAATTCATGACCGACACGCTGAAGGATATCCCTGTTTTTGTGGCTGCCGTAGAGGCGGGTAGTTTCGCTCAGGCCGCCATTCGTCTGCATTTGTCACGCTCGGCGGTAGGAAAAAGCATCGCTCGTCTCGAGGAGCGACTGGGGGTACGGCTGTTTCAGCGCACCACCCGCAGCCAGAGCCTGACCGATAACGGCGCCCTTTTTTATGAACGGTGCCTGCGTGCGCTGGAGGAAATTCGGGGCGCAGAGTCGCTGCTTGAAACGGGGAAACAGCAGGTCAGCGGCCGCCTGCGCGTTGCCATGCCGGTACTGTTTGGCCGCCAGTGCGTCGCGCCGCTGTTGATTGAACTGGCGCAGGAACATCCCGGGCTTGAGCTTGAGATGTCGTTCAGCGACCGCGTGGTGGATCTGGTGGAGGAAGGGTTTGATATGGCGGTGCGTAACGGCACGCTGCAGGACAGCAGCATGCTGGTCGCCAGAAAGCTGGGCGAACACCGCATGGTGCTGTGCGCTGCGCCGGATTATCTGCAGAACAAAGGCCAGCCGCAAAGCGTGGCTGACTTACCCCATCATACGGCGATTAACTATCTGCGCGCAGGCAGAGTGTTACCCTGGCAACTGATGGATAACGAAGGGACCTCGCACACCTTTACTCCCCGCTCATCGCTCAATATGGATGATTTGCAGGCCATCTGCGACGCGGCGCTGGCCGGACACGGGATTGCCTGGCTCCCCTGCTGGATGGCCATTAAAGAAATTCATCAGGGAAAGCTCGTCCCGCTCCTGAAGCAGGCGCCGGATGTCCATTTTGACGTTCATGCCGTCTGGCAGCAGACGCCGCACCTGCCGCTGAGAGTGAGGATTGCCGTCGATACGCTCGCCAGTCGCTTACCGTCAGTGCTGTCGCAGGATATGCCCGCGCCCATAAAAAAGCCGCGCTAAACGCGCGGCCAGTTATCGTGCGGTATCACGTCGATTAAATATCGATATTTGCCGCTTTCAGGGCGTTCTCTTCGATGAAGGCACGACGTGGTTCAACCGCATCGCCCATCAGGGTCGTGAACAGCTGGTCTGCAGCAATCGCGTCTTTAACGGTCACGCGCAGCATGCGACGGCTTTCCGGATCCATGGTGGTTTCCCACAGCTGCTCCGGGTTCATTTCGCCCAGACCTTTATAGCGCTGGATCGCGAGGCCGCGACGGGACTCTTTCACCAGCCAGTCCAGCGCCTGCTCGAAGCTGGCTACCGGCTGACGACGTTCGCCACGTTCGATGAACGCATCGTCTTCGATCAGGCCGCGCAGCTTCTCGCCGAGCGTGCAGATACGACGGTATTCCGGACCGGTGACAAACTCGTGCTCCAGCGGGTAGTCGGTGTCGACGCCGTGGGTACGCACGCGCACGATCGGCTCGAACCGCCCGTCAGCGTTCTGCTGAACATCGCATTTCCACTGGCTGCCATGCTGCTCTTTTTCGTTCAGATCGCTCACCAGAGCGTTCACCCAGCGGGTGACGGTCTGCTCGTTGCTCAGTTCGGCTTCGGTCAGGGTTGGCTGATAAACCAGCTCCTTCAGCAGCGTTTTCGGATAACGGCGTTCCATACGCGTAATCATTTTCTGCGTGGCGTTGAACTCGGACACCAGACGCTCCAGCGGCTCACCGGCCAGTGCAGGGGCGTGCGAGTTCGCGTGCAGGGTCGCGCCATCAAGCGCGATTGCGATTTGGTACTGATCCATCGCTTCGTCGTCTTTGATGTACTGTTCCTGCTTGCCTTTCTTCACTTTGTACAGCGGCGGCTGGGCAATGTAGACGTGGCCACGCTCAACGATTTCAGGCATCTGACGATAGAAGAAGGTCAACAGCAGCGTACGAATGTGCGAGCCGTCGACGTCGGCATCGGTCATGATGATGATGCTGTGGTAGCGCAGTTTGTCCGGGTTGTACTCGTCACGGCCGATGCCGCAGCCCAGCGCGGTGATGAGCGTCGCCACTTCCTGAGAAGAGAGCATCTTGTCGAAACGGGCTTTCTCAACGTTGAGGATTTTACCCTTCAGCGGCAGAATCGCCTGGTTCTTGCGGTTACGGCCCTGCTTCGCAGAACCGCCCGCGGAGTCCCCTTCCACGAGGTACAGTTCGGACAGCGCCGGGTCGCGTTCCTGGCAGTCAGCCAGCTTGCCCGGCAGGCCGGCTAAGTCCAGCGCGCCTTTGCGACGGGTCATTTCACGGGCTTTACGCGCCGCTTCACGGGCACGCGCCGCATCAATAATTTTGCCCACCACGATTTTCGCGTCGGACGGGTTTTCCAGCAGGTATTCGCTCAGCAGTTCGTTCATCTGCTGCTCAACCGCCGATTTCACCTCGGAAGAGACCAGCTTGTCTTTGGTCTGTGAGGAGAACTTCGGATCCGGCACCTTCACGGAAACCACGGCAATCAGGCCTTCACGGGCATCGTCACCGGTGGCGCTGACTTTCGCTTTCTTGCTGTAGCCTTCTTTGTCCATGTAGGCGTTCAGGGTACGGGTCATCGCCGCACGGAAGCCTGCAAGGTGGGTACCACCGTCACGCTGTGGAATGTTGTTGGTAAAGCAGTAGATGTTTTCCTGGAAACCGTCGTTCCACTGCAGCGCCACTTCAACGCCGATGCCGTCTTTTTCGGTGGAGAAATAGAAGATATTCGGGTGAATAGGCGTTTTGTTCTTGTTCAGATACTCAACAAACGCCTTGATACCGCCTTCGTAGTGGAAGTGGTCTTCTTTGTTGTCGCGTTTGTCGCGCAGGCGAATCGAGACGCCGGAGTTCAGGAACGACAGTTCACGCAGGCGTTTCGCCAGGATGTCGTACTCGAACTCGGTGACGTTGGTGAAGGTTTCGAGGCTCGGCCAGAAACGCACCATGGTACCGGTTTTGTCGGTGTCGCCGGTAACGGCCAGCGGTGCCTGCGGCACGCCGTGCGTGTAAAGCTGACGGTGAATTTTGCCTTCGCGCTGGATAACCAGCTCCAGCTTCTGCGACAGGGCATTTACTACCGAAACACCTACGCCGTGCAGGCCGCCGGAAACTTTATAGGAGTTATCGTCGAACTTACCGCCTGCGTGCAGGACGGTCATGATCACTTCCGCCGCGGAGACGCCCTCTTCCGGGTGAATACCGGTTGGGATGCCACGGCCGTCATCGGTGACGGAGACGGAGTTATCCGCATGGATGGTGACCACGATGTCTTTACAGTGACCCGCGAGCGCTTCGTCGATAGCGTTATCTACCACCTCGAATACCATGTGGTGCAGACCGGTGCCGTCATCCGTGTCGCCGATATACATACCCGGGCGCTTACGCACCGCATCCAGCCCTTTCAGGACTTTGATACTGGAGGAGTCATAAGAATTCGACATCAACGTTTCTCGCTCATTTCAACTTGGGTTAATCCGTTATTTTACCCTTTTCCACGGTAAACATCTTCGAATTTTCGTCCGACATGTCCATAACGTGTTCAGCGCTAATGGCGCTGACGAAAACCTGCGACTGCGTGGCTTTTAAGCGGCTGGCAAGCAGCCCGCGCCGCGCGTCGTCAAGTTCCGAGGCAAAATCATCTATCAGGTACAGGCAGCGTCGCCCGCTCTCGCGGGTGAGGAACTCCCCCTGCGCCAGGCGCAACGCACACATCAGGAGCTTGAGCTGCCCGCGCGACAGCGTGTCTTCCACCGGCGCACCGTCGGCACGAATGCGGAAATCCGCCTTGTGCGGGCCGTGCGCGGTGTAGGTCAACATGCGGTCGCGCTCGAAGCTTCTCTCTAACACCTCGGCATAGTCCGTCTCTTTCTCCCAGCCGCGCTGGAAGGAGAAGGTGAGAGAGAACTCGGGTAAAAACTGTTTGCAGGTGTCGGCCATGTCTTCGGCAATACCTGCGCTGTATTCGGCACGCCAGTTGCTGATTTGTTCCGCAAGAGGGATTAACTCCATGTCCCACGGACGCAGCTGGGCGTAGCGCGTCACCTGGCGCAACGCGGCGTTACGCTGCTTGAGCAGACGCTTCAGGTTGCTCCAGGCGTTAAAGAATCCGGCTTCGTTGTGAAAGCATCCCCAGTCGAGGAACGCTCTTCTGTATTTGGGGCCGCCGTTGAGTAAAGTAAACCCCTCGGGCGTGATCAGCTGCATCGGCATCAGCAGTGCCAGCTCGGCCACCTTGTGGCCGTCGGTACCGTCGATGCGCACCTTGCTGTCGCCCTGCTTGTCTTTGGTCAGGCCGATGGCGGTCTCCCGCTCCTCGCCCTGCAAACGCCCGTGCAGAACAAAAGATTCCTGCTCGTGGCGAATCACGCGACCAATCTGCAAACTGCGAAACGCCCGGCCGTGGCCGAGCGTATAGATGGCTTCCAGCACGCTGGTTTTGCCGCTACCGTTCGCGCCAACCAGGAAATTAAAGCCAGGGGATAAAGCGAGATCCGCGCTTTCGATGTTGCGAAAGTCGCGGATCAACAGACGGGTGAGCGACATTACAGTCTCATTGGCATGACAACATAGGCAGCCGACTGTGATGCGGCATCTTCAATCTGTACGCTCGAAACGGAGTCGGTCAGCAGGATGCGCACGTTCTCGCATTTCAGCGCGTTCAGCACATCCAGCACGTAGCTAACGTTGAAGCCGATTTCCATCTCAGCCCCGGCGTAGGTGACGTCCAGAATCTCTTCTGCCTCTTCCTGCTCCGGGTTGTTGGCGGTGATTTTGATCTGGTTTTCACTCACGTACAGGCGCACGCCGCGGAATTTCTCGTTAGAGAGAATAGCCGCACGGGCAAAGGCCTGCTTGAGGCTATCGCAACCGGCTTCCAGCGTTTTGTCCGGGTTCTTCGGCAATACGCGGCGATAATCCGGGAAACGGCCGTCAACCAGCTTCGATGTGAAGACAAAATCGCCCACGTGGGCGCGGATGTTATTGCTGCCGATCTGCACGCGCAGCGGCGTGTCGCCGCCGTCGAGCATACGCATCAGCTCAATCACCCCTTTACGCGGCACGATCACCGAATGGTTTGGCAGCGAGTCGCCAATCGGCATGGAACAGACCGCCAGACGGTGGCCGTCGGTCGCCACGGTACGCAGCTCTTCACCTTCGGTTTCGAACAGCATGCCGTTTAAGTAGTAACGCACGTCCTGATGCGCCATGGAGAACTGGGTGGCTTCAATCAGACGCTTCATCGTCGCCTGCGGCAGGGTGAATTCCACTTCGCTCTGCCAGTCGTCCAGGTTCGGGAAGTCCGCTGCAGGCAGCGTGGAGAGCGAGAAACGGCTGCGGCCAGAGCGCACCAGCATACGGTCGCCTTCCAGCTGCACGGCGATTTCAGCACCTTCCGGCAGCCCGCGGCAGATATCAAAGAATTTACGTGCCGGAACCGTGGTCGCGCCCGCGTCGTGCGGCTGCGTCAGCGTAACGCGCGCGATCATTTCCATTTCCAGATCTGTACCGGTCAGCGACAGCGTACCGTCCGCGACCTGAAGCAGCAGGTTTCCGAGAATAGGCAGCGTTGGGCGGCCGCCTAATGGGCCACTCACCTGTTGCAGCGGTTTTAATAAATGTTCACGTTCAACGGTAAATTTCATAGCGTCACGATGATAATGTTCTGATTAGATTGGAAAAATCTTCTTTTATGTCGTGGCTTTCTTCGCGTAACTGCTCAATCTTGCGACAGGCGTGCAGCACGGTCGTATGGTCACGGCCACCAAACGCATCCCCGATTTCCGGCAGACTGTGGTTGGTTAACTCCTTTGCCAGCGCCATCGCCATCTGACGCGGGCGCGCCACCGAGCGGGAACGACGTTTAGACAGTAAATCTGCCACTTTGATCTTGTAGTACTCAGCCACCGTCTTTTGAATATTGTCGATAGTGACCAGTTTTTCCTGCAATGCCAGCAAATCACGCAGCGCTTCACGCACAAAATCGATGGTGATCGCACGACCGGTAAAGTTGGCATTGGCGATAACGCGGTTCAGTGCCCCTTCGAGCTCACGCACGTTGGAGCGCAGACGCTTGGCAATGAAGAACGCCACTTCACCCGGCAGGCGAATGTCATTTTCATCGGCTTTCTTCATCAGGATCGCGACGCGGGTTTCCAGCTCCGGTGGCTCGATCGCCACGGTCAGGCCCCAGCCGAAGCGGGATTTCAGACGATCTTCAACGCCGTTGATCTCTTTTGGATAACGATCCGAGGTCAAAATGATCTGCTGATTGCCTTCCAGCAGGGCATTGAAGGTGTGGAAAAATTCTTCCTGCGATCGTTCTTTATTGGCAAAGAACTGAATGTCATCGATCAGCAGCGCGTCAACGGAACGGTAGTAGCGTTTAAACTCTTCGATCGCATTGTTTTGCAGGGCTTTTACCATGTCCTGAACGAAGCGTTCGGAGTGCATATACACCACTTTGGCATTGGGCTTGCGCGCCATAATGCCGTTGCCCACCGCGTGCAGCAGGTGCGTTTTACCGAGACCCGTGCCGCCATACAGGAACAGCGGGTTGTAGGCCCCACCGGGGTTATCAGCAACCTGGCGAGCCGCCGCGCGCGCCAGCTGGTTCGACTTACCTTCAACGAAGTTATCGAACGTGTGTTTGACGTTTACGTTAGAGCGGTAGGTTGGCTCAGCCGGTGCAGGAACATTATCCCAACCCTGACGAGCAGGAGCGACGCGAGGGGCCGGCGCGGGTGCGGCCTGAGCAGGCGCAGCCACATTCACGGTTTCACGTACGGTTTGGGTGACCGGCTTTGTGCCCACTTCAAAGCGCAGCTGTGGGGCATCAGACCCGCAGAAATCGTTCAGCAGTCCATTGATGTTATTAAGGTACTTGTCCCTTACCCAATCGAGCACAAAACGGTTTGGCGCGTACAAAGCCAGCGTGTTATCGCTCAGTTCCGCCTGCAACGGGCGGATCCACATACTGAATTCTGTGGCTGGTAACTCATCCTGCAATCGGGCAAGACACTGCTGCCAAAGCGAAAGTGACACGGCGGACTCCACTCGAACAATAAAAGAAAACTATTGAATATTCATGATTGTTGGCGCACATCGGCATGACCCTGTGTAAAGGGGGACGTGCGAATTGCTATCTGCAATTTATCCTGACCAGGATCCTGGGATCCCGATCGGGACCGCGGATCATAGCCTAAACTGAGCCAGAGATCTTCTGTTTCTCACAGATTCTTCCCGATTTATCCACAGGAAGATCAGAAACCGGTTAAGTGTAAACGATCCTGGCGCGAGTGCCCCACGATTTAGCCCGCATATTGGAAAAATTAATGAGCACAGCCAATTTATTGCTTAAATGATCTAACGAAGATCCGGGACGATCCTTGCGCTTTATCGGTGAGCCCGTATAATCCTCGACCCGGCGCGTGATGCTCATCTTCCTGCGTCGTCCGTTGCTCATTTTCCACGCGAAAACGTGCGGAAATACGCGGGAAATAAGGAAAGAGAATTGACTCCGGAGTGTACAATTATTACAATCCGGCCTCTTTAATCACCCACGCTGAGGCGTTAGTCGTTCGAAACTCGTTCGGGTATACGCAAAAGTCAGTGAATTTATTCAAGTTTAGGTAGAAATCGCCATGAAACGCACTTTTCAACCGTCTGTACTGAAGCGCAACCGTTCTCACGGCTTCCGTGCTCGTATGGCTACTAAAAATGGTCGTCAGGTTCTGGCACGTCGTCGTGCTAAAGGCCGCGCTCGTCTGACCGTTTCCAAGTAATAAAGCTAACCCCTGAGTGGTTAAGCTAGCATTTCCCAGGGAGTTACGTTTGTTAACTCCCGCTCATTTCACTTTCGTCTTCCAGCAGCCACAACGGGCTGGCACGCCGCAAATCACCATCCTCGGCCGCCAAAATTCGCTGGGGCATCCCCGCATCGGTCTCACAGTCGCCAAGAAAAATGTTAAGCGTGCGCATGAACGCAATCGGATTAAACGTCTGACGCGTGAAAGCTTCCGTTTACGTCAGCACGAACTGCCTTCAATGGATTTCGTGGTGGTGGCGAAGAAAGGGGTTGCCGACCTCGATAACCGTGCTCTCTCGGAAGCGTTGGAAAAATTATGGCGCCGCCACTGTCGCCTGGCTCCCGGGTCCTGATAGCCCTCATTCGGGTCTATCAACGCCTGATTAGTCCGCTACTCGGGCCGCACTGCCGTTTCACACCAACATGCTCAAGCTACGGAATTGAGGCATTGCGCAGGTTTGGAGTGATAAAAGGCAGTTGGTTGACGGTGAAACGCGTATTAAAATGCCACCCTTTACACCCCGGTGGAGACGACCCCGTCCCCCCAGGACCCTTTGATACCAGAGAACACTAACGATGGATTCGCAACGCAATCTTCTTATCATCGCTTTGTTGTTCGTGTCTTTCATGATCTGGCAGGCATGGGAGCAGGATAAAAATCCTCAACCCCAGCAGCAGACCACGCAGACTACGACCACCGCAGCGGGTAGCGCCGCCGACCAGGGCGTACCGGCCAGTGGCCAGGGGAAACAGATTACGGTTAAGACCGATGTGCTTGAGCTGACAATCAACACCCGTGGTGGTGATGTTGAGCAGGCGCTGCTGTTGACCTACCCGAAAGAGCTGAAGTCTAACGAACCGTTCCAGTTACTGGAAACCACGCCTGAGTTTATCTACCAGGCGCAGAGCGGCCTGACCGGTCGTGATGGCCCGGATAACCCGGCTAACGGTGCGCGTCCACTGTATAACGTCGAGAACGACACCTTTGTGCTGGCTGATGGCCAGAACGAACTCGTTATCCCGATGACCTATACCGACGCCGCAGGCAACACCTTCACCAAAACCTTCACCCTGAAGCGCGGTGAGTATGCGGTGAACGTGGGCTACAGCGTACAGAACGCCAGTGCGAAACCGCTGGAGCTGTCGACCTTTGGCCAGCTGAAGCAGTCCATCAATCTGCCGTCTCACCGTGACACCGGAAGCAGCAACTTTGCGCTGCACACCTTCCGTGGCGCGGCGTACTCCACGCCTGACGCGAAGTACGAGAAATACAAATTCGACACCATTGCCGATAACGAAAACCTGAACGTCAGCGCTAAAGGCGGTTGGGTGGCGATGCTGCAGCAGTATTTCGCGACGGCGTGGGTGCCAAATAACGACGGTACCAACAACTTCTATACCGCGAACCTGGGTAACGGCCTTGCAGCCATCGGCTACAAATCTCAGCCGGTTCTGGTACAGCCGGGTCAAACCGGTAAGCTCGCCAGCACCCTGTGGGTTGGCCCGGAAATTCAGGACAAAATGGCCGCTGTTGCGCCGCACCTGGATCTGACCGTGGATTACGGTTGGTTGTGGTTCATCTCTCAGCCGCTGTTTAAGCTGCTGAAGTTCATCCACAGCTTCCTGGGTAACTGGGGCTTCTCCATCATCGTTATCACCTTCATCGTTCGTGGCATCATGTACCCGCTGACTAAAGCGCAGTACACCTCCATGGCGAAGATGCGCATGCTGCAGCCGAAGATTCAGGCGATGCGTGAGCGTCTGGGCGATGACAAACAGCGTCAGAGCCAGGAAATGATGGCCCTGTATAAAGCAGAGAAAGTGAACCCACTGGGTGGCTGCTTCCCGCTGCTGATTCAGATGCCAATCTTCCTTGCGCTGTACTACATGCTGATGGGTTCCGTTGAGCTGCGCCACGCGCCGTTCGCGCTGTGGATCCATGACCTGTCCGCACAGGACCCGTACTACATCCTGCCGATCCTGATGGGCGTGACGATGTTCTTCATCCAGAAGATGTCGCCGACCACCGTGACCGACCCGATGCAGCAGAAGATCATGACCTTTATGCCGGTCATCTTCACCGTGTTCTTCCTGTGGTTCCCGTCAGGTCTGGTGCTGTACTATATCGTCAGCAACCTGGTGACCATCATCCAGCAGCAGCTGATTTACCGTGGTCTGGAAAAACGTGGCCTGCATAGCCGCGAAAAGAAAAAGTCCTGATCCGATAAGTTAACGCTAAAATAAGGGCGGTCGATTGACCGCCTTTTTTATTTGTATTGAACGAGAGCAACCATGAGCCATAACGACACTATCGTCGCCCAGGCAACCCCACCGGGACGCGGTGGTGTAGGCATTCTGCGTATCTCCGGCCTGAAGGCACGCGAGGTGGCCGAAGCGGTGCTGGGTAAACTGCCAAAGCCGCGCTACGCTGATTACCTGCCGTTTAAAGATACCGACGGCACGCCGCTGGACCAGGGCATTGCGCTGTGGTTCCCCGGCCCGAACTCCTTTACCGGTGAAGACGTGCTGGAGCTTCAGGGCCACGGCGGCCCGGTTATCCTCGACCTGCTGTTAAAACGTATCCTGACCCTGCCGGGCCTGCGCATTGCCAAGCCGGGCGAGTTCTCCGAGCGTGCCTTCCTCAACGACAAGCTCGACCTGGCGCAGGCTGAGGCCATTGCTGACCTGATCGACGCCAGTTCTGAACAGGCGGCCCGCTCTGCTCTGAACTCGCTGCAGGGCGCATTCTCCGCGCGTGTGAATCACCTCGTGGACGCACTTACTCACCTTAGGATCTACGTGGAAGCGGCTATCGACTTCCCGGACGAGGAGATCGACTTCCTCTCTGACGGCAAAATCGAAGCCCAGCTCAACCAGGTGATGGCCGATCTCGACGCCGTTCGTGCAGAAGCGCGCCAGGGCAGCCTGCTGCGTGAAGGGATGAAGGTGGTGATTGCCGGACGCCCGAACGCCGGTAAATCGAGCCTGCTGAACGCCCTGGCGGGCCGTGAAGCGGCAATCGTAACCGACATTGCCGGCACCACTCGCGACGTGCTGCGCGAGCACATCCACATCGACGGCATGCCGCTGCACATCATCGATACCGCCGGTCTGCGCGATGCCAGCGACGAGGTTGAGCGCATCGGTATCGAACGCGCCTGGCAGGAGATCGAGCAGGCCGACCGCGTGCTGTTTATGGTGGACGGCACCACGACCGACGCCGTTGACCCGGCAGAGATCTGGCCGGACTTTATTGCCCGTCTGCCAGCCAAACTGCCGATCACCGTGGTGCGTAACAAAGCGGACGTGACCGGCGAAACGCTCGGTATCAGCGATGTGAATGGTCACTCACTGATTCGCCTGTCGGCGCGGACCGGTGAAGGCGTGGACGACCTGCGTAACCATCTCAAGCAGAGCATGGGCTTTGATACCAGCATGGAAGGCGGCTTCCTGGCGCGTCGCCGTCACCTGCAGGCGCTGGAAGAGGCGGCACGCCATCTTGACCAGGGCAAAGCGCAGCTGATTGGCGCATGGGCAGGTGAACTGCTGGCGGAAGAGCTGCGTCTGGCGCAGCAGAATCTGAGCGAGATCACCGGGGAGTTTACGTCGGACGATCTGCTGGGACGGATCTTCTCGAGCTTCTGTATTGGTAAGTAATTCTCGCTAATCCATGGTGATTTCCTCCTGGGAAATCACCATTGTCCAAATGGCAACTCGCCTAATCCCTTTTCCCCCCCTATCCTGCATGCCTGCATCTATGGGGGGTTTATGGCGCGTTTTCTGTTTTGTAGTTTCGCATTAGTTCTGCTTTATCCGTCCGGTATTGATATGTATCTGGTGGGATTACCGCATATCGCCCGCGATCTGGGCGCCAGCGAAGCGCAGCTGCATATTGCGTTTTCGGCCTACCTCGCGGGGATGGCATCGTCGATGGTCTTTGCCGGGAAGATTGCGGATAAAGCAGGCCGTCAGCCTGTCGCAATCGCCGGTGCCATCGTTTTTGCCCTGGCGTCGCTTCTCTGCTCACAGGCGCAAAACAGCACCGTGTTTCTGGCCGGGCGCTTTATTCAGGGCATCGGAGCGGGCGGCTGCTACGTGGTGGCGTTTGCCATTTTGCGCGACACCTTAAGCGCCCAGCGTCGCGCCAAAGTGCTGTCGATGCTAAACGGCATTACCTGCATCATCCCGGTGCTGGCCCCGGTCGTGGGCTATCTGATCATGCTGAAATTCCCGTGGCAGAGCCTGTTCTGGACCATGGCGGCGATGGGCGCGCTGGTGTTTGTCCTGTCGATTGCCGTGCTGAAAGAGACCCACCCGGGCTCGCAGAATACCGGCCATACCGCAACCCTTCACCCGGCAGAGAAGCTTCTCAACCGCTTTTTCCTCAGCCGTCTGACCGTGACCACGTTAAGCGTGGCGGTGATCCTGACCTATGTAAACGTTTCCCCGGTGTTGCTGATGGAGACCATGGGCTTCGATCGCGGTGAGTATTCCACGGTGATGGCATTAACCGCGATGGTCAGTATGGCCGTTTCGTTTTCGACGCCGTTTGCGCTGAATATCTTCCGCCAGCGCACGCTGATGCTGACCTCACAGGTTTTATTCATGGCCGCAGGCGCGATCCTGGCGACCACCAGCTCACATGCGGTGATGCTGGTGGGCATTACGCTCATTTGCGGCGGGTTCTCGGTTGGCTTTGGCGTGGCGATGAGCCAGGCGCTTGGTCCCTTCTCGCTGCGGGCAGGCGTGGCGAGTTCGGTGCTGGGGATCGCGCAGGTCTGCGGCTCGTCGCTGTGGATTTGGCTGGCAGCCGTAGTTGGCCTGAACGCGCTGAATATGCTGATCGGGGTTCTGATTGGCTGTAGCATAGTCTGCATTACCTTACTTATGGTCATCCAGCCCGCGGCGCACTATGAAGAAGCCCATCAGCAGTCTCGATCTTAACCTGTTGCTGTGCCTGCAGCTTTTGCTGCAGGAGCGCAGCGTTACCAAGGCGGCGAAGCGGATGAACGTGACGCCGTCGGCGGTGAGTAAATCACTGGCCAAGCTGCGCGACTGGTTTGACGACCCGCTGTTTGTCAAAACGCCGTTAGGGCTGCTGCCGACGCCGCTGACGGTGAGCCTGGAGCAGGATCTGGCTGACTGGATGCAAATCGGCAACCAGATCCTCGATAAATTCCATCATGATTCTCCGGGCGGGTTGACGTTCGTGCTGGCCGCGGAAACGCCGCTGATGCTGATCCGCTTCAATACCCTGCTGGAGCAGGTGAACCAGCGCTATCCGCAGGCGACGGTGAAAATGCGCCAGTGGGATTACGACTCGCTGGACGCGATTACGCGTGGCGAGGTGGATTTGGGCTTCACCGGGCGTGAAACGCATCCGCGATCCCGCGAGCTGCTTAAGCTGATGCCGTGGTTTATCGACTACGAAATCCTGTTCAGCGACCGCCCCTGCGTCTATCTGCGCGAGGATCATCCGGCGCTTCAGCAAGAATGGAATCTGGAGACCTTCCTGCGCTATCCCCACATCAGCATCTTCTGGGAACGCAGCGATACCTGGGCGCTTGATGAAGTGTTAAAGGAGATTGGACGCGATCGCACTATCGCCATGAGCCTGCCGGGCTTCGAACAGGCGATGTTTATGGCGGCGCAGCCCGGCCATCACTATATCGCCACCGCCCCGCACTACTGTCACCACTACAATGAACTCCACCAGCGTAAGCTGATCGCGCTTCCGATCCCCATTGATGAGGAGCAGGCGGATAAATTGACCGTGCCCTTCACGCTGATCTGGCATAAACGGAACAGCCATAATCCCAAAATTCTCTGGCTGCGGGAGACCATCAAGGCGCTGTACGGTGCGAGCGATCCAATTTTTGCCTAAGAAAATGTAAAGTTCGGTCCTAAGGCTTCTCTTACTTCCATTTACTGATTAAAACAGGAGGCAAGTTAAGCGATAATCATGTAACCGTTTAACCGATTACGACCATTATCAAGGAGCGAAAAATGGCTACGCACTTTGCAAGAGGGATACTTACAGAAGGACGTCTCGTATCGGCAAGAATTTCTTCAGCCTGTCACCGTGAAGCACTCACGCTTCCTGAGCATCGCAGGTCGCGGTTTTTAGCGTCCCGAGCGCTTCTCGCAGAACTGATGTTTATGCTGTACGGCACCAGCGAGCTGCCGGACATCATTACCCAGCCAGAAGGCCGCCCGGTCTTTGCGGACCCGGATCTCCCTCGTTTTTCCATTGCCTACACGGGCAATATCATTGGGGTCGCGCTGACCACCGAAGGGGACTGTGGGCTCGATATGGAGCTTCAGCGCGCGACGCGCAGCTTCCACGGTGGTAACGCGCATGAAGACTATCCGCTCTCCAGCAATGAGAAGCTGTGGGTACGCAACCAGAACGATCCTGTTGAAGCCAGAGCCCAGCTCATTACCCTGCGCCAGAGCATTCGCAAGCTCTGCGGATGCGCCTCAGACGACGCCAGCCTGCTGCAACTGTTGCCTGGCTCCGGACGTCTGCGCGCCACCCAGGCCACGCTGGTAGAAGCGCTCTGCGACGCGGAGGATGTGCTCATCTGGTCCATCGCGGTGACCCCCGCCATCGAACGCATGAAAATCTGGGAATTTGACAGTCAACAGGGATGGCGTAGCCTTCCTGATGTGCCCGAGCGCGCCAACGAGCCCGCCGCACGTCTGATGCGATTAACCAGTTTACCGGCAGAAAAAGCATTCACCCTTAGCTGATCCAATCAGGGTCATCATGATGAAACAGGAGTAATCATGTCTGATACGTTGAAAGTTGTTACGTTACTGGGAAGCCTGCGCAAAGGTTCATTTAACGGGATGGTAGCCCGCACGCTGCCACAGCTGGCACCTGCAGGTATGGAAATTAGCGCCCTGCCGTCTATTGGCGATATTCCGCTTTATGATGCCGACGTACAGCAGGAAGAAGGGTTCCCGCAGAGCGTTGAGGCGCTGGCAGAGCAGATTCGCCAGGCTGACGGCGTGGTCATCGTCACGCCAGAGTACAACTACTCTGTACCCGGTGGTCTGAAGAATGCCATCGACTGGCTGTCCCGTTTACCTGAGCAGCCGCTGTCAGGCAAACCGGTGCTGATCCAGACCAGCTCCATGGGCGCGATTGGCGGCGCGCGCTGCCAGTATCACCTGCGTCAGATCCTGGTCTTCCTCGATGCGATGGTGATGAACAAGCCGGAATTTATGGGCGGAGTGATTCAGAACAAAGTCGACCCGCAAACGGGTGAAGTGGTGGATCAGAGCACGCGCGACCATCTCTCTGGCCAGCTGACGGCGTTCGGGGATTATATTAAGCGGGTTAAAGCCTGATAAAAAAGCCCGGTGGCGCTAGCGCTTACCGGGCCTACACTCGTCAGTAGGTCAGGTAAGCGAAGCGCCACCTGACACCACAAACCGCACCTTAGTGCGCGTCAATAAACACAATCTTCAGCACAAACAGCAGCGCCACAACGATGACGCACGGGCTGAGGTCGCGGAAGCGGCCGGTACCGATCTTCATTACGCAGTAAGAGATAAAGCCCAGCGCGATACCTTCGGTAATCGAGAAGCTGAACGGCATCATCACGGCGGTAATAAACGCCGGCACCGCTTCGGTTAAATCATCCCACTTCACGCGAGACAGGCTGGAGGTCATCAGCACACCCACGTAGATCAGCGCACCCGCTGCAGCGTACGGAGGCACCATGCCCGCCAGCGGCGAGAGGAAGATCACCAGCAGGAACAGAATACCCACGACAACCGCCGTCAGGCCGGTACGGCCGCCCACGGAGACGCCGGAAGAGGACTCAATGTAAGCGGTCACAGACGAGGTCCCGATAAATGAACCGGTCACAGAGGAGATACTGTCCACAAACAGCGCCTGCTTCATGCGCGGGAATTTGCCTTTCTCATCTGCCAGACCCGCTTTGTCGGTCACGCCGATCAGCGTACCGGAGGAGTCGAAGAGGTTCACCAGCATGAAGGAGAAAATCACGCCCGCCAGGCCCAGGTTCAGGGAACCCGCCAGATCAACATGGCCAACAACGGTAGAGACGCTCGGTGGCGCGGAAACGATGCCGTTATAGTGAACGTCGCCCAGCATCCAGCCCAGCAGCGTGGTCACCACGATGGAGACCAGCACCGCCGCATGAATATTGCGGGAAGCCAGGATGGCGATGATAAAGAAGCCCAGCACGCCCAGCAGCACGTTATGCGAGGTCAGGTGACCGATGCTCACCAGCGTATCCGGGTTCGCCACGATGACACCGGCGTTTTTCAGCCCCATCATCCCGATAAACAGACCGATACCGCTGGTGATGCCCACGCGCAGGCTCACGGGAATGTTCGCAATCATCCAGTAACGCACGCGGAAAATGGTCAGCAGCAGCAGGCCAATCGCACCCCAGAAGATGGCGCCCATACCCACCTGCCACGGCAGCCCCATCGCCTGAACCACCACGAAGGCAAAGAACGCATTCAGACCCATCGCCGGGGCCAGCGCGACCGGCAGGTTAGCGAACACACCCATCAGAATGCTGCCGAGGGCCGCGATCAGACAGGTAGTCACGAAGACGGCGCTGGTATCCATGCCAGCAACGCCCAGAATTTGAGGGTTAACAAAAACGATATAGACCATCGTCAGGAAGGTGGTGAAACCGGCGATCACTTCGGTGCGTGCCGTCGTGCCGTGCTCGCGCAGTTTAAACACGCGCTCAAGCAGACCCTGACCAGATGTCTGGGTAGTGTGTTGTTGACTCATCATCAATTTCCGAACAAGGAGGGAAAATTCGTCGCTATCCTATACCAAAATGCGACAATAGTGGCGGTTACGTGATACTTTTTTCATTGAATTTGCTTATACGGCAACGATTGCGTTCCGGTGAACTGCCGTACGTAAACGTTAAACTGGTTAAAAGGGAAAGGCATGTCCGGAATTGAAGCGGTATTTTTCGACTGCGACGGTACGCTGGTCGACAGTGAGGTCATTTGTTCCCGCGCGTATGTGGCCATGTTCCAGGAATTTGGCATTACGCTGGAACTCGACGAGGTGTTTAAACGCTTTAAGGGCGTGAAGCTCTACGAGATCATCGACATCATTAACGAAGAACACGGCGTCGTTCTGGATAAAGCGGCTCTGGAACCGGTGTACCGCGCCGAGGTTGCGCGCCTGTTCGATTCGGAGCTGGAGGTGATTCCGGGCGCAAACGCGCTGCTGGATGCCATGACGGTGCCGATCTGCGTGGTCTCCAACGGACCGGTCAGCAAAATGCAGCACTCGCTCGGCAAGCTTGAGATGCTGCACCACTTCCCGGAAAAACTGTTCAGCGGCTACGATATCCAGCGCTGGAAGCCGGACCCGGCACTGATGTTCCATGCGGCAAAGGCGATGAACGTTAACGTAGAGAACTGCATTCTGGTGGATGACTCGTCTGCGGGCGCGCAGTCGGGGATTGATGCGGGGATGGAGGTGTTTTACTTCTGCGCCGACCCGCACAACAAGCCGATCGTTCATCCAAAAGTCACGACCTTCACCGATCTGGCGCAGCTACCCGCGCTGTGGAAGGCCCGCGGTTGGAATATTACGCGTTAAGCCGCCCCTCCCTGCAGGGAGGGCGACAGGTTTATCTGAAGAGCTTTTGAACAAACTCAGCATAGGCCGGACGCCAGACGTCCATTTCGTGGTTCAGACCGGGGTACATTTTATAGTCGAATTTGATGCCCTGCTTTTCCAGCTCCGCTTTCAGACCGGCGATATCTTTGCCGGTCACCGAATCGCGCTCTCCCACAACGACGGTGAAGTTATGCAGCTGCCGGTTAATGGCCTCAGGCTGCTTAAAGCGTGCGGCCACGCCTTCGTCAGGCACGGTTGTCGTGGTAACGCCGCTGAACGTTCCCAGCCAGCCGAAGCTCTCCAGATGATTCATCCCGGAGACCAGCGCCTGATAACCGCCCTGTGACAATCCCGCCAGTGCCCGGCACTGCCGCATCTTTACGCACGTTGAAGCGTGTATCCACCAGCGGAATAATCTCGCTCATCAGTTCACGGTCTGCGGCTTTCGCATTGAGCGGATAGAAAGACTTCCGTCGTTCTACCGGTGGGAAGTTCTCGGGGATGGCCTCAGTGCTCTCCGTCTCGGTGTCGGGTACCACCACCAGCATCGGTTTGATTTTCCCTTCGGCCATCAGGTTATCCATGATTTGCGGCAGACGGCCCTGGTCGATGGCCGAAAGCCCGGTATCCCCAAAACCATGGTAGAAGTAGAGCACCGGTAAGGGTTCCCCTGTGCCGTTGTAGCCAGGGGGAGTCCATACATAGACGCGGCGCTCTGACTTGAGCGACGGCGAGTGCCAGGTCAAGGTCGTCAGATCGCCATGCGGTACAGGACGATCGTCGAGAATACTGCCCGGAACCAGAATCAGGCTGGTGTTCACCTGCCGCTGGGGTTTTTGATAGCGGCTTCCCGTGTCAACTGAACGGAAACCATCGATGTCGAAATAATATTCGTAGAGATTCGGGGCCATCGGCTCGCTTTTCCATGACCAGACGCCATTTTTCTCTTTCGTCATATCATGGGAAACCTGGCTTTCAGGCATTGACCCCGTCACCACGGAGACTCGCGTTGCGCCGGGTGCAAACAGGCGAAACGTAATGCTTTTATCCGCATTAACCTGGGTCACATAGCGGCTGACCGGGGTAGTCTGGTCAGGTGTGACCGGCAACGGTGCGGCAATCACGTCTGTTCCAGTACCGATCCCGATGCTGATGGCCATCGCCAGGCACGCTAATGAATTTTTCATATACCATCCTTTGCTGTTTTTTCGTCTCACGTTAGCGCGTTTCGAACGTCAGGCAACGGATGAAGGGGAAAATTGTGATTACACTAGAAATAACAACGCCGGTGAGTACCGGCGTTGTTATCAGATGACAGGATTACTCTTTCGGATCTTTACCCGCCAGCAGCTTGTCCAGCTCGTCGCCGCCCACGTGACGGAAGTCCTGACCCTTCACGAAGTAGAAAATGTATTCGCAAATATTCTGGCAGCGGTCACCGATACGCTCGATAGAACGCGCGCAGAACAGGGCCGTCAGCACGCTCGGGATCGTACGGGAATCTTCCATCATGTAGGTCATCAGCTGGCGCACGATGCCTTCATACTCCTGATCGACCTTCTTGTCTTCACGGTAGATACGCACCGCTTCGTCCAGATCCATCCGCGCAAAGGCATCCAGCACGTCGTGCAGCATCTGCACGGTGTGGCGGCCCAGCGACTCCAGGCTGACCAGCAGCGGCTGATGCTGCTGCGAAAACTTCTCCAGCGCGGTGCGGCAGATTTTATCGGCGACGTCACCGATACGTTCCAGCTCGGCGATGGTTTTGATGATCGCCATCACCAGACGCAGGTCGCTCGCCGTCGGCTGACGTTTCGCGATAATGCGCACGCAGGCTTCGTCGATAGCCACTTCCATCATGTTGACGTTTTTATCGCCTTCAATGACGCGCTTCGCCAGCTCGCTGTCCTGGTTGTGCATCGCCGTAATCGCATCAGAAAGCTGCTGCTCGACCATGCCGCCCATGGTCATCACCTGGGTGCGAATGCTTTCCAGCTCTGCGTTGAACTGGCCGGAAATGTGTTTATTAAGATTGAGGTTGTCCATGGTTTCTCCACATGCACTAAGGCAAATCAACCGTAGCGGCCAGTAATATAATCTTCGGTTTGTTTCTTCGCGGGCTTAGTGAACAGATCGTCCGTGTTACTGAACTCAATCAATTCACCCAGGTACATAAACGCCGTGTGATCGGAGCAACGCGCAGCCTGCTGCATGTTGTGGGTCACGATAACCACGGTGTAATCCTGCTTCAGCTCGGTGATCAGTTCTTCAATACGACCGGTTGAAATCGGGTCCAGCGCTGAACACGGCTCATCCAGCAGCAACACTTCCGGGCGAATCGCAATACCGCGCGCAATGCACAGACGCTGCTGCTGACCACCGGAGAGAGAGTACCCGCTCTGGTGCAACTTATCTTTGGTTTCGTTCCATAATGCGGCCTTGGTCAAAGCCCACTGCACGCGCTCGTCCATATCGGCACGGGAGAGCTTTTCAAACAGGCGAACGCCAAAGGCGATGTTGTCATAAATGGACATCGGGAACGGCGTGGGTTTCTGGAACACCATCCCCACTTTCGCGCGCAGCAGGGCGATATCCTGAGCCTGGGTCAGAATGTTTTCGCCGTCGAGGATGATTTCCCCTTCAGCGCGCTGCTCCGGATAGAGCGAATACATTTTGTTAAAGGTACGCAGCAGCGTGGATTTCCCACAGCCGGACGGACCGATAAATGCCGTGACCTGGTTCTTCGCGATATCCAGGTTGATGTTCTTCAGGGCATGGAATTTGCCGTAGTAGAAGTTCAAATCACGAACCTGAATCTTACCCGGGGCAGTATCAACCATACTCATTGACTCATTTCCTCATTCGGCGCCGCGAGCTGCCGCGCCGTAAAAAATTAACCGTGTTTCTTCTTCGCGAAAATGACGCGCGCCAGAATGTTCAGCAACAGTACGCAAAGGGTAATGATCAGCACCCCGGCCCAGGCCAGCTGCTGCCATTCCGCGAAGGGGCTCATCGCAAATTTAAAGATCGTCACCGGCAGGTTGGCGATCGGCTGCATCATGTCCGTGCTCCAGAACTGGTTGGAGAGGGACGTAAACAGCAGCGGTGCCGTTTCACCCGCGATACGCGCCACCGCCAGCAGGATACCGGTCATGATCCCGGAGACCGACGCCTTCAGCGTAATCGCAGAGATCATCTTCCATTTTGGCGTACCCAGCGCGTAAGCCGCTTCACGCAGGCTGTCCGGCACCAGTTTCAGCATGTTCTCGGTGGTTCGAATCACAATCGGCACCTGCAGCAGCGCCAGCGCAATGACGCCCGCCCAGCCGGAGAAGTGTTCCATCTGCGCCACCACCACGGTGTAAACGAACAGACCCACGACGATAGACGGGGCTGACAACAAAATGTCGTTAATGAAACGAATCACTTCCGCCAGCCAGGATTTACGACCGTATTCTGCCAGGTAGATGCCCGCCATGATGCCCAGCGGCGTGCCGAAGACCGTGGCCCAGAGGATCAGCAGTCCGCTGCCCGCCAAAGCATTCGCCAGGCCACCACCCGCCGTGTTCGGCGGCGGCGTCATTTCGGTGAACAGCGAGAGTGACATTCCGTCAATCCCGCGAACGACCGTTGAGAAGAGGATCCAGACCAGCCAGAACAGACCGAATGCCATCGTCGCCATAGAGAGCGTCAGGGCAATGCGGTTTTTCATGCGGCGTCTGGCCTGCATTTTGCGGCGGGATTCCGCCAGTTCAGCAGTTGCTTGCATTTCGAGAGTGGCCATTAGCGTGCTCCCTCATTTTTAGCGAGACGCATAATCATCAGCTTGGAAATCGCCAGAACAATGAAGGTAATAACGAACAGAATCAGACCCAGCTCCATCAGCGCCGCAACGTGCAGGCCGGATTCCGCTTCCGCAAATTCGTTTGCCAGCGCAGAGGTAATACTGTTGCCCGGCATGTAGAGCGACGCGCTGTCGAGCTGGTAGGTGTTACCGATGATAAAGGTAACCGCCATGGTTTCACCCAGCGCACGACCCAGGCCCAGCATCACGCCCCCGATCACCCCATTTTTGGTGAACGGAAGAACAATGCGCCAGATCACTTCCCAGGTGGTGCAGCCGATACCGTAGGCCGACTCTTTCATCATCACCGGCGTTTGTTCGAACACATCGCGCATCACCGCCGCAATGTACGGAATAATCATGATGGCGAGGATCACACCCGCCGCCAGAATGCCGATACCGAAAGCCGGGCCAGAGAACAGGGCCCCCACAAACGGAATGGCAGAGAGGACGTTACCCACCGGTTCCTGGAAGTACGTGGCGAACAGCGGCGCAAAGATAAACAGGCCCCACATGCCGTAGACGATACTTGGGATGGCCGCCAGCAGTTCGATGGCGATACCCAATGGGCGACGCAGCCAGCCCGGCGCCAGCTCCGTCAGGAACAGGGCGATACCGAAACTTACCGGAACCGCAATCAGCAGGGCGATGAACGAGGTCACCAGCGTGCCGTAAATCGGCACCAGTGCACCGTAGATATCGTTCGGCGCATCCCACTCTTTACTCCACAGGAAGGAGAAACCGAATTTCTGGATGCTCGGCCAGGAGGAGAAAATCAGAGACACGATAATGCCGCCCAGCAGCAATAGCACAATCAGCGCAGCCAGTTTGACCAGCGCGCTGAAAATCATGTCACCTTTTTTACCCGGAGGGTTAAATGCAGGCTTGGTTGCAGCCATAAATTACTCTTCTGTTTGAGACGTTTTTACGAATATGCCCGGTGGCGCTGACGCTTACCGGGCCTACAGAGTAAACCGTAGGGCGGGTAAGCGCAGCGCCACCCGCCATCTTCGTTAAATATATCCTGTTAGTACAGCGCTTTACCGCTGCTGTCTTTCACGTTGGTTTTCCATGCAGCGCGAATCTGCTCAACCACGTTGTCTGGCAGAGTGGCGTAATCCAGAGCGTTAGCCTGTTTGCCGCCGTTTTTGTATGCCCAGTCGAAGAACTTCAGCACTTCAGCGCCCTGTTCAGGTTTCTTCTGCTCTTTGTGCACCAGGATGAAGGTGGTAGAGGTGATTGGCCACGCCCCTTCGCCCTTCTGGTTAGTCAGATCCTGCGCGAAGGATTTGCTCCAGTCAGCGCCTTTGGCGGCATTAGCAAAGTTCTCTTCGGTCGGGCTAACCGGTTTGCCGTCGGCAGACACCAGTTTGGTGTAGGACAGGTTGTTCTGCTTCGCGTACGCATACTCTACGTAGCCGATGGAGCCAGGCAGACGCTGTACGAACGCGGCGATACCGTCATTACCTTTACCGCCCAGACCGGTAGGCCAGTTAACGGTAGAGCCGGAGCCGACTTTAGATTTCCACTCTTCGTTCACTTTCGCCAGGTAGCTGGTGAACACGAAAGAGGTACCAGAACCATCCGCGCGGCGAACCACGGCGATGTTCTGAGAAGGCAGCTTCAGGCCTGGGTTGAGTTTGGCGATCGCTTCGTCATCCCATTTTTTGATTTTGCCCAGGTAGATGTCACCCAGGGTTTTGCCGTCCAGCACCAGCTCACCCGACTTCACGCCCGGCAGGTTGATCGCCAGAACCACGCCACCGATCACGGTAGGGAACTGGAAGAGGCCTTCCTGAGACAGTTTGTCATCAGACAGCGGAGCATCTGATGCGCCGAAATCAACCGTGTTCGCGGTAATTTGTTTTACGCCACCGGAGGAGCCGATACCCTGATAGTTAACCTTGTTACCGGTTTCTTTCTGGTAGGTATCCGCCCATTTGGCATACACCGGCGCAGGGAAGGTTGCACCAGCGCCAGTCAGGCTTGCTTCTGCAAATACAGAGAACGCGCTCAGAGATAAGGTCGCGGCGACAACAGTTGCGACAGTGGTACGCATAACTTTCATAATGTCTCCTGCAAGATTTTCGTAAATCGTTGTTTAGTGGCTACGATGAGCAAAATAGGACAAACAGGTGACAGATAAATGTACGAATTATGACAGTTTTATGACAATGCAGGTGTTAAAAATAAGTCACTGATAATAAATGATATTTATTCAGGATGGCGTCATAGAGTTGTCATACAGAAAGGAATAAGCCTGGTACAAAAGGGGGAAAATGACAACGGCTGTCATAAACAGCCGTCGGATGATTAATGTTCAATTTCCAGCGTGACCGTCGCGTACGCTTCAAACGTTCCAGGTTTTGGCTGAGCCCCCGTTGCGCTTGCAGGCGCAGCGGAAAAGGTAAGCGAATTGTTTTCGGCGCCGTTATTGTTTTCGCCCCTATCCATGTCCATCCTGCCGCCGTTGACGCTGACCTGACGATCCCACTTGTCGTATACCACAATGCCTACATCATCATTGCCGTTGACTTTCATCATCGTGGCATCGGCGTCAACAGGGTCTCCATGGAAAGTGGAGTAGACAATATTCTCATCCAGCATGCCTGTGCACTGTACCTGAATCGTCTTTTTTACCTTGTGACTCGTCACGGCGGTGCCTTTGGTAGCGGAAAATTCCGGGGCCGGGATTTTGCCAAAATCTATCTCAAGCGTCTGCCCGGGCGCTATCTCGCAGTTTTGCGGCACGACGATATCGCCAGCGATTTTGATCTCTGCCATTTTTTCGGTGCTGGAGGTCGAGGAGGCCGCATCCAGCCCTCCATAAAGATCGGCGACTATCGTACCTGGCACACTCACCCGGCCAATAAACGGCTTGTTAATTAAGAATGATATTTTTATTTGTGAACCGGTATTGAGTGTTGGTTCGCTCCCTTCCTCGCCAGGCGCATAACAATAGGAGCTATGAGACATTACGTTTGGTTCTGCGCTGAAAGGTACCGGTATATATTCTCTGCCAAGCACAAGTATCGACGTGGCGATGCTGAGGTTGTTATTAAGGGTAAAATAGGTATACCCGTTCTTTACCACATCTTCACTTAACGGCGATCGTGCGGTGTAGTAGATTTGGCGAAAGCCCGTAGAGTAATGCGTAAGACAGTTGCATTGCGCTTTGTAACTCGTAGATGAACTGAGCGTTTCCAGATCCCTGATCTCTGTACCTGCTTTATTTTTATCCGCCGGGATCGACTGCCCGTTCAGATTAAGGTTATAGATATAAGCGCCACCTTCGGAGTGACAAATCCCGTCGCCCGTGGTGTACGCCTTGCATACTGGCGTCATAAATATTATCAACGCGCTTAAAAACAGAGGTGTCCTGAATTTCATCTTATTTCCCTATTGGCATACTGCCGATATTTGTATCAGTTCAACGCCTTCTGGCGGGGTAAAATGGTAGTTAACCGGGCAGGTCACCGTGTTATCTGCACCCCACTTCAGGACAAACGCCCCCTCTTCCGGCATGCCGGACAGATAAAGCTCGCCATTTTCGCCCACAATGCCGGTTACGCTGCCGTGGGGTAAATCAGCCGAGGCCATTGCGCCAAACGGCACCGGTTTGCCACTCTTCTGCCGCACATTGAACAGGACGCGATAGCCCACGTGAGTGACAAACTCCGCCCGTACCACCGCGCCGCGCGTCGGGATAACGCTGAGGATACTGTTGTCGATTTCGACGTTGGCCTTCGCAAAGTAATCGCTGTCGATCTCCACTCTGTTTTCATCGTAGGCATTGAGCTGCGTCTGTACCGTATAGCCGCGCCAGTCCGTCGCCTTACCCGTACCATTCTCCAGCGCCAGGCCGGAAGCTCCCGGGGCTTTAACCAGCGCGACGGTTTCCCCCAGCTCCTGAGAGAAAGTTATGCCATCGCTGTGGGCCAGAATCCCGCCCTTCATTCCATAGTTGAGGCGCTGGTTGTCCTGGGTATAGTCGTAACTGGCGTTTACCGAACCATATGTGCCGTCATAGCCCACCCCTGCGCTGTTGTTGTAATCTTCGTTATCCGCATCGTAAGACTGCTGAACGTTCCATGAGAGGTTGTGCGCATCCAGCGCGTTACCGCTCAGCCCCACCTGGTGCATCCCTTTTCCATGGTTGTTTTGGGTGTACCCATAGTTGACGTAGCTATCATGCAGCCAGCCTGACAACGGTATGGAGAGAGAGAGCATAAAAATCTGTTCGCTTCCCTGGCTGTCGCTGATGTCAGTGTCGGTGCTATTTTGGGCCGAGGTGAGTGAATCGGTGTAGTTCCAGGAGACGTTCCAGGAAATAGAGCGCCAGCTATTGCTGTAGCCCAGCTGCACCAGCCGCTCGACTTCATTCGTCTTCCAGTACTGCTGGCGGCTAAGGGTAAGATAAATATTTCCCATCCCGTCGCCAAAGGTCTGCGTCCATGTTCCCTCCAGACGGCTACGGCGGTTACCTGTCGTCCAGAAGTCGCTCTCGTTATTCTGCCGGGACGCCCATTCGTTCAGGGTGTAGTAGCCCTCTGTGGAGTAGCGGTAGCCCACCAGCCGAAACGTTGTGTTAGTTTCATCAAAACGTTTGGAATAGAGAAAACGGTAAGATTGCCCGCTTTCGTCATCGTCCTCAAACCGCGCGCGGGCATGCGTTACGTCCAGCGAAATGGCGCCCAGCGAACCCATATCTTTCCCCACGCCAAGCGCGGCGGAGGTGTAATCGCTGGTTCCCTGCACGCCCCCGTAGAGGGTAATACCCGCAGGAAAACCGTGTAAAACCTGCGCCTGAAAAACGGTCGGCTGAAAATCGTTTTGATCGCGCAGTTCACCCGCGCTGATATCAACATCGGTTTGATCTTCACGCTTCAGGATCGCCAGTGAGGCGTAAGGCTGGGTAAAATGTTGCTCGCTGCCATCCTCTTCTTTGATGGTAACATCCAGATCGCCACCCGAATTGGTAGTGTTTAAATCCTTGAGCGCAAACGCTCCCTGCGGTACGGCAGACTGGTAAATGATGTAACCGTTTTGCCGCACAATCACGGTCGCATTGCTTTTCGCCACGCCGCGAACCACTGGCGCAAACCCCGTCAGGCTCGAAGGCAGCATGTCATCATCCGTGTAGAGACGCATACCACGCAGTTGCGTGCTGTCAAACACGTCGCTTGCGGTCCACGTATCCCCCAGCATGATTTGGCTGCGTAACGCGGCGATATCGCGCTGTAAATAGGTATTGATCGAATGATACGAAGACTCGCCATCGGTCACGTTTAGCGTACTGTAGTTACGTAAACGCCATGCCCCCAGGTTGGCACCGTTGCGCAGGTTCAGATAATAAAAATCGTCGTTAACATCCTCGTTCGAATGCACCGTGCTGGAGCCGGAAAAATCGTAGTTCACCATAAGCGCATTGATGCCCTCATCCCAGCGTGAGGGACTGATATAGCCGCGCGCCGATACATCAATATAGATTTGCGGCAACGTGACGTTAAGCTGGAGTTTATCCGTATCAAACGTCCAGGTTGAGCCGGGAACGAGCGGCGCGGGGTTCAGACAGGCTTTGTCATCTATGTCGTTAAGGGCCTTGATAGCCGCCACTTTTACCCCAAGCTCAGCGAGCACGGTTTTGACGTCTGAGAAGCAAGGATGAAGGTTGCTGGTGGCAGTATCTTCGACAAAGGTTACCTCCCGGCGGTCAACATATTCGCCGTTAACATGAATACTGACCTTATAGTTCCCGGCAGGTAGATTGTTCGCGCGGTTAAACTGGTGGATATCAACGTCCACAGGATGATCGATTTCAAGCAACGCAGGGTTAAACATATCCCTCGCTGCCGTCTCGGCGGATAAACCAAGCACCACCCCGGAAGCAAACGCGATGAAAATACGGGAACACTCCATAAATAAACCATCCTTTGCTTAAAGCGCTGCTTTTAAATCCTGACTAATCGCACCGAAATCATTCACATACCGCCACACCAGCGCATGGCCATTCACGCCTTCCGGTAAGGGTAAACGCAGGGTTTCAAAGGGATGGACGATATTGAGTGGCACATCTTTGCCGTCCACTGTCACATTCATAACGTTGATATTTAGCGGCGTGGGATTTTCAACTACCAACTGCCGATTTTCTCTGTGCCACTTCACCTGCGTGGCGGCGCGCTCCGGGGTGATGTTCAACGAGGCCGGACGCCAGAACAGCTTGATACGCGTCTTAATGGCGATTTCCATCGCGTTCGGCTTATTGCTCGCCGGGGGAATATTTTTGATGTTCAGCCAGAACACCGACTCCCGATCCTGCGGTAAATTGCCCTCGGTTTTCATAATGCGCAGAATTTTTTCCTGCCCAGCCTCCAGACGAGATACCGGTGGAATGACGGTAAACGGTGGTTTTTTCGCGGTTCCTGTATTACTGAAGGGGTCAACCCATGTTTGAATAAGATAAGGGATAGCCGCTTCGTTATTTTTGACAGTAATGGTTGTGTCGGATTTATCACTCAAATAAATCACTCGTGTGCCACCAATAACCACACCTGCCGATGCCAGTGTAGAAATACCCGTAAGACAACACGCTAATAATACATTCACTATACGCCCTGGCATAATCCAATGTCCTTATATATAAAGGAGCCTGTTAATAAGTTCTTAACAGGCTCCGAATCCATAACCGCTGATTATTTCAGGTATTCAATAGTAAACTGAGAGTCAGCATTCGCAGTACCCGGCGTCACTGTTGCCAGAGTCTGGACGAATTTCGCCTTGAATCCCATATCCGCTTTACCATCAGCAATGGCAACGTATTTAGAATTGTTGTACAACGGGATCGCGGTATCATCGCTCAGGTTGAACAGTTTAATCGCCACGCCCGTCGCCGCAATGGCATCGCCGCTGCCAGTGAACTCGCCGTCCGTACCGTCTTCGTTCACCGGCGTACCGATTGAGAGATAACCTTTACCGATGGTATCTTTATCTTCCGTCCCGTCAAAGCGTACCGCCGCCTGAGTATAGGTTGCCGGGCAGCCTTCCAGACGGATGTGGAAATCTTTAACAGACGCGGTGGAATCAATACCTGCGAAAGTAGTGGCCGCCACACGACCAATATTAACAGTCTGGTTGCTGGTATCAGTCGTGACTGTACAGGTAGAATCAATCACCTCGCCACGGAAATGAACAGTACCGTCAGCCGCTAATGTCGCACCTGAAAACAGGGCGGAAGATAAAACCAGCGAAGTGGCTATAACGTTTAATTTCATGAAACTCTCCATAATTTATATTATTTGTATGCGTTTCATTTACACATTCAAATAAAACACACCATCCTTTAAAGCGTGGCGATAGTACAATTCATTCCTGCCCTATGACAAACACGTTTTCTCTCATGAAATATCTTTAAAATAAAATAATAAAAACGAAAAATAAAAAACCCCTTACAAATAAGAATAAAAAATAATTAAAAAATGCTATTGATGCCTCTTTTCTGTTTTTTTGAGAATTTATCAATATCTTTTCTTTGCCACCGCTAAATAAGTTTATTTTTTAAGCAGAAATCGGCGAGACAATCAGATGACGCAATAATGTAAGGAAACATGAAAAAAGAAACAGGCTGCGATAAAAAGAAGTAATCGCTGAGGGGAGGACTATGAGGCTGCCAGAATACTGGCAGCCTCGGGTAGGCTGGAGATTATTCTACGGTAACGGACTTCGCCAGGTTACGCGGCTGGTCAACGTCGGTGCCTTTGATCAGCGCCACGTGATAGGCCAGCAGCTGCAGCGGAACGGTGTAGAAGATCGGCGCAATCACCTCTTCCACATGCGGCATCTCGATGATGTGCATGTTGTCGCTGCTGGCGAAACCGGCATCTTTATCAGCAAAGACGTACAGCACGCCGCCACGGGCGCGGACTTCTTCGATGTTGGACTTCAGTTTTTCCAGCAGTTCGTTGTTCGGAGCCACGACGATAACCGGCATATCCGCGTCAATCAACGCCAGCGGACCGTGTTTCAGCTCGCCTGCCGCATAGGCTTCAGCGTGAATGTAAGAGATCTCTTTCAGCTTCAGCGCGCCTTCCAGCGCAATCGGATACTGATCGCCACGGCCCAGGAACAGGGCGTGATGTTTGTCAGAGAAATCTTCCGCCAGAGCTTCAATGCGTTTGTCCTGAGACAGCATCTGCTCAATACGGCTCGGCAGCGCCTGCAGACCGTGAACGATGTCATGCTCAACAGAGGCATCTTCACCTTTCAGACGCGCCAGTTTCGCCACCAGCATCAGCAGAACCGTCAGCTGAGTGGTAAACGCCTTGGTGGAGGCCACGCCGATTTCGGTACCCGCTTTGGTCATCAGCGCCAGATCGGATTCACGCACCAGCGATGAGCCCGGGACGTTACAGATGGCCAGAGAACCCAGATAACCCAGCTCTTTAGAGAGACGCAGCGCCGCCAGGGTATCTGCCGTTTCACCTGACTGGGAAAGGGTGATCATCAGGCTGTTACGACGCACGGCAGATTTGCGATAGCGGAACTCAGACGCAATTTCTACGTCGCACGGCACGCCCGCCAGAGATTCAAACCAGTAGCGAGAGACCATACCGGAGTTGTAGGAGGTGCCGCAGGCCACGATCTGAATATGCTCAACCTTGCTGAGCAGTTCGTTCGCGTTTGCGCCCAGCTCGCTCAGATCCACTTCACCATGGCTGATGCGCCCGGTCAGGGTGTTTTTGATGGCGTTTGGCTGCTCGTAGATCTCTTTCTGCATGTAGTGACGGTAAGCGCCTTTGTCGCCCGCGTCGTACTGCAGATTCGATTCGATCTCCTGACGTTTCACCTGCTCGCCTTTGGTATCGAACACGGTCACGCTACGGCGAGTCACTTCGGCGATATCCCCCTCTTCGAGGAAGATAAAGCGACGGGTGACCGGCAGAAGTGCCAGCTGATCGGAAGCGATAAAGTTTTCACCCATGCCCAGGCCGATAACCATCGGGCTACCGGAACGCGCGGCCAGAAGCGTGGACGGGTCGCGGGAATCCATGATCACCGTACCGTACGCACCGCGCAGCTGAGGAATAGCACGCAGCACCGCATCACGCAGCGTACCGCCCTGCTCAAGTTCCCAGTGCACCAGGTGAGCAATCACTTCGGTGTCAGTTTCTGAGACGAAGGTGTAGCCGCGCGCTTTCAGTGCTTCACGCAGCGGTTCGTGGTTTTCGATAATGCCATTGTGCACGACCACGATGTGTTCAGACACATGCGGGTGCGCGTTGCCTTCAGACGGTTCGCCGTGCGTCGCCCAGCGGGTGTGCGCAATACCGGTTCCCCCGTGCAGCGGATGCTCTTCCGCGGCCTGGGCCAGCATCTGCACTTTACCGAGACGGCGCAGACGGGTCATATGACCTTCTGCATCGACGACAGCCAGACCGGCAGAGTCGTAACCACGGTATTCCAGACGACGTAAACCTTCGAGAAGGATTTCAGCAATATCACGCTGCGCAACTGCGCCAACAATTCCACACATAATTTTAGATTCCGAATTTAGGCATAATGCCTGCGTTGTCGCTGACCTGTATTTGCCCTTTCCGGGCGCCCCGAGCCTTGTAGAGAGTGGGGTTATTTTTATGGGTACTGCTTGTGGGGGGAGATATATGTTTATCTCCTCACCCGGGTTTGCCTGATGACGGCTACGCCTTATCAGGCCTACTCAATCGTAGGGCGGGTAAGCGTAGCGCCACCCGCCTTGTTGTTACTTCTTCTTCACAGGACGTTTCCAGCCCTGCTTGTGCACCTGCGGCACACGGCTTAATACCAGTTCGTTATCGGCGATATCGCGCGTAACGGTTGTCCCGGCGGCAATCGTTACGCCGTTACCCACGGTAACAGGTGCCACCAGCTGGGTGTCGGAACCGACAAACACATCATCACCGATGATGGTTTTAAACTTATTGGCGCCGTCATAGTTACAGGTGATTGTGCCTGCGCCAATGTTGACGTTGTCACCAATTTCCGCGTCGCCCAGATAGGTTAAATGACCGGCTTTTGAGCCTTTACCCAGACGCGCTTTTTTCATCTCAACGAAGTTGCCCACGTGAGCGCCTTCCAGCAGCTCAGCTCCCGGGCGCAAACGCGCAAACGGGCCGATGGTACAGGCCACATCCAGACGGGCATCTTCCACCACGCTGTACGGGCTGATTTCACAGTCGTCACCAATGACGCTGTTTTTGATCACGCAGCCAGCGCCAATTTTGACGCGGTTGCCCAGCGTGACGTGACCTTCGAGGATAACGTTAGTATCAATTTCAACGTCGCGCCCGTGAGATAACGTGCCACGCAGATCGAAACGCGCCGGATCGCGCAGCATCACGCCAGCCAGAAGGAGTCTCTCGGCCTGTTCGGACTGATAAACGCGCTCAAGACGGGAGAGTTGAAGACGGTTGTTCACCCCTTCGGTTTCGCTGATGCGCGCCGGATGGACCGCCGCAATCTCGCGCCCTTCCTGGTATGCCATCGCAATGATGTCGGTGATGTAGTATTCACCCTGCGTGTTATTGTTGTTGAGCTTCGACAGCCAGCGCTTCATATCCGCACCATTGGCAATCAGGATACCGGTGTTGATCTCCTGAATCTGACGCTGCGCCTCGCTGGCATCTTTATGCTCAACAATACCCGTAACGTTGCCGTTTTCACGGGTGATACGGCCATAACCGGTTGGATCGTCCAGCACGACGGTTAATAAACCGATGCCGCCCTGCGGTTTGGCTTCACGCAGGCGAGTCAGCGTTTCAACGGAGATCAGCGGGACATCGCCGTAGAGCATCAAAATGTCTTCGTCATCCGCAAAGAAGGGCGCTGCCTGCTGCATGGCATGGCCTGTACCCAACTGCTCGGCCTGAAGCACCCAGTTGAGCTTGTCGTCGCTCAGCGTCTTTTTAAGCAGATCGCCGCCGTGGCCGTAGACCAGGTGGACCTGACTGACGCCCAATTCATTCGCTGCATCAATGACGTGCTGCACCATTGGCTTTCCTGCAAGCGTGTGAAGCACTTTAGGCAGGTCGGAATACATGCGGGTCCCTTTGCCTGCGGCAAGGATCACCACGCTCATCGCACTGTTTGACATACGCATCCTGACGGTAGTTTGAGTGAGAAGTAAAAACGTTTGATGCTTAAAATTCTACATCTTTTTCATCATGAATT